>Ga0335085_10000582_pt1 | contig 98986 bp, 74 predicted proteins | sample Lox_Sample_45_FD_206712 | JGI IMG/M metagenome (GOLD analysis project Ga0335085, IMG submission 206712) | Soil microbial communities from Loxahatchee National Wildlife Refuge, Florida, United States - Lox_Sample_4.5 | ecosystem: Environmental > Terrestrial > Soil > Wetlands | place: USA...
CGTTGCCGGTTTCGAAGCCCATGGCGTTTAGCAAGCGGACCTCATCGCGCACCTTGGGCAGCGCCGACAGTTCGATGCGCGAGCAATCCGGCGCCAGGCGGCGCACCAGCCAGCGGCCCTTCAGCCGCACATACGGATCGACACAGCGTACGGCCGTATCCAGAATCTCCTGATACAGGACGCGCGAGGAACCCTTGCAGTCCGCCGCCCACCAGCACGCCGAGGGCGCCATGGCCTTGGCCTCGCGCGCGATCTTGGCCGCATGCCAATCGGCCAGCGCCACGAAGCGCTGCCGGCCGAGGCTGCCCAAACCGGCGACGCGATGCACGTGCCGCCGCGGCAGATCCGGATCGGGCAGCATGCGCGAAATGCCTTTGCTGGCGCCGTTCGGCAGCTTCGTTCTAATCGCCGGACATTTGTCGAGCTTCTCCCAGAAGCTGCACACTTCCTTCAGCCGCGCGACCGCCATGTCGCGTAGCGCGCCGTGGTGTTCGGCCAGCACGAACGGACGCCCGCCGCTCGTGATGGCTTCGCGATAGCCTTCCACGATCGCGCGCGCGGCATCCTTCATATCCAGCGCCAGGTGGTTATCGGCGATGGCCATTTGCGCGCTCGCCGCCAGCCGGACCAGGTCGTTGGTGTAGGGGATGCGCGAGACTTCGTCGAAATCGTTGATGCCCCAGATCAGACGGCCTTCGGCATCGCGCCAGGTTCCGAAATTCTCGACGTGCAGATCGCCCACCGCCAACACCTCCGGCGCGGATGCCAGGTCGCCGCAGACCTCCGGCCAGATCTGCGCCCAGCGATAATAGGTCGCGCGCAGGAACGGAAACAACGCGGCGGACATCTCCTGGTGCTTCAGCTTCAAATCGGGCTTGACGATGGTGAGCTCACGGCCGAGCCACTCTTCGTACCGCGCTGTCGCTTTTTCAAATCGCATACAAGGCCCAATTCAGCTTATACCAGCCGCGGCGCCAGCATCCACTTCAAGACACCGCGCGGCGCGCCGCTGAAGCTCTCCTGGTCGATGCGCACCAGTCCGGCTTTCTTCAGGTCCACCTGCAACGCCGGCACGCCGAGAAGGAATCCGACAGTCATTCCAAGCAGCGGCTCGTGCCCGGACAGCATCAAGGCGCCTTCGCGGTGCCGCGCGCGAATCTCCTCCCATACAGCTTTTGGTGTTGAGCCGGGTGTCAGCGTTTCCGTTTCCACGATCTTGTGGCAGCCGAGTACGTGCGCGGCCATGTGCGCGGTCTGTGCGGCGCGCTTATAGGGGCTGGTCAGAATGATGGATGGCTTGACGCCCGCGGCGCGCGCTCGTTCGAGCACCGCGTGCAACTTCTCGCGGCCCGCATCGGTCAGCGCGCGCTGCGCGTCCGGCATGCCGGCCTTGCCTTCTTCCGCGATGCCGTGGCGCAGAATATAGATCTCCATGTCCACAGGGTATCCTCATTTATATGCCTCGATACGCGGCGATTGACATCGGCAGCAACTCTATCCGCATGGCCGCCGCTGAGATTTTGCCCGGATCGCCCATGCGCCAGCTGGCTTCCGAACGCGTGGTCACACGACTGGGCGAAGGCGTCTTTCGCAATGGTGTGCTGGGGCAGGATTCGCTGGAACTCACCTGCGCCGTGCTGGCCCGCATGGCTCAGCAATATCAAAAGCTGGATGTGGTAGGCGTGCGCGCCGTCGCCACCAGCGCGGTGCGTGACTCGCGCAACCAGGCCGAGTTTGTGGAACGCGCGTCGCTTGCGATCGGCGCGCCGGTCGAAATCATTTCCGGACGGGAAGAAGCGCGCCTGATCCACCTGGGAGTGCAGGCTCGCTGGCCGCACCCCACGCGCAACGTGTTGATCGTGGATATCGGCGGAGGCAGTGCGGAGCTGATCGCCAGTGAAAACGGGCAAATGCGCGACTCGTTGTCGAAGCCGCTGGGCGCCGTGCGGCTCCGCGAAATTTTCCTGGCGCACGATCCGCCCGATGAAGGCGAACTGCACCAGATGCGCGAGTACATCGACGAGAAGCTGGCCGGAGTAGGGAAGCGCTTCGGCAACGGCCATTGGGACCGCGTCATCGCGACTTCCGCCACGGCGTCCGCCGTGGTTTGCGCCGTGAATCGCATTCCGCGCACCAAGCGCGACCAGGCCGATCGCCTGCGGGCCTCCACGCGCGAAGTGCGGCGCCTCTACAAGAAGCTGAGCACGCTCGCCATAGCCGAACGGCGCAAGGTGACGGGTATCGGCCCCAAGCGCGCCGAAATCATCGTGCCGGGCGCCAGCGTACTGCTGCACGTGCTCGACACGTTCGAGCTGGCCGGCGTTCACTATTCCGCGGCCGGTGTGCGTGACGGCATCATCGCCGATCTCTACGCGCGCGGTGTGGGGCGCGAGCTCGCGCAGTTGAGCCGCGACCAACGCAAGGAAGTGGAACAGATGAGCCGCCGCTATGGCGTCGCGTTGGCCCACGCGCGCAAAGTGGCCGCCTTGGGGCACGTCCTGTTCACGGACTTGCAGCCGCTGCACCAGTTGCCGGCACTTGTCGGCAAGCTGCTGGAGGCGGCCGCCTATCTCCACGATGCCGGCCACTTCGTGGCGGACTCCAACCATCACAAGCACTCTTATTACCTGGTGATCAATTCCGATATGCCGGGATTCACCACGCGGGAGCGCGAGTTGATCGCCAATCTGTGCCGCTACCATCGCAAGAGCATGCCTACACCCATGCACGCCAACTGGCAGGCGCTGAACGCCGAGGACAAGCGCGTGGTGCTGTTGCTGATTCCGCTGCTGCGGCTGGCCGATACTCTGGACGTCAGCCACGATCAGCGCATCGAGTCGTTGAGTTGCCTGATCCGCGAGGGACAAATAGTGCTGCAACTCGGCGCCGCCGCGGATATCAGCCTGGAACAATGGGCCGCCGAGCGCGCCGGCGAGGCTTTTAGGCAGGTGTATGACCGGGTGGTGGCGACGCTAAAGCGGTGATGGGTGGTGGGTTTTAGGTGGTGGGTGCTGGTCAAACGCTCTCCCGTCGAGTGAGAGTTTGCCAGTACCTAGCACCCAGGACCCAGCACCGGTGGGCTGATAGACTGGTCTTTAGGGTGTTTGCCAGCACCTAACACCCAGGACCCAGCACCGGTTTTAGCATGTCACTCCGGCCCGCCATTCCGCTATTGCTGTTGCTCGGCATGGCGGCCTGCCGCAGCAGTGAGTCGCGCGCCCCGGTCATCGGCGAGGCGTTCGCCGGTCCCGCCCTGCTGTCGATCCGGCAGGATATTCCGCTGCAATCGCCCGTGGTGGCGACCGTCAAACACGGCGAGCGGCTCGAAATCATTCAGCACCGCCGCCGTTTTATGAAGGTGCGCACCGCGCGCGGCGCCGAGGGATGGACTGAAGATCACCTGCTGCTGAGCTCCGGCGAAATCGCCGCACTGAAAGACGTGGAGCGGCGCGCCCTGGCCATGCCTTCACAGGGTCTGGCCAGCACGTACGACATGCTGAACGTGCATACCGAACCGAATCGCCTTTCGCCCAGCTTTCTGCAAATCAAAGAAGGTGGTAAAGTCGACGTGATAGCGCATGTCGAGTCGCCGCGTGTGCCGCCCGTGCGCCAGTCGCTGATCCCGCCCCGTCCGCGCGCGGTACCGGGGGCTCGCAAACGCGCCGCATCCAAATACCCATTGCCGCCCATGCCGGCTCCCCCGCCGCTACCGAAGAACTGGATGGAATTATCCAAAATCCCGGCCACCCCGCCCGATTCCGACGCATCCAGCGAAACGGATCACCCGGTGCCGAAGGACGATTGGAGTCTGGTACGCGACTCTCACGGCGAGAGCGGTTGGGTCCTCACTAGCCGCATCTACATGGCCATTCCGGACGAGGTGGCGCAGTATGCCGAGGGGCATCGCATCACGTCTTATTTCTCACTCGGCGACGTACACGATGGCGACCAGTTGAAACACGATTGGCTGTGGACCACGATTTCGAGCGGCGGGCATCCGTACGATTTCGACAGCTTCCGTGTGTTTACCTGGAGCTTGCGCCGCCATCGCTATGAAACCGCCTACATCCAGCGCAACGTGGTGGGTTATTTTCCGGTGCTGACGCACCCCTCAGGCTTTTCGATGTGTCTGGATAACGGCGACGGCATGCGCACGCGCCGCACTTACTCGTTTGTGCTAACCACCGTACGCCTGGCTGGCGAGGAACCCTGCTCCGCGTCCGGCAATATTCTGGCTCCCGGGCAAGCAGCTACCCACGGCGATCTCCCGCCGCATCCGCCGGCGCCGGCGGTGCATCCATCCCTATTTGCCCGCGTCAGATCCCTTGCCCGAAACTGGTTCAAGCGCTAAGCGATGGCCCTCGCGCATAACGTCTGCGCAGCCTTGCGGTCGTCACATGAATGTGTTAAATATATGGACAAGTCGGACAAAAGTTGATCCAACTGAACCCGCGCCGCTCCTGCCATGAGCGAAGCTGTGGGCACATCTTTAATCCGCCATATAAGGAAGGCATCCAGTGGAATCTGCGAACCGCAAGCTCATCCGTCCCTCGTTGAACGAGATCAAGGAGCAGATCGTGCCTCCAAGACGAGCGCAGAAAAAACCCGTTCCTCCCGACCAGACCAATGCCGAGAACTTCTACTACGTAAAGCAGATGCAGTCCAAGACTCCCATGGTGTTCGTGCTCAAGGATGGTGAGACTCTGCACGGCGTTATTGAGTGGTACGACAAAACGTGTTTGAAGGTAAACCGTAACGGAGAACCGAATCTTCTGCTCTACAAACCGAATATCAAGTACATGTACAAGGAATAATGTGGGCAGGCGCGCCGCCTGCGGTGGCCTCCCCGGACCGCCTTGTTAGCGCTGATAAGCCGCCGGGTAGGGGTAAGGGTACCGTCCGTACCGTTTGTAAAGGAACCAGTTCTCCGCGCAGTTTACCAGCACGCCGGTCAGCTTGCCTGCGGCATTCACTTTTTCGAGCGCTGCGAGACAGAGATTGCGGTCCGAATGATCGGGCCGCACGACAAAGATCACTCCATCAGCGATTACCTGTACCAGGTCGTAGTCAGTCACCGCGGCAATCGGCGGTGTGTCAATCAGAACAAATCGAAAACTGATTTTCACGGTTTCGCAGAGCTGATGCCAGTGCGCGGAATCCAGCAATTCGGCGGGGTTACGGCGCGCCTTGCCGGCCGGCAGCACATAGAGATTCGCGAACTGCGCGGTCTCGACGATGGCGTCCTCCAGCGCGCAATCGCCGGTGAGCACATCGCCCAGCCCCGGCGCTTGCGGTAATCCCAGGATGCGCGCCAGGCTTGGATTCCGCAGATCCGCGTCCATGAGTAGCACGGTGGTCTCGCCTTTCATAGCGAGCGCGGCGGCGGTATTGACGGCCGATAGCGTCTTGCCGTCACCCGGCCCGCCGCTCGAGACCACTAGCACGCGCGGCGCGTCGGGGTGTTGCAGCAGGTTCGTGCGGATCGCCCGGTATTGCTCGCCCGCCCGCGCGTTCGTGCCATCGTACGGCAACAGCGGCGACGATTCGGGAAGTTCGATCGGCAGCACCCGGATCGCGGAGCGCGATTCCGAGAGCCGGACAGACTGCCCCGGCGCTTCGTCGCACGGCGCATCGGAGATCAGGCCGGCCTTGCGATCGAGCGCTTGAAAGATCGTGCTCATGCTCTTCTCCGGCCCGCCGCGAACATGCCGTTCCACCAGGGTTGATGCGGCAGGGCGGGCGGCGCCACGGCTTTCCGCAGCGGGATATCGCGCGGCGCATCGTGCCGCAGGCGCAGGTGCTCGGCCGCCGGATCGAGGCCCGAGATCGGCTCGGGCAATTCCAGTGCCCGCAGCGCTTCCCGAATAGTCTGGGGCCCGATGGTGGCCGTCTCCGACGTGTAGGCGCGCAGCAGCGCCAGATCGCAGATGGCATTGGTCACGCGCGGAATGCCGCGCGACACGTTCGCCACCAGACGTACCGCCTCCGCATCGAAGGGGAAGTTGCCGTTGCCTCCGCTTTGGCGCCACCGATGACGCATGTAACGCTCCACTTCTTCCGGTTCGAGCGGCACGATGTCCAGACGCACGGAAACACGCTGCCGCAACTGCCGCAGGTCCCCGCGATGCAGCAGGTCGCGCAATTCGTTCTGTCCCGCCAGGACCACCTGTAGCAGTTTGCGCTCGGCGGTTTCGAAATTCATCAGCAGGCGGACCTCTTCGAGCAGTTCCGCCGAGAGCTTGTGCGCTTCATCGACCAGCAGCACCGGCGTTCTGCCCTCTTCGTCGCAGTTCATCAGGAATTCCCAGAACCGCAGCAGGCGCAGCGCCTGGCTTTCCCCCACCACGGGGAGTCCAAAGCCGATCAGGATCAGTTCGAAGAACTCCGCGGGCGGCACGTTGGTGCTGAAGATCGAGCAGAACTGCACCTTGCCGGCGGGTACCGATTGAATCAGTTTGCGCAACAAAGTGGTTTTACCGGTGCCGACCTCGCCCGTCAGCACGGCGGTCCCCCGGCGACCCATCACCGTGAACATCAAGCCGGCCAGCGCTTCCCTGTGGGTGGGCGCCAGGAACAGGAACTCCGGGTCCGGCGTCATGGAAAACGGCGCTTTCGATAGATGAAAGAATTCCTCGTACATAAGATGCCTATGGGAGCACGGGGCCGCGCGCCCGCGCGGGAATGGCGATGGGCGACACGCGCCCCAGAATCGGGATGTCCGGCGGCAGTTCCCATTCGCCCAGCAGCACGTTGCGCTTGAACTCGCGCGCCAGGCCGGCCACCACCGCGGCGAACAGGCTCGCCGTCAGGGCCAGCCACAGCAACTGCGGGCGATCCGGCGAGAACGGCTTTGCCGAAGGCTGCGCCGGGTCGATCATGGTAAAACGCTCGCCTTCCTGGCGATGCTCCAAGTCGCTGGCCATGTCCGCCGCGATGCGCTTGTCGAGCAGCGATTGATAGTTGGCCCTGGCTGTCTCGTAGTCCCTCGAGAGCGCGGTCAATTCCTGTTCGCGCACCGGCAGCGCATCGATGTGCGCCTGTAGCGCGGCGAGCTTCGCCAGGATATCTTTGCGCTCGGCCCTGCGGAACTCGATCTCGCGCGCCGCCAGCTTCGCTTCGGTTTCGAGACTGGCAATGCGCTCGCGCTGCTGTAGCAGGTCGGGCGCAGGCGGATCGAGTGCATGGCTGACGGGCGCCGCGGCGGCTTTCTCGCTGCGCCGCGCCTGCGCCAGCAGTTGTTCCAGCCTCTGCACGTCCGGATGCGCCTCGGTGTAGCGCAAACGCAGCGCGTCGAGCTCCGCCTGCAACGCCGCCGCTGTTTTGTGCTCATCGCCGCCCGAGGATGCGCCCACCGCGGCGTTGCGCGCCGCGGTCCGCTCCAGGACCTTAGCCGCAGATTCCGCGGTATTCAGCGAATTCTGCAGCAGCGCCTTGGATTCCTCACCGCGATTGATGGCATCCTGATTGGCCTGCAGTGCGATCTGCAGACGCGCCATGGCGCTGGCCAGTGAGTCTTGCTGCTCGGGCAATTCGCCCTTGTGCTGGAGCTTGTAATCCGCGACCTGCAGTTCCAGCGCGTGCAAGGTTTTCTTGGCCTGCTGCAATTGCTCCTCGATGAACGCCGCGGTACCCTCGGCGTGCTTTTCCCGCGTCCGCAGATTCTCCTCGATGAACAGATTGCCGATCTGGTTGGCGACTTCCGCCACCACCACTGGATCGCGGCCCTCGTAAGAGATCCGGAACGAGCTGGTATGCTCCTGGCTCCCGCCGTGCTCCAGGGTGATTTTGGTATCTTTGCGCATCAAGTCGATGATTTCCTCGAGCGGCAGGTGCGTCTTTTCGCGGTCGTAAAGATGATAGGTGTTGATGATCGTTTCCAGACGGCTGCTCGCCAGGATGCGCTGCGAGATCGCCGCCAGCCGGTCTTGAATGTCGGCGTTGGCCGTCGAAGCGACGTAGCGCTCCGGCACCTTTTGGCCGTCCACCAGAATCACCGCTTCGGCTTTGTAAGTCGCGGGCAAACTGTAGATGATGGCGGCCGAGAGCAGGCCCAGAGCGATCCACACGAGGCCGGCCAGCAGCTTCGACTTCCACAGCATGCGCGCGATCGATAAGGGCGAAAGTTCAGGATGCGCCTGGCCCGGTAAGGTTGGAAACATAGGTCTGCGTCTCGTTCCGTTTGGCGCGCCGCCGCCGTCCGATGAGCCCCGCTCCGAGCAGCGCCGCGCCGAGCAGCGTCATGCTGATGGAACTGGCTTCCGGGACGACGGCGGGCGCGAAGGCCGCCACCGAGGCCACGCTGCTGTCGATGATCTGCAGCGTGCCGGCCACGAACGAGGTGGCATTCGTTTCGATTTCCAAAACCTCCGTTTCAGAACCCGGCGCGACTCCTGTGGGCACGGCGAAATTGAAACCGATCACGGCGCCGCCAGTGCTGCGATCGACTGTGTCCGGAGCGGTTCCCAGCACGCTGCCCGATCCCGTGGAATAGCCGACATCGGTCTCATACGAGCTGAACGAGGCCAGCGTAATGCGCTCGATATCGTCGAGCGACGAAGCATTGCTCGTCACCAGGACGAAGAAATCCAGGCAGCCCGTGCAAAAAACATTCGACGCGTCGGCATAGACCATCGCGCGATAATCGCCGGTGATCGTGCTCTGCCCGAGCGAATTGGTCGTCGTGTAAGCCTGGACGCCGGTGTCCGCGAGGAAGGGTCCGGTGACCGGAGTGGTGAAGTCGCTGGGGGCGACGGGTGGCGATCCCGCCGGTGGAAGTATGGTCGCGCGCGCCAGCACGGCGCTCAAACACAACCCGAATAAGATGTTTTGGCGCACCACGGCGATTTACTGTCGCAACCCGGCTGCCAAATCCGCGCCGGCCCCGCCCCGGAGATAGCTGCCCGCCGATTCATCGTGTTACGGCGGAATGCGGCTCCGCGCAGCCGGCCACTGGGTGCTACCAAGGCCTACTTTTTCAGACTAGGAGAAAAACTTTGGGCCGGTCATTTCGACTTGGGCATTTCGGCTAGTAGGTGTTTGGCCATCTGCGCCTCCGGCAAATCCGGGGAACTCTTCAGCATTCCACGCAGCGTTGTCTCGCCGCGCCGGTCGCCCGCTTTCAAGTATGCCAGGCCCAGGTGATACATGACTACTGGATCGTTTGTGCCCCGCGCTGCGCTCTCCAGATATCTGACTGCCGGTTGATAGAGCCCCTGACGGTACATGATCCATCCGATCGTGTCGTCGACGCCCTGGTTGTCGGGTGCCAGTTCCTTTACCTGTTGCGCGTACATGAGGGCTTCGTCGAGCTTGCCGGTCGTAGTCGCCAACAGGTATGCGAGGTTGTTGAGCGCGATGACATTCGCCGGATCGGCTGCGATCACTTTCCGAAACCAGGTGACCGCTTGCGTATAATTCTTCGCGGCGCTCTCGATCCAGCCCATGTAGAGACACAACTCTGGATCGTTCGGATGCTCACGCAACAGGTCCGCTACGCTTTGGCGTGCCGCGCCCAGGTTGCCTGCTCCGGCGTCCAGTTTCGCCAGCGCCAGCCGCGCGGGGCGGAAGTCCGGGTCGGCTTTGCCGGCGGCGATGAATGCGGCGCGCGCCTCCGCCGCCTTGCCGTTCGCGACGAGCGCCTCGCCCAGAAAATTCTGTACGGCGGCCGACCCCGCATGCTTTGCCGCGTAGGCTCGCACGCCGGCCAGGCCGGATATCCGGGCCAGCAGGCGCAGCGCGCGCGGATCTTCCGGATGCTGCCGCAGCACGAGATCAAGCGATGCCCGTGCGCCGCGATAGTCCTGGCCGCCCGCGCGGATCCACGCGTCCTCGAGCAACAATTCGGGGGTCCGAGCCAATCGCAGACCTTCGGTGACTCCTCGCCGGGCTTCGTCGCGCCGGCCTAAATCGATGAGCGCCCAGTTTCTCGCAACGATCCACGGCACGGTGTGCCTCTGCGGCTCCGGCGCCTGCTCCAGCACTTCGAGCGCGGCCTGCGCGCTCTGCGCATCGATGAGCAGGTGCGCCAATCCCACGCGCGCGGCCGGCAGCGCGGGACTTAGCCGCAGAGCTTCCGCCAGTTCTTGCCTCTGGTTGAGCAATTTCGACTGCGCGCCGTAGAGCCGTGCCAGGATCATGTGCGCCGCGGCGGCTTCCGGCTGGTACCGCAGCACCAGGTTCAGATCGTCCAGCGCATCCTGATATTGGCCCGCGTCGATCGCCAACTCGGCGCGCTCGAGCAGCGCGTCGGCGTCCTTCGGGTTCTTCGCGAGGGCTGTGGCCAGCAGCCTTTCTGCATCGCCGCGCCGCCCTACCAGCACGTACATCTTCACCAGCCGCGTGCGCGCCGCGCGATCCGTGGGATCTGCGCGCGCGAGCCGTTCCAGTTCCCGCAAAGCGGCTTCTTTCTGTCCGCTCTCGAGCAGGAAGATCGCGAACACCGGCTTATACGGACCCGGCAGCGCGGCAAGGTGCTGAAACACCTCTGCCGCCTCTTGCTTCCGGCCGCTGTGATATAGCGTCATACCCAGATCGAGCCACGCCGCCGCGTATTGCGGATCGATTCGGATAGCCCGGCGCAACTGCTGCTCAGCATCGGCCGAACGATGCGTGACCAGGTAGAATCGGCCCAGCACCAGCGCGGCTTCCGCGGAATTGGGCGACCGGTGAACGCATTCCCGCATCACCTGTTCGGCACCCTTGATATCGCCTTGCGCCAACTTGGCCCGCATCAGCAGAGCCGACGCGCGCAGGCTGCCGGGCAAACGCTCCAGCGCTTCGGACAGATGCGCACTGGCGTCTTCCGGCTTCCCGAGGCGCAACTCCGTGAGCGCCAGCGTGTCCAGCGCATCCGCATCATCCGGATGTGTGGCGGCCACGTCTCGCGCCCGCTTCTCCGCATCGGCGAGCGCATTGGCGTCGTGGCCGGCGGCCAGCAAGCCGGCTAATCGCAATTGCGCCGCGGCGTGGCCAGGATTCAGCTCGGTGGCCTTGCGAAACGCCTCCGCCGCGCCTCTCGGATTGTTTTCGGCCATGTGAGCCAGGCCCAGGCGATAATAAGGCTCCGCATCCCGCGGCGCGGCCTGCGCGGCGGCGCGAAACTCCAGTTCCGCACGCGCGTAGTCCTTGTTCTGCAGGAACGCACTGCCGCGCGCCATCAATCGCGCTTCACGCTGGCGCGGCGAACAGGACACCAACGCCGCCACTCCCGCCGCAACGAGGCAACCATAGCGCATGACTGCGAAGCGTAACATCTGAACGGCAGCGCTGGAAACTGGTACGCACTCGGAAATCCCTTGGCAGTCCTGGGGCAGTCGCGTAGCATCCTACGCAAAGTCTGAAGTTGACACCCGTCAAGACTCTTGTTTAATTGGGTAACACTTATGCTCGCGGCATCGGTCATGCAGTGCGATGAAGCGGTTCTGATCCTGGTTGACGAGCCAGACTTGCGCGCCGATTTCGAGTTGACAGCGCGCTGCCTCGGCCGCCCGGCTATTGTGGCCGGCGACGGCCACGCGGCGCTCGCCTGCCTGCGCGGTCACAGCGCCATCGCCTTGGTCGTGCTGGATCTCGACAGCGACGCGCAAGACGGTCTCGAAACATTACGCAAGATGCGGCGGGCCGGATTTCTGCAACCGGTCGTGGTCGTCTCGGGCGCGGTATCGACCGCTCAGGTGGTGGAAGCCATTCGGGCCGGCGCCACCAATTTCCTGTCCGCGCCGGTGAGTCACGATGATCTGCGCAAAGCGGTTCAGACCGCGCTGGGCGCCGCCCCGCCCGCCAGCGAGATCTCGCTGACCGACAGTTGGATGAGCCAGGATTTGCAGGCCGCCTGGCGGCGTGTGGCGGCTTCCGATGTGCCCGTGCTGATCGAGGGCGAAACCGGCACCGGCAAGGAAGTCCTCGCCCGCCAGATTCATGCCTATTCGCCGCGTTCCGCCAAACCGTTCCTGAAGTTGAACTGCGCCGCGCTGCCGTCCGAACTGGTGGAAAGCGAGTTGTTCGGCTATGAGCGCGGCGCCTTCACCGGCGCATTTGCGAGCAAGCCCGGAAAATTCGAAATGGCCCAGGGGGGCACCATCCTGCTGGACGAAATCGGCGACATGGATGTCCGCCTGCAAGCCAAGTTGCTGCACGTGCTGCAGGACCAGGAATGCGAGCGGCTGGGCGGCCGCGAACGCATCCCACTGGACGTGCGCGTAATGGCCGCGACGCACTGCGATCTGCGCGCGGGCATGGCGCAGGGCCGCTTCCGTGCGGATCTCTACTACCGCCTCAACGTGGTCGCCATCCGCGTGCCCGCGCTGCGCGACCGTACACAGGACATCTGCGCCGCCGCCGCGTTCTTCTTGCGCAAGCACGGCGCGAGTGAGCCGCCCGATGCGCTGCTCTCGCCCGTGTTGAAACAGGCGCTGCTCGAATACGATTGGCCCGGCAATCTGCGCGAGATGGAAAACTTGATGCGGCGCCTGCTGGTGATGCAGGATCCCGACGACCTGGTGCGCCAGTTGCTCTCCAACACCTCGGCCGCCGCGCCCGGCGGCGTGATCCGCTTTCATCCCGCGAGCGCCGGCAGCAGTTTCACGGTTCTGGATAAAGTGGACGAGGCCAAGCGCAAAGCGGAGACGGAGGCGATTCTGCGCGCCCTGGATGCCGCGCGTTGGAATCGCAAGCAAGCCGCGCGTATTCTGCGCGTCGACTACAAAGCGCTGCTCTACAAAATGCGCAAACTGGATATCGTGGGGCAGGCCCATTGGCCTGCAGCGGGCCCTCGGCCCGCCAGAACTGCGGGGTTGTGAAGCCTAATTAGCCGGCACCGTCATCCGGCAAATGCGGCTGGCGAAGAACTCCGTAAACCAGAGCGCCCCATCCGGTCCCGGTTCCAGCACCATCGGATTCGAGTTCGGAGTGGGCACCGCGTATTCCGTCATCACGCCTGTCAGCGTGAGGCGGCCGATCTTGTTGCCCGTGTGCTCGGTGAACCAAAGGTTGCCGTCCGGACCCAATGCCAGGCTGCCTGGCTGGCTGGCAGCCGTGGGCACAGGGTATTCGGTGAACGCGCCCGCCGTCGTCATGCGCGCGATCTTGTCGCCAAACTGCTCGGTGAACCACAGCGCTTCGTCCGGTCCGGTGATGATGTAGTTGGGGCCGCTCTCGGGTGTCGGATCTTCATACTGATTCGTGACCACGCCGCTGGTGGTGATGCGCGCCACCTTGTTCGCGCTGCGCTCCGTGTACCAAAGCGCGCCGTCGGGTCCCGCCGTCATATCCCAAGGTGAAAGCCGCACCGCGTACTCGGTAATCACGCCCGCAGTGGTGATTTGGCCGATCTGTAAGCTCGCTTCCTGGGTAAACCACAGCGTCTGGCCATCCGGCCCGACGTCGATATTCCAGGGTCCGCTGTTCGGCGTGGATAACGGATACTCCGTGATTTCGCCCGCGGTGGTGATGCGGCCGATGCGGTTCCCCACGTGCTCGGTGAACCACAGCGCGCCGTCCGGACCCACCTTGATCCACACCGGCTGGCTGCCCTTTTCCGGCAGCGGATACTCTGTAAATTCTCCGCTGGTGGTAATGCGGCCGATCTTGTTGCCGTCCCATTCGGTGAACCACAGCGCTCCATCCGGCCCGCCCACGATGCTGAAAGGGTGGCTATCGGCGGTGGGAATGACATAGGTGGTGAAAGTCTGCGCCGGTGATTTGCCGGTCAGCCCCAGGAATAAAACAACGATCCAGAAAAATGCGCGCGGTCCTCTGATTGATTGAGTCACTCGCGCCATTCTAGCGAGCCGGTGCGCCGCGTTGCAAGCTCAGAAGTACGGATACTTCGGCGATCCGCGGCGCACCACGTAGCGCGATTGCAGGAAAGCTACCAGATCGGTCAGTTGGCGGACCGTCATCTGGTCCGCGAACTCCGGCATGCGGGACTTGCCGCCCACGGTGATGAGTTCCTTTGGATAGGGCGCCAGTTGGCTGGAAGGGCAAATGATGGAGGCGGCCAGATACCCGTCCGTCATCTCGCCGTAGACCAGACCTCCCAGCACTACGGGCACCGGAGGCTGGATTGTCGGAGTGGGCAGTCCCGCGCCGGGGACCGCGTGGCAGCGTTGGCATCCGAAAGCCACGAAATCCGCCTTACCGCGTTCCACGTTGCCATCGGGCGGAAGGCGGAAGCCCGCCGCTGAGTGGCGCGCCGAGCCACATGCCGCGGCGCCGAGCAGAACCGCAATCGGCAGCCACGCCAGGTATCGTTGCATCGCTTAATTCTCTCAACCAAAACGTAAGTTGAGTAGCGCCCGGTGTCAAGCAGGGAACCCGGAAACGCGGGGCCATACCGGGAGGAACTCCTCAAATTCGAGCGGCGCGGGGCGGCCCGTTTTGCGCATGTTCCTCAAAACGCCGTGGTCACGTCCAGTAGTTGCGGTCCAGGCTGCGATACTGCACCGCCTCGGCGACGTGCTTGGCTTGCAGACGTTCCGACTCGCCCAGATCCGCGATGGTACGCGCGACTTTCAGAATCCGGTCGTGCGCGCGGGCCGACAGCCCCAAACGCCGCACCGCCATTTCGAGCGTGCGCTCGCCCGCGTCATCGAGCGCGCACAGCTTGCGCAGCACCGGCGGCGGAATGTGCGCGTTGTAGAATCCGCGCTGCTGCTGGATCGCGCGCGTCCGCGTGACGCGCTCGCGCATCTCGGCCGACGATGTGCCGTCGACTTTATCCCGCAGTTCCTTGTAAGGCACGGCAGGGACTTCGATGTGCAGGTCGATACGATCTAGCAGCGGACCGCTGAGCTTGCTCATATAGCGCTGGATGATGCCCGGCGTGCAGCGGCATTCCCGCGTGGCGTCGCCATAGAATCCGCAGGGGCATGGATTGAGCGCGCAAAGCAGAATGAAACTGGCCGGAAAAGACAGCGTCATGTTGCTGCGCGCCACGGTCACCGAGCGATCTTCGAGCGGCTGCCGCAGCATCTCGAGCACGTTGCGCGCGAACTCCGGCAGTTCGTCCAGAAACAGCACGCCGTTGTGCGCCAGGCTGACCTCGCCCGGCCGCGGCATCCCCGACCCGCCGCCGATCAGCCCGGCATCCGATACCGTGTGGTGCGGCGCGCGAAACGGCCGTCGCGACAGCAGTCCGGTGCCGCCCGGCAGCAGGCCGGCCACGCTGTGGATCTGGGTGGTTTCGAGCGCCTCCTGAAAAGTCAGCGGCGGCAGGATGCCGGCGAAGCGTTTCGCAAGCATCGACTTGCCCGAGCCCGGCGGCCCGATCATAAGCACGTTGTGATGTCCCGCCGCGGCCACTTCGAGTGCGCGCTTGGCGGTGGCCTGTCCGCGCACGTCGCGAAAATCGGACATGCCGTCCGCGAAAACATTCGCCGGCGACGCATGCGCCGAAACCGGCTGGAAATGCTCCGGCTCGGTCAGACACCTGACCACTTCCGCCAGGTGCCGCAAACCGAAGACCTCGATACCCTGCGTCACCGCCGCCTCGGCAGCGTTATCCGCCGGCACGATCAGCCTGGTCACGCCGCAGCGCTGCGCGCAAACCGCGATCGAGAGCGCGCCGCGCACCGGGCGCAGCGTGCCATCGAGCGACAATTCCCCCACGAATAGATATTTGTCCGCGGACTTAGCCACGCCCATCGCGCCCAGAATGCCGATCGCCATGGGCAAATCGAACCCGGCGCCTTCCTTGCGCACGTTGGCCGGCGCCAGGTTGATGGTGACCGCCTTATTGGGATAACCGAAGCCGGAGTTGAGCAGCGCCGACTTGATGCGCTCGCGGCTTTCCCGCACCGCCGTATCCGGCATGCCAACCGTGACAAAGTCGCGCGCGCTGCCGGTGTACATGTCCACTTCCACGTCTATAGCTTGCGCCTCGATGCCGAACAGCGCGGCCGAACGGGTTCGAAAGAGTGCCAAGCAATGTGGTGGAGGTCGGGCGGATTATTCTCAGAAGCGCAAAAGGAGCCGCATTTCCGGACCGCCATATAGGAAAGGAACATCGCCGGCTAGGAGCGGCGCAGAGGCCCCGTTTTTGCGCGTGTTCAGGAGGACCGGCCGCGACGCACGGCCATGTTAGAATCTTAAACGTGGCCGAGTGTCGGAATTGGCAGACGAACCAGACTCAAAATCTGGCGTCCTTCAGTGGGCGTGTGGGTTCAAGTCCCACCTCGGCCACCAGTTGAAGTTCGCCGTTTCGCCCAAAAACTGAACGTCTGCCCCACCCGAATCAGTGGCCACAACTCCGCACGAATCTGTTGCGCTCCTGCGTCCGCTGCGGAAATCCAATAGCTTCGGCGTGTTCGGCTTCCGCGTATCCGGCTATCCGCGGCGGTGACGGGGCTGGTCCCCTGGAACCTGACGCGGACGCGTGATACAACCAAGACATACGAGGTTCACAAGCAAGGTTGTCGAGCGGGGACCGGTTCGGCTGCCATCCCGGCATGGGCAACCATAAGTCCAGGAGAAACTGAATAGCCATGAACTCTTCACAAGATTCGGCCAGCCGCCGTGAATTCATCAAGGCCAGCGGCAAATCGGCTGTACTTTCGGCTTTGGCCAGCGTCGCGGTTCCCGCGGTCCACGCCGCGGGCAGCGACCTGATTCAGATAGCGCTCATCGGCTGTGGCGGGCGCGGCGGTGGTGCGGCGGCGAACGCCCTGCGTGTCAAGCGCGGCCCGGTCAAACTGGTCGCGATGGCGGACGTCTTCCCGGAACGCCTTACGCGCGACCTGAACAAGTTACAAGAGCAATTCCCGAGTCAGGTCGATGTACCGGCGGATCGCCAGTTTCTGGGCTTCGGCGCCTACCGGAAGGCGATGGATTGCCTGAAGCCGGGCGATATCGCCATTTTCGCAACGCCTCCGGCGTTTCGCTGGGTACACTTCACTTACGCCATCCAGAAGGGCTTGAATGTCTTCATGGAAAAGCCGCTCACGGCCGACGGTCCGGCGAGCAAGCGCATGTTGGCGCTGGCCCAGGACGCCGCAGCCAAGAACCTCAAGGTCGGGGTGGGGCTCATGTCGCGTCACAGCCGGGCGCTCCAGGAACTGGCCGACCGTGTCCACAACGGGGAGATCGGCGAAATCGTTCTGCAGCGTGGTTACCGCATGCACGGGCCCGGCGGATATTTCCTCTCCCTGCCCAAACCAGCCGGTATCAGCGATCTGCTCTACCAGGTGAAACGCTTCCACAGCTTCATCTGGGCCAGCGGAGGCTGCTTCAACGATTTTTATATCCACATCATCGATCAACTGGCATGGATGAAGAACGCGTGGCCGGTCAAGGCGCAGGCGCTGGGCGGCAGGCACTACAAAGTCAGCCCGGAAGGCGTCGCCTACGTGGATCAGAATTTTGACGTCTATTCGGTGGAATACACATATGCAGATGGCACCAAGTTCTTCTTTGACGGGCGCTGCATGAACGGATGCGAGGAGATCTACACGAGCTGCCTGCATGGGACCAAAGGTACGGGGATCGCGTCCAAGAGCGGCGATTGTGGGCTGCCATCCAGCCTGTTCAGCAGTCAGACCGCGACCGCGCAAAACCTGATTTGGGAATCGAAGGTGAGCCCGGACGAGAGGGATCCTTATCAAAATGAGTGGAACGATTTGATGGACGCCATTCGGGACGACAAACCTTACAACGAGGTCAAACGCGGCGTGGAAGCGAGCGTGACTTCGAGCATGGGCCGCATGGCTGCCAACACTGGCCGGGAAATAACGTTTGACCAGATGCTCGAATGCGAGCACGAGATGGCGCCGGGCATCGAAAAGTTCACCATGGATTCCGCGGCGCCGCTGCTGGCGGACGCCAACGGCAGATATCCGGTACCCCAGCCTGGCATCGTAACCACGCGGGAATACTGACAAAGCCGTGTGCCGGCAATGAAGTTCTTTTTGCACTGCATCGTCCCAGTACTCCTGCTGGCCGGATCTCTGCCGGCGATCGCGCTCGCGGACGACACGGGCCTGACGTCGCGCGCGGGGCTGCCGCTGGAGCAAACCGCCAGTCGGGGAATCATCACTCGCGATCCGTCGACGATCGTGAAATGCAAAGACGAATTCTGGGTCTTCTATACCGGACGCGGCATTCCTTCGTTTCACTCCAAAGATCTCGTTAAGTGGGAACCCGGCCCGCCCGTGTTCCGGACAGCCCCGGAGTGGATTGCCGCAGCCGTTCCCGAGAACCGGAACATGAGTTACTGGGCTCCCGACATCATTCACCTCGGCGATCGATATCTGCTCTACTATGCCGTCTCCAGCTTCGGCAAGATTACTTCGGCAATCGGGCTGGCCACCACCCCCACTCTCGATCCAGCCGATCCCGCGTACCACTGGACCGACCACGGCATTGTCGTCGAATCGCGGGAGGGCGGCGACTTCAATGCGATCGATCCCTCGGTGTTTTCCGATGACGACGGAACCTTGTGGCTGGCGTTCGGTTCCTACTGGAGCGGAATCAAGCTGGCGCAACTCGACCCGAAAACGGGTAAGCAATTGACCCTCGGCGCGCCGTTCTCATCGCTGGCGTACAACAAGTCAATCGAGGCATCGTGCCTTTATAAGCACGACGGTTATTACTATCTTTTTGTCAATTGGGGTTCTTGCTGCCGCGGAGTAAACAGCACTTACAACATTCGCGTTGGAAGAAGCCGCAAAATTACCGGCCCGTATATCGATAAGGATGGCGTCGACATGCTAAAAGCCGGCGGTACTCTCGTGCTTTCGAACAAAGGACCACTGTTTGGGCCCGGTCACGCCGGCATTCTGATCGATAACGGAAGGAGCTGGTTCACCTCCGATTTCGAAGGCGATAGCCGGATAGGAGGGAAGGCGACCCTCGCCATTATGCCGCTTAGCTGGAAATCAGGGTGGCCCGTGGTGAAAGTCGTCGATAAATAACCGCGGCAGGTTCCCGCTCGGCGGCGAATTGATCGATTATTGCAGCGGAGCTTCGCCAGGCTTCCGACGATCAATTTTCCGATGCCGGCACGCACCCAGGATCGGCCGACGTGAAATGGCTTAGTGGGGCGCGGGCGCCGCTGGGCCATCAAAACCAGCCCCCGGACGGCACGAGGGCATTCAGGCGCAGATAGGTGACAAGATTGCCGTAATGCAGGGCGTCATGATTTGCGACCTGCGTCAAGACGAACATCTTATTCGTCTTGGCGCCCCAGAAGTCCGCCGGGTCATTGAGGTGCGCGTCGGTGAACCCGGAGTACACGCCATCGCAGTAATCGAAAGCGCCTTTGAGGTAGGCAATAATCTGGGTCTTCGAACCCTTCGCGGAATCCGTGGCGGGGTTCGCTTCACCCTTGACGTTTGAACACAATATGTAGGATATATCCGCCACATGATTCAGGATCTCGGCAAACGAGCGAACCTCTTTCGTCGGCCGGTAGCTGTACTTGGACTCTGGCATCGCGTCCGCCGACTTCATAATCTTGTCCTGCATATTACTACGAAAAATAGAGATCGTCGCCGTCAGCGGATTAGGGGCCTTGGTCGGGTTAGGCGGATTGGGCTGGGCATTGGCCAACGACGCCAAGACGGAGACACACACCATGCCAACAGGAACCGCGACGCGAGCAATGGATCGGAACATTAAGAATCCTCCGGTATCCCGGGCGCGCAAGTATCATGCCAAGACTCGGTTTTTTCGTTTCAATACATTGGCCGACTGAATTAACGGTTACCTCGTCCGGTTGTGGGACAAGAAATCTCGTAAGCGGGAAGACCGATTCCGTCACTCGAGCAATTCCAATCGTGAACAACTGCAGGCGAAGCGCCTGCCCCATTACACCAGGGCCAGCTTGCGCAGCGACTCGACGTAAGGCGCGCGGGCCACACCGCGCTCGGTGATGATGGCGGTCACATAGCGATTGGGGGTGACGTCGAACGCGGGATTCTCGACGGGCGTGCCTTCAGGTGCGACGGCGGTGCCGAAGACGTGCGTGACTTCGGCGTCCGGGCGGCGCTCGATGGGGATCTGATCGCCGGATGCGAGCGTAAGATCGAGCGTCGAGATGGGCGCGGCGACGAAGAAGGGCACGCTATTTTCCTTCGCCAGCACGGCCACCGAGTAAGTGCCGATCTTGTTCGCGACATCGCCATTCGCGGCAATGCGGTCTGCGCCGACGACGACGCAGCCGATGCGTCCGGATTTCAAGAAATGGCCGGCCATGTTATCGGTGATCAGGGTGGCGGGGATGTGATCCTGCTGTAATTCCCAGACGGTGAGGCGCGCGCCTTGCAGAAACGGGCGGGTCTCGTCGGCGAAGACGTCTACCTTTTTGCCGGCTTCGATGGCGGCGCGAATCACGCCTAGCGCGGTGCCGTAACCTGCTGTAGCCAGCGCGCCGGCGTTGCAGTGGGTCAGCACGGTCTTGCCGTCCGGCACGAGCGCCGCGCCGTGGCGTCCGATGGCCTGGTTGATGGCGATATCTTCCAGGCGAATCTGCTGCGCTTCGGCGGCGAGGCGCGCGCGGATTTCGTCGAGTGGACGGCCTTGCAGCGATTCGTACAGCCTGCGCATGCGGTCGATGGCCCAGAAGAGATTGACCGCGGTGGGACGCGTGCTGGCGAGCGTGTCGCAGATTTGTTCGAACTGCGCATCGAGATCTGCGGTTTGCGCCACTCCCAGCGCCACACCCATCGCTGCGGCAACTCCGATCGCGGGCGCACCACGAATCACCATTTTGCGGATCGCATCGGCGACTTCTTCGTAATTACGGCAGGTGACGTACTCTTCAGTGAGCGGCAGGCGGCGTTGGTCGATCATAACGACGCCCGCGGGGGTCCATTCGATTGTTTCCACGCTATTCGATGGTAACAATATGCTGGCCGCGAGGCAGGAAGATAGCGCAGGGACCGGCGGCTTCGGGCGTGTACGCTGCGCCGTCGACTTCCACGCGCGCCGGCTGGCGATTAAGGATGGCGATGGCGCGGGTCGAGGCGGCGTAGGATAGCTCGATCAAGTGGCCGTCAGCTTCGGCCGAGGTGAGGCCGCCGTTGAAACTGGTGACGCGCAGATCGGGTAGCGCGCCGCCCGGTTCAACCGAATGCGCACCGGCGGGCAAGATCAGCTCCGCGCCGTTCATCACCGGCCAGGGCGCGCCATCCACCAGCGCCGGACCGGACCAGAGCATGGCCACGCCGCGCGGCGAGTCGATCATCAGCTTGGGGCCGATGATTTCCGCGTGGGTGACCACGGCGGCCGATGCCGGCAGCAGGGCCAGATCGGGCTTCAGGATGGAGTTTTCGAAATACAGGGCCACGCGCGCGAACGCGCCCGCCGCCGAGTGCACGACTTCGAACAGTTCCGCGCCGGTCTGCTGCTTGGTGGGGTAGACGTTCTGGTAGCGATCGACGATGTTCAGGTCGATCGCCAGGCGATCCTGGCGCGGGGTGAGCGGCTGGTAGCGGCGGGCGATTTCGGCGTAGCGCTGCGGCGCTTCGTTCCAGACCGTGGCCGGATCTTCCACCAGGAAGGTGAGGTTCTGGTGCTCGAGCAGCGGCAGAAGCTGCGCGGAATCTGCGCCGATGGCGTCGCGCATGGAAGTATCCAGGCGATCGTCGACGTGGGTGAGGACCACGTCAAGATAGTTGCGCGCATGGCGCAGCTTGTCGATTTCAGCGAGCCACTGCTGCTGCATCTCGCGGGCGAGTTTGGCACGGAAGTCGAGAAACGCGCGCTGGGAGGCCGCGTCTTTGCGCGTGGAGAAAAGCTCCACCGGATCGAATCCGCCTTCTTTGCGGAAGCGCGCGCGGACGTCGTCATTCATCGGGGTGAAGCGCGAGGGATTTGCGATGCCTTCGAGCGATTCGAAGTACAATTCCGCGAGGTTCACCCCATCCCAATCAAAACGGCCGATCAGCGAATCGACGCCCGCCGCTACGGCGCGGTAGCAATCCGGATTCTCGAGGTTCATGAGCTTGCGCCAATCGAGCTGGGCATCTTGCAGCGTGCCGGTTTTTTCGCGCCATTGCGGATGATCGTCCCAGAACTTGTCGCTGACGTGCGGGAGTTCGAGCCAGGCGTAGACCAGGATGCCGTTGGCGTGGCAGGCGGCGATCAGGCGTTTCAGGTAGGCGTCGCTTTCTGGGTCGGGATCGTAGAAATGCCACGCGGCGACCTGCAGGGCGGCGATGCCGGCGCGGCGCCAGCGCGCGGCGAAGTAGTCGAGATCCACGCGCAGGCGGTAAGAAGAATCGAAGAAGGCCCACAGGCGCGTGGAGCGGAAGGGCGGGTCCATGCCGAGATCGGCAAGGGCTTGCAAAAGGTAGGGGAAGCGCTCGTAGCCGCGCTCGCCGCAGGAGACGGCCACCCAAAGCACGGCGCCTTTGCCGCGGCGGAAACCGGCTAGCATGGGCGCGCCGGTCCAGCGCTCTTTGGCGAAGACCTGCGCCTCGGCGGGCAGTTCGTGACGCGGCAATTCGAGACCTTTTTCCCAAACGATCGGCAGCTTCGGGTTGTGGACGTCCTGGAGACTCGCGACGCGGACGTTTTCTTTGGTAGCGTGGATGCCGAAGGACTCTGCGGTGGTCGAATCGCCTTCGAGGATCAGGAACGCACCGTTTTCGACGCGCTCCGGCCATTCGGGCGATCCAGCGGCTCCTGAGCGCAGCACGAAGATGCGGGCCGAGGTGGCAGGCTGCGGGATGAATCCGACGGATTCGAGCAGCAGCGGCCAGCCGCCTTGATCGTCCGATAGCACGCTGAACGATGGAATCGAGGCCGCGTGGGCCGCCGGGGCGAGCAGCAACAGCAGGCTAATGAGTGAGCGCATACCAGAATCCCGCGCGGAAGTCGTTGAAGCTGGGGCCGTAGGGATCGCCCGCCACCGTGTAAGCGCCGCGCATGTAATTCACGGTCAGGTAGAGCGAACTGGGCATCATGGCGAAACGGAATTTCAGACCGGGACCGATCTCGTAGAAGTTGGCCCAGGCTTCGCGTTTCTGATCGGCCGTCAGGTTGATGTTCCAGTAGAACTGCATTTGCATGAAGCCGGAGGCAGGCGTGTAGCCGACGCGATTCTGGAAATAAAACAGCAGATCCTTATCGAAGCGGCTGACGAAGATGGCGTCCTCGTTGGTCTCGAAGAACAGGCCGCCGGGTTTGTCCTTGAGCAGGTGGCCGAAGCCTTTTGAAAACGAGGTGCCGCCGCGGTAATCGGGCAGTATGTGGCCGGTCAGATAGCCTGCGGAGGATCCGGCTTCGGCCCATCCCAACAAACCATGCCAGGGCGACGTGGCCACGCCCAGCGCGGGGATGAGGGCGCTCTCGGAAAGATATTGCGGTGCGACACCGCCTGTCTCCGGACCGATGGTGCCGCGCGTGTCGCCGATGAAGCGCAGGCTTAAGTAAGGATGAATGGGGAGGCGCGGCTTCCACTCGGCTTTGACTTGCGCGTAGGAAAACAGATCGTGCCAGCGCGTGGAAAACATGGGGAACATCCAGACCGTGGTACGGAAAGTTTCAAACATCGGCCGCAGATTTTGATAGGCCGTGGTGGCCTCCTTGGCGATTTTCGGATCGGGGCTTTTGCGCGCGAGATCGAACCAGCGGAGGGCCTGACGGTCATTGTGGAGCATGTTGTAGGTCCAGCCGAGTTTCAGCATGATGGCGAAGTCGGTGGGGTCGTCTTCCTGGGCCAGTTGCAGATACTTGAGCGCGTCGCGCAAGAAACCGGCCTTCAGGCTGCGCTCGGCCATGACCTTGGAGTCGATGGATTGCGGCGCGGGCTTTTCCGGAGTGCGCTTCTGGAGCGTCTGGGGCATATGCAGGACCGCACGGACGCGATTGGCGAGATCTTCGTCAGGGCATTTCAGAACGCGTTCGAGGAGCGGCATGGCTTCCGCCGTATCGCCGCGCGCCAGGAGGAGAAAGCCGAGCTGGGCAGCCGAGAGGTAGTCGGTGTCGGACATTTGGGTGAGCAGGCGAAACTCCTGTTCGGCCTCGGACTGGCGATTCATGCGCAGCAGGAGATAGGCGAGTTCGCGGCGCAGGTCGAGGTTCTTAGAATCGAGATCCAGCGCTTTGCGGAACTCGGAGACGTACGGATAACGGGTGGGCAGCAGCTCGCGGGCGGATTCGGCGGCGCGCGGCTCGCCTCCGCGCGAGGCGGCCAGTAGCGCGGCGTTGGCTTCTGCAGTGCGATTCAACTCCTGCAAGACGCGCCCGAGATCCACCAGCACCGAACGGCGTTCGGGAATCAAACGCCAGGCTCTCTCGTAATGTTCGGCGGCAAGTTCCAGTTCGTCGCGCTGCTCGGCGAGGGTGGCCAGCTCGAAGTGCGCGCTGAAATTGTCGGCGCCGAGCTGGATGGCCTTGGTCCAGCGGGCGATGCCTTCGGCCAGTGGCCGATCGATATTCTGGAACGCGCGTTCGGCCGTGGCGCGCGATTCCGGATCGCCGGATTTGCGCACGCGGTTGAAGACGCGGCGGGCCTGTGCCTGCTCCTTGGTTTCGTCGCACAAGAAGGCATATTCGAGGGCGACGTGATAATCAGTAGGCGCGAGGCGCATGGCTTCGTGAAACTGGTCGCGGGCGGCTATGTTCTCGCCGACCTTCAGATAGGTGTACGCCAGGTCTTTGTGGATGGCCGGGCGGGAGGGTGCCGCGTCGATGGCTTTTAGAAACAGTGCGATGGCGTCGTCATAGTGGCGCGCGTGCAGCGCTTCATACGCTTTCGCGAGCGGTTCGTAGGCGGGGTCCGGCGCCTGCGCGGCGGCACCGCACAACCAAAGCCATATCCATAACCGCATGGTGGTACATATTCAAGTGCCAGCCAGGCGGGAATTCTCGCATTACGAATTGCGGGAGCTCTACGGCATGCCCAGACCGGTGCTCAACTGTGGCTGCGTTGCGGCCGGAGCAACTTCCAATGGTTCGGTCTTCCAGAGCATTAAGGTACCCGCCGCCAGTTCCGCTGACGGAGTTGCGAAAACGATCTTCGCCACACCGGGCACTTGCGGACCGGACGTCTTCCGCGAGGCGGAACTGCTATCCATGCTGGCCTGCGCCGACGCCACCGATGCCAGGTGCGCGTAGAAGGGCTCCCAGCCATAAAGGGTCTGGACCCGGTCGAGTTCAATCATCACGGCTGGTTCTCCGCGGCAAGGGCGCACGTGTCCTTCCACCAGTGCCCCGCTCGCTATAATCTGGCGGCCCCGCAGTGACACGGGGGTAACCACGCTGGCCGTTAGCAAATCGTTTTCCGCCGCGGACTGCAAGCTGACCGGCGAGACCAGCGCCACTTTGATGTTGAGATCGGGCGGCAGTTCCTGACTCTTCGCGGCGCTTGCAGGGTTGTCTGGGGAGTTGTTCGCCTCAAAAGAAACCGTCGACTCCGCACCGAACGAGCGGCAGTGATCGAAGAACATCCGGCTGACGCGCTGCGTTCCCGCCGCCTCTTCGACGTGAACCCTCGCCTCGTACGGCAGCAGAACCTGGCGGCCGCCCACAGTCTCCGGCTGGTAGTCAACCTCCGCCTCGAGTTGCTTCAGCCTCATCTCGGCCGGAATCTGAAATGCGCGCACCACCACCCGCCGTAGAGTCAGGTGGCTGCTCTCCACCAGGAACCACCCATCTTCCCCCGCATGCCCCGACGCCTTACCGTACTGTATGGACCAGGGAGCCGCACCCGCTGCGCTACGAAAGTTGTATCGATAGACCGCTTCGCCGTCCACCGCCTCGCGTCCGCCAAACGTGACCGTCACCCCGTTTCCCGCGATCAGAGCTTGGGCCAGCATGCCGAACACGCCTGTGGTGCTAAAACTATTGCCCAGCAGGGCGGCCAGGCTTTCGCCCGAAAACCGCTTGCCGCCCGCATAGCCGTACATCTCGCGATCGCCTGCAATCCCGATATCGACGCGAAACAGGCCGGCATCGCGCGCCCGGCCGTTGGCATCCACGTGCGTCCGGGTGATGGTCTCCAGGCATGTGTAATCGGGGATTTTCGATAGCAGCGGCGCATTCCGGTCGCGCAGTTGGTCGAGCGGCGGCCCATCTCCAGACGGGGCGCTCCGGCCGCGTTTCTGAGGTTCCGGTGCGGCCGGCACGGTGGACGCAGCCGGCGTCTGCGCCGCCGAAGTTCGCATTTGGGCCAGCATGCTGCGCGCCGTATCCGCGTTGCTTCCATCGGGTGCCCGCTTCAGATACGCCTGAAGGTGCTCGATCGCTTCGGGAACCTGCTGTTGGCTGGCCAGGATACTTCCCAGCGCGTATTCCAGGTCCGGATAGTCGTCCGCCGCGTTCAATCGCAGGCCTTCGCGAGCGCACTTCGCGGCGGCCTGCAGGTCCTCAAGGTTCAAATTGCCGAGCGCATCCAGCGCCCAGGCGTCCGGAAAGGCGGTGGGGTTCAGATCGATCGCCTGTTGCGCATGTGCGCGAGCCGTCTTCCAGTCGCCTTGCGCCGCCTCCAGTTTGGCCGCTGCAATCAACGGCGGGGCAAATTTGGGGTCCGCGCGCACCGCCGCCAGAAACGACGCGAGCGCGCCGCGCTGGTCGCCTCCGCCCAACTGCAGCAGGCCCAACGTCAGCCAGGCGGAACTGTAGCCTGGGTATGCTGTGGTGACCTTTCGCAGCGAATCGATGGCATGCCCCCATTCGGTCCGGGCGGCTTCATCCAGGGCTTTATCGAATAACTTCTGCTGCGCCTTGCTGGCGCTTTCGTCCGCAGTACTCTTCAGGCCCTTCGAGTTCGGCGACAACGGCTGCAGGGTAAGCTTCCCCACTTTTTCGTCCGTCCCTGTTTTGGCGTCCGGCAGCGTCTGCGCTGCGGAACGGTACCCTGGCAGGACGGCGCGCAACGCGCATGCCGTAGCCCCGGTCATGCTCGCGAAGCTATCGCGGCTAACGCTGAACCGCCCCTTCGAATCGGCCGTGGCCACCAGCAGCCGGGGCCCGCCGCACTCGGCGTAGATATCCACGAGTTCCCGGGTGGCGGCTGGCCCATCGGCGAACACCACCGTGCCGCTGATCCGCGCCCGCCCGGGCAATGCGCCTGCCTTCAGATTCCCGTTCGAATCGATGGTATCGGACTCCGGCGTGGGGCGTCTCATGGTCCCCTGCGCCACCGCGCTGGCGGGATCACAAGCCAAGGCGATCGCCGTTATGAAAAGGACGGCATTCGTCCGGCGGTGCATAATCCCCACTATTCTACGCCCGTCTGGGATAAAGTCTGGGCAGGCTCTGTGGCTATTCACACCGGCCTCGGCGGTTGATTTACCGAAGCCCCACCTCTCGGTCACATATGACCTCGCCATCGCACACCACGTCGCAGGAGTATCGCGGGTCGTCGCGGACGTCGGTTTCGGAGGGCTTCTCGGCGATGAAGGGGTATCGCAGGGGAAAACGGCCCTCGCACGGAAACCAGGGGTGATGGGCAACGCCCACTTCTACGTATGGCGTGCCTCGTTTGACGTCCGAACCGTCATACGCAAGCAGTACTGCAACCTTGCGCGAAGCGCCGGCCGTACACACTGGTCTGGTTTATTCGCCAACTGCGCGGGGCGCCCGGTTGGCGGCGCTGTGGACGTAGGCCGGACGCCTATGGGTCTTGGCACTGTGCCGGGCGATGACCCGGTGATGTGCGGGCGGCTCGTGATAGGCCACCGGAATCACAACATGATCGCCGGCGGAGAGCGGAGCCGACAACCGGCTGTTGACCGCCGCGATGCTGCCGGCGCTCATGCCGTAATGTTTCCCAATCGATGCCAGGGTCTCACCGCGGGCGACCGTGTGCATCCGCCAGGAAGCGCGCCGGTCGGCGGGAATCATTTGCAGGGAGGCTTCCAGCGTGGTGCCCGTGCCTTTGGGAACATGCAGTGGATAACCGGCGGGCGCTACGCCTTTTAGCAGCGCTGGATTCAGGTCGACCAGTTCCTGCATGGGCGCGTCGGTCAGATCCGCAACCAACGCCAAGTGGGTGGGCGAGTCCACCGAGATGGTGTCGTACTCAAGTGGTGTGTCCGGGACCACATTGTCCAGCCCGTACTCGGCGGCGTTCTTCTCCATGATGGTCATGGCGAGCACGATCGGGACGTAATTGGTGGTCTCGATCGGGAGCGCATGCCGGTTGCGCAGTTCCCAGAAGTCCGCATAGCCGGTGCGCTCGACGGCGCGGGCCACGGCGACCGGACCGCAATTGTAAGCGGCCATCGCCAGGTACCAATCGCCGAACATGTTATAGAGGTCGTGCAGGTGGCGGGCGGAGGCGCGGGTGGCTTTCTCAGGGTCCAGACGATCGTCGGTGTAAGCCGTCTGCTTCAAACCATATTCCTGACCGCGCCACGCTACAAATTGCCACATCCCGGCGGCAGCCTTGCGCGAAAGAGCACGCGCGAAGAATCCAGATTCGGCCTGCGCCAGGTGGATCAGTTCCTGCGGAATGCCTTCCTCGCGGAGAATCCTCTCGATCATCGGGCGGTACCGGCCGGCACGCTCCAGCCCCGCGATGATGGTGTTGTGCCCGCGCCCTGAGAAGTATTTGATATAGCCCAGGACGGCGTCGTTCACCGATAGGGGAAGCTGCGAAGCGGTGGCCTGCACCTGTTCCTTCACCTTGTCTTTCAGCTTGGGATCGGTGGGGAAGGTCATCTGCAGGAGGTCTTCGAGGGGGGCCTTTTCATACTGCGCGGTGTCGACATCCGCGCCCGCGCCAAGGCCAGCCAAATCATAGCGGTGGATGGAGTCCACCATTTCATCGAAGCGCGCCTGGAAGGCGGTGCGGTCGGAAGGAGAACCGGCGGACGCTTCGAGCATGAGTTCGATGGCCTTATCGAATTCCGCGCGGGCATCCTGCATGGCGCCAGCCTGATAAAATCTGCGGCCACGCTGAAACGCCTGGTCCGCTCGTTGCATCAGAAAGTCAGCGTCGCTAGGTGCGGCGGGCGCTTTCGATTCCTGTGCCAGGATAGCTGGCGTGTCGTGCAGAAAGGGATTCGATTCGAGCGCCGGTGGCGCGGAGGAGTCGGCAGCGGGTACGGGGGTGGAAGGCAGGAAAGCTGTTTGGAACCTGGACTGCTGGTTGTATCCGCAGCCCGATATGCCCAAGGCCGCGGAGGTGCCTAAAACACAGAAAAACCGCTTAGTTTTACCAGTCACTCAATATCCTTACGAACTGGAATAAAAGCTGCTATTGCACAGCTTGGCGGTTCTAACGAGAACCTGTTGTCAAAACGAAACCTAAAATCTAGCGCATTACCAGGTCCGGGTCAACCCGGTGCCTGGAAAATATCCACGTGTCTATATGACACACAGTGTGACGAACGGAAACATTCGCCCTATTCTTCTTCTTCCTCTTCGCCGGTCTTGGCCGCTTTTGCCGCTGCGATAATCTTGTCAGCCTGCAACGCCGGCACGTAATCATAATGATCGAACTCCATGGTGAAGGAGCCGCGCCCCTGAGTCATGGAAGTCAGATCATTCTGATAGTTTAACATTTCCGCCATGGGCACTTGGGCCCGGATGAACTGGGTGTTGCCTTTAGTATCCATACCCGCGATGCGGCCGCGGCGGCTGTTCAGGTCGCCCATCAAATCGCCCGCGTACTCAACCGGTGCCTGAATTTCGACATTCATAATCGGCTCGAGCAGGGTCGGCTTGGCCTCTTGCATCGCGTTTTTGAAGGCTTTACGAGCCGCCAGCTTGAAAGACAGCTCGGAGGAATCCACATCGTGGTACGAGCCGTCGTACAGCACCACGCGGAAGTCCACCATGGGATAACCGGCTAGAAAACCGTTTTGGGCAGCTTCCAGTATGCCTTTTTCTACCGCCGGAATATAGTTTTTGGGAATCGAGCCGCCGAAGATTTCATTGACGAACTCGAACTTCGCGCCGCGCGGTAGCGGATCCATCTTGATCCAGCAATCGCCGAACTGGCCGTGGCCGCCGGTCTGCTTCTTGTGTCGGCCTTGCACGTCGGCGTGTCCGCGGATCGTCTCGCGATAGGGGATTTTCGGCGCCTTCAAGGTCACATCCACGCCGTAGCGCTTCTTCAAACGGCTGACGACCACCTCCACGTGCTGCTGGCCGCTGCCGCCTAGCAGAAATTCTTTGGTCTGCGGATCGCGATAGAAACGCAGCGACTGGTCCTCTTCGAGGATGCGATGGACGGCGTGGCCCATGCGATCCTCATCCTGGCGGGACTTGGCCTCGATAGCGAAGGCGATGGACGGCTCGGGAAGCTGTACCGGCGGATACACGAAGGCGATGCCCTTCTCCGCGAGCGTATCGCCGGTGAGCGTTTCTTTCAATTTGGCTACAGCGCCGATATCGCCCGCGTGCAATTCCGTGATGGGATTGATGGTCTTGCCGAACGGCACGCCAACGTGCGCAAGGCGCTCGGCGGTGCCGCGCTGGCTGTTCACCAGGTTGGCGTCATTCTTCAGCACGCCGGAGTAGACCTTGAAATACGTGATGCGGCCGGCGAAGGGATCGGCGGTGGTCTTGAAGACAAATGCCGAACATGGCCCGGCATCGGCAATCTTGCGCTGGCTTTCGTCGGCGTTGGTCTTCACGGTGACTTCGCGCTCAGTCGGCGCCGGTAGGTTTTCGAGGATGAAGTTAAAGATCAGATCGGTCCCGATGTTGTGCGAGGCCGAGCAGCACAGCACCGGAAACAGCCGCATCTCTTTGGTGCCGGCTTGCAGGCCATCGAGGATGTGCTCGGCGGGCAGTGTGCCTTTTTCGAAAAACTCTTCCAGCAGGGCGTCGTTGCCCTCTGCCACCAGTTCGACCAGGGCCTCGTGCGCGGCCTGCGCGGCCTCGGCCAGATCGGCCGGAATGTCGCTTTCCTTGCCTTTGCCGTCCCCATCCGGCGTGTAGGTATAGGCCTTCATGCGGACCAGATCGACAACGCCCTTAAAATCGCGCTCGGAGCCAATGGGGATCTGGATGGGAATAGCAGTGCGGCCGAAAGCCTCCTGCACGCTGGCCAGAGTGCGCTCGAACGACGAGCGCTCGCGGTCGAGCTTGTTGATGACCACCGCGCGGGGCAACTTGTAGTCGGCCGAATAACTCCAGACCTTTTCAGTCTGCACTTCCACACCGGCCACACCGTCGACTACCACCAGCGACGCATCGGCGGCCACCAGCACGCCGCGCGTCTCATTAATAAAGATGTTGTAGCCGGGAGTGTCGATGATGTTGACCTTGGCCTTTTTCCACTCGGCTGCGGCGAGGGCGGCGGAAATGGTCACCTTGCGCTGGACCTCTTCCTCATCAAAATCCGTGATGGTGTTGCCTTCGTCCACCCGCAACAACCTGCTGGTGGCGCCGGCGGTGAAGAGCAGGCCCGCGGTGAGCGTGGTCTTGCCGGAATCGCCGTGGCCCACCACACCAACGTTCCGGATGTCCTTGCCTTCGTAGATCTTCACAGAAAAAGCTCCCGTTTGAAAACGGAGTGTAACACGGGCAGGGTGATGGGTGATGGGTGCCGGGGGCTGGGTGCTAGCGGGCGCGCTTCAGGCCCCCACGACGCCGGCCAGCGGACTGCTGGCGCTGGCGTAGAGCTTCTTGGGCATGCGTCCGGCAAGATAGGCGAGGCGGCCGGCTTCAATGGCCAGCTTCATCGCTTTGGCCATGCTTTCGGCATCGTCGGCGGCGGCGATGGCGGTGTTCATGAGCACGCCGTCGGCGCCGAGTTCCATGGCGATGGCGGCGTCCGAAGCCGTCCCAACGCCGGCGTCGACAATCATCGGCACGGTGGTGATCATCTCGCGCAGGATGCGTAGATTGGCCACGTTCTGCACGCCCAGGCCGGAGCCGATAGGCGCGGCAAGCGGCATGACCACGGCAGCGCCGGCGTCGATCAGCTTGCGCGCGTTCACCACGTCGTCATTGGTATAAGGCAGCACCACGAAGCCTTCCTTCACCAGCACGCGCGTGGCTTCGAGCAGACCCTCATTATCGGGGAACAGCGTTTTTTCGTCGCCGATGACTTCGAGCTTGATCCAGTTGGAAAGGCCCACCTCGCGCGCAAGACGGGCGGTCCGGATGGCATCGTCCGCGGTGTAGCAACCGGCGGTGTTGGGGAGAATGAAGATCTTCGAGCGGTCGATGTAGTCGAGCAGGGATTCTTTGGAGCGGTCCGTGAGATTTACGCGCCGCACGGCGACAGTCACCATTTCGGCGCCCGAGGCCTGGTGGCAGCGCGCCATCTCGGGGAAGCTGCGGTACTTCCCGGTGCCCACGATGAGGCGGGACTGGAAAGCGCGGCCAGCGATAGTGAGGGTGGTATCCGGCATCAATTCCATTGTAGGACGGGCCAACTTCCCGCGCCTATGATTGGATGTGGCCGGCGGGGATCTTCTAGAATCATCAGGTCCATTGACATCACCCGCCCCCGCCCGTTACAATACCTAGCTAGATATGCCTAAGAGCCGGAACGACAAGCTGCAGGGCACCCTCACCCTGCTGGTCCTGCGCACGCTCGAAACCCGCGGCCCGCTGCATGGCTACGGCCTGTGCGAACACATCCGCCAGGTCTCCGGCGATCTCCTCGAAGTCGAGGAGGGCTCGCTCTACCCGGCCCTGCACCGCATCGAGCAGGATGGCTGGATCTCCTCCAAATGGGAGACCACCGACAAAGGCCGCCAGGCGAAGATTTACGCCATCACCGCGCGCGGCCGCCAACAACTGGCCGGCGAGCAGGAAAGCTGGGCGCGCCTCACGCGCGGCGTCACCCGCGTGCTGCGCTATTCGTAAGGCCGGAGGCCGCCATGTCCTGGTATCAACGCTGGCGCAACGTATTTCGCCAAGAGCCGCTCGATCGCGAGATCGAAAACGAGCTTCGTTACCATCTGGCCGAGACCGCCGATCGTCTAACGGACAGCGGCATGCCGCGCGACCAAGCCGTCCACGAAGCGCGCCGCCGGCTCGGCAATTATTCCGCGCAAAAAGAAAGGACTCGCGACATGAACGTGGCCGCTTGGCTCGATCAAGCCCGTGCCGACGTGCTCTATGGCGTCCGGCAGTTGCGTTTGAATCCCGGCTTCACCGCCATCGCCGTGCTGTCGCTCGCCTTGGGCATCGGCGCCAACACCGCCATCTTTCAGCTCGTCAACGCCATTCGTCTGAAACTGCTGCCCGTCCGCGACCCGCAACAGCTCGTCTCCATCGACTTCGAAAAAGGCGCCACCCGCGCAGGCTCGTGGTGGGGCGGCGGCGTGGTGGCGACCTACCCGATATGGGACGCCATCCGCCGCGAGCAACAGGCCTTCAGCGGTGTGCTCGCCTGGAGCCCCAACCGCTTCAATCTCACCAATGGCGGCGAGCCGCGCTACGCCCAGGGCCTGTACGTCAGCGGCAGCTTCTTCCCCGAACTCGGCGTCCACGCCATCGTCGGCCGCACCCTCACCGTAGACGACGACACTCCAGCCTGCAACGCGGCCGCCGTCGTGAGCTACTCGTTCTGGCAGCGCGAGTTCGGCGGCGATCCGGACGTCCTCACGCGCAGCGTCAGTGTGGATGGCCATAAGCTCCCCGTCATCGGCGTTACCCCGCCAACGTTCTTTGGTCTGGCGGTGGGATCGCGTTACGACGTGGCCATCCCGCTCTGCGCGGCCCGCCTCTTCGTTCTGGATGGACGCGACCCACTCGCAGAACGCACCACATGGTGGTTGACCCTGATGGGGCGCCTGAAGCCGGGCTGGACCGTCCAGCGCGCCCTAGCCAATCTCCACGCGATCTCACCGGCGGTCATGCGCGCGACGCTGCCGCCGGACTACCGCCCCAATATGGCGAAGTCGTATCTCGCCAACCAACTCACCGCGCTGTCGGCGGACACCGGCGTTTCCGGACTGCGCCAACAATATGAGCGGCCTCTCTGGCTGTTGATGGCCACCACCGGGCTGGTCCTCCTGATCGCCTGCGCCAACCTGGCGAATCTGCTGCTGGCACGCGCCACCGTGCGCGCACCGGAAATTGCCGTGCGTCTCGCGATCGGCGCATCCCGCTGGAGACTGGTGCGCCAGCTTCTGGCAGAAAGCATGCTGCTCGCGGTTGCCGGGGCCGCCCTAGGCGGTTGGCTGGCTCTGGCCCTCAGCCGCGCGCTGGTCGCCTTCATCAGCACGCCCGGCAACCCTGTGTTTGTCGACATGGCGCTCGACTGGCGCGTGCTGGCCTTTACCGCCGCCGTCGCAGTCTTTACGTGCCTGTTATTCGGCCTGCTGCCAGCCTTACGCGCAACATATCTCTCGCCCGTCACCGCCATGCATTCCGGCGCCCGCGCGACTCCCGGACGCGAGCGCTTCGGTCTCCGCCGCGCCCTGGTCGCTTCGCAAGTCGCCCTGTCGCTGGTCTTATTGTTCGGCGCGCTGCTGTTCGTGCGCAGCCTGCACAACCTGCTCACCGTCGACCCCGGATTCGAGCCGCAGGGCATCCTCACCGTCCAAATCGATTTCAGCCGGCTCCCGCATGCCGCCGAGCGCCGGCCCGAGTTCGACCGCCAGTTCGACGCGCAGCTCGCGGCCTTGCCCGGCGTCCTCTCCGCGGCTCAAGTTTCTTTTTCCCCGCTGAGTGGCGGCGCCTGGGATAACCTCGTCGCGCCCGACGGCGCAGCCGCATCCGTCAGCGGCAAGCAATGCTACTTCAGCGAAGTGGGTCCGCGCTATTTTCGCACCATGGGCACACGCCTGATCGCCGGCCGCGAGTTCGACGAGCGCGATGCCCCCGCCTTGCCCAAAACCGCGATCGTGAACCAGGCCTTCGCGCGCCGGTTCTTCGCCGGAGTGAATCCAGTCGGCCACACCTTTCATCGCGCTGCCGGTGCCGGCGAGGCCGAGCCCGTGTTCCAGATCGTCGGCCTGGTGGCCAACACCAAGTACGGGGAGTTGCGCGAAGATTTCAAGCCGATCGCTTTTCTCCCCATCGCCCAAACCGAGAACCACAGCACGGACGCGATGTTCGTTCTGCGCACGGCCGGCGGAACCGCGGGAATCATGCATAGCGCCAAAGCCGCGGTCGAGGCGATCAGTCCGTCGATCGGCATCGAGTTCCACTCGCTTTGGACCCAGATTGAAGATTCCCTGATGCGCGAGCAGCTGATGGCCACGCTGTCCGGTGCCTTCGGCTTCCTGGCGGGCCTGCTCGCCATGCTGGGTCTCTACGGAGTGATCGCCTACATGGTCGCGCGCCGCCGCAATGAAATCGGCGTGCGCATCGCCCTGGGCGCGGATCACGCCAACATCCTGCGCCTGGTGCTGCGCGAAGCGCTGCTGCTGTTAGCTGCTGGTCTGGCCGCGGGAACGGTCCTTGCTCTCTGCGCGGGAACCGCCGCCGCTACGCTCCTTTTCGGCTTACAGCCGTACGATGCCGTGTCGTTAGCCTCCGCCGCTGCGCTGTTAGCGGCCGTCGCCCTGTTCGCGAGCTATGTGCCCGCCCGGCGCGCCGCGGCGCTAGATCCTATGGCCACCCTGCGCAACGAATAGCTACGGCGCGGTGAATCGCGCCGACACCACCGCCCCCGGATCGCTTTGAATGGCCAGAATCTCTTTGCCGCCATCCACCAGGATGCCGTGAAACTCCATCGGCTTGGCCGTCGCATCGCCTTCCACCGGCAGCACGACTTTCAAATCCATGGTGCAGTCGGATTCCAGGCTTAGGTCCACATCGGCTGCGGAGCCGGAATCACCGTCGAGCCTGAGTGCAAAATGATGATTGCTGTCCTGGGCCATCACACCCTTCGCCGAGGCCGAGCTCGACGGACCTTCTTGCGTCATAGGGATCATGGTTCCCGAAAGCGAAAATGCATACTTCCGCTGCAGGTCCTGCATCGTACACCCCTGTGCAGGGACCCGCACCAGGACGCCCTGCGGCGCGCCGCCCGGATCGGTTTGCCGGAAGCTGATACGTCCCTCATCCGGCGTAGCCACGCCGCTGAAATGCTGATACGCGCCTGAATCGTCTTGCAAGGCCCACGCCACTGCGCAGTGATTCCCCGCCGTGTAAGTGCCCGTCACCGGATTACCCAACAGCAAGCCCGCATACTTGATTGACGAAGTGCCGCTCACGCCGCCGCTGCCGTCGAACGCCAGCAGCCCCAGCGCCACCGCAGGCTTCGGCCCCGCTATGTTCGTCTCGCCAGTGAGCAGAAATCCGTAAGAGCCCTGCAGCTCACGAGGATTGCAAAGCTCCGCGGCAGGTGCGATAACACCCATTCCGGAAATCAACGCCAGTAGGAGAATCGGCCGCATACGCCTCCTGACTCATTATCTGCAATTAACGGACCGCATTTCGCACACGAAGAGAACATGAGCCTGGTAAAGCAAGTTCAAATCTAGGATCGGAAGGTCGTCTTGGTGTGGAACAAGCGCCTGCCTGTACTCTCGAACGTCCAGGGCCTCTATCGCTGCGAGTTTGAAGGCGACGGGTTCAGCGGGAGCGCGGGAATGAAGCTGATGAAAGCAATTCAGGGGTTCAAGCGCGCGCGTGATCTGCTATTTCATGGTCCGCCCCGATCTGATCTTCCTCGCGGACATTTACGCAAAGAACGAAAAGGAGAATCTGAGCCATGCGGAAAGAAACCAGCTCCAGAAAATCGCTTCGGAAATCCAGCGGGAGTTCGGCGCCTAAGCGCCCGCGCCGGACCGAGGCCCCGCTCGGGGATCGCCTGCTTCTATCAATGAAGGAACTGCAAGGCGCATCTTCGCGGCGAGATCAAATTGAGCGAGACGGTTTATCACATCCCTCCGGAGACGGACGTGCGGGCCCTACGCGAGACGCCCGGGTTGTCGCAATCGGACTTTGCCGCCCTGTTCGGCTTCAACGTGCGCTCGCTGCAGGACTGGGAACAAGGCCGCCGTCGGCCGGAGATCCCCATCCGCGCGTACCTGGCCGTAATCCAGCGTGACCCGCGGGCGGTGATACGCGCACTGCGCGCGGCGTGAAACGCCGTCCTATCCCGCCGCCGGCTTCATCACCCAGCCATCCGCCAGATTGATGATCCGGTTCCCATAGGCCGCATTCGCCTCGGAATGCGTCACCTGTATGATGGTGGTGCCCTCATCGTTCAGCCGCTTGAACAGCTCCATGATCTCCTTGCCCTGACTCGAGTGCAGATTGCCGGTCGGCTCATCCGCCAGGATCAGCTTCGGGCTGGCGATCACGGCGCGCGCCACGGCCACCAGTTGCTGCTGGCCGCCCGAAAGCTGATTCGGGTACAGGTCGCGCTTGCCCACAATGTGGAAACGGTCGAGCGTGTCGCACACCAGGCTGGCGCGCTCCGACGATTTAATATTCCGGTACGACAGCGGAATATCCAGATTCTCGTAGACCGTCAGGTTGTCGATCAAGTGGTAGCTCTGGAACACGAAGCCGATATACTTCTTGTTCAGCTCCACGCGGTCTTTCGGCTTCATCTTGTGCACGGCGTGATCCAGAAAGTAAAACTCGCCCGTCCACGCGCCGTCCAGCATGCCCAGGATGCTCAGCAGCGTCGACTTCCCGGCGCCCGACGGCCCCATAATGGTCACGAACTCGCCTTCTTTGATCTCCACCTCAATGCGCCGCAGGACGTACGTCCGCCCATAGCCGGCCTCGTAGAATTTGTCCAGGTTCGCGGTTCTAATCATGTGCTTATATTCTACTTGACGGCACAACGCGCAATCGGTCCCTCACTGAGCCGTGACTTATAATGTGGAACGGATAAACACCCCGCATGCCACGCCTCAAACTAGCCTTCCTTCTGGCGGCCGCCACGCTGCTCGTCGCCCAGCCGCCCGCGCCGCATAAGGTCCAGGGCCCCTGGATGAACAAGTCGCTCTCGCCCGATCAGCGCGCCGACATGGTGATCGGCCAGATGACCCTCGACGAGAAGATTCAGCTCGTACATGGCACCGGATGGGGCGCGCTCACTCCGGGATCGCCCATCCCGCCCGGCTCGAATGAAGGCGCCGGTTTCGTCCCGGGCATCGAACGTCTCGGCATTCCGCCGGTCAACCTGGCCGATTCCGCGGTGGGCGTGCGCATGGCCGCCGTCGAGGGCCGCTACGCCACGTTGCTGCCTTCCACCCTCGGCGCCGCGGCCAGCTTCGACCCGCAGGCGGCCTACCTCTACGGTTCCGTGATCGGCCGCGAGTTGCGCGACCTGGGCTTCAACATGTCCATCGGCGGCGGCGTCGACCTCGTCCGCGAGCCGCGCAACGGACGCAATTTCGAATACGCCGGCGAAGATCCCATCCTCGCCGGGACCATGACCGGCGAGCTTATGAAGGGCCTGCAGGCCCAGCAGGTGATGGGCGATATCAAGCACTATGCGCTCAACGATCAGGAGACCGGACGCGGCATCATGAACGTGGTCCTCGACAAACGCGCCATGCGCGAGACGGACCTGCTGGCCTTCCAGATTGCCCTGCGCATCGCCCAGCCCGCCGGCGTGATGTGCTCCTACAACAAGGTCAACGGCGATTATGCCTGCGAGAACGACTACCTGCTGAACCAGGTGCTGAAGAAGGATTTCGGTTTCCAGGGCTGGGTGCTTTCCGATTGGGGGGGCACGCACAGCACCTACAAAGCCGTCATGGCCGGACTCGATCAGGAGATGCCGGGCGACCGCTTCCTCGGTGCGCCGCTGCAGAAGGCGGTCGAAAGCGGCGAGATTTCCCAAGCCCGGCTCGACAACATGGTCCACCGCATTCTGCGCAGCATGTTCGCCTGCGGCATCGTCGATAACCCGCCGGTGCACAGCGTAGTGGATCCGTTCCGCGGGCGCGACGATGCGCAGCACATTGCGGAAGAATCCATCGTGCTGCTGAAGAATACGGATAACCTGCTGCCGCTCGAATCCGGGCACCTCGCCTCGATCGCCCTGATCGGCTCGCATGCCGATGTCGGAGTGCTGTCCGGCGGCGGCTCGGCGCAGGTGGACCCGCCCGGAGGCGATGCGGTTACACATCATCTGGGCGTTTCCCCGTGGGACCATCCCGTTTGGTTCCCGTCTTCCCCGCTGCGATCCATCCGCGCGCGGGCGCCGCTCACCACGGTCGAATATGACGACGGCACGGACCCGGCCGCCGCCGCGAAGTTGGCCAAGGCGTCCCAGGTGGCCATCGTCTTCGTCAACCAATACATGAGCGAAGGCCGTGATGCGCGCACGCTCGCCCTGCCCGATAACCAGGATGCCCTGGTGAGTGCCGTGGCGGCCGCCAATCCGCGCACCATCGTAGTCGTCGAAAGCGGCGGACCCGTCGCTATGCCCTGGGTCGATCAAGTCAGGGGCGTGCTCGAAGCCTGGTATCCCGGCATTGGCGGCGCGCAGGCCTTGGCCGCCATCCTGTTCGGCGATGTGAATCCGTCCGCTCGCCTGCCGGTCACCTTCGCCAAGTCCGACGCCGACCTGCCGCATCCCGAAATTCAGGGCATCGATCTGCAGCCGGGCCCGCATCACCAACTGCCGCCCTTCGATGTGAACTATAACGAGGGCCTCAAGGTCGGCTACAAATGGTTCGAGGCCGAACACAAGCAGCCCTTGTTTCCGTTCGGATACGGCCTCTCTTACACCACGTATAGCTATTCGGATTTGCACGCTGACGGCCACACAGTCACATTCCGCGTAAAAAATTCTGGCAAGCGTGCCGGTACCGAGGTGGCCCAGGTCTACGTCACCCTGCCGTCCGCGGCCGGCGAGCCCTTCGAGCGCCTGGTCGCCTGGGAGCGGGTCGCCTTAGAGCCGGGCGAATCGAAGCCGGTCACGCTGCAGTTGGATCCGCTCTACCTGTCCATCTTCAACGTGGATAAGGACGGCTGGGATCTGCTCCCCGGCGAATATCAGATCTTCGCCGGCCCGCTTCGCGCAGCGTTCCACATCGCCAGTTAATTGGCTTCGATTGGCTTTGTTGGCCGGAACAAACAGCGCCGAATTCTCGTCAGCCTGTTTATGAAATTACTCATCTCTGCGTTGCTGTTGACAGCCATGACCTTAAGCGCCGGCGAACTGACCGGCAAGTGGAGCGGCAAATTCGACATCACCAACTCCCAGGGCGAGACCAAGCCCGACTCGGCGGTGATGAACCTGAAACTGGATGGCACCACCGTCACGGGAACAGCCGGCCCGAACGAGGATCAGCAGTGGGCCATCCGCAAGGGCAAACTGGAGAACGGCAAGCTCACCTTTGAGGTTGTCCCGGAAGGTGGCGACGGCGCGTTGCTGATCTTCGACCTGGTATTTGACGGCGATACCATCAAGGGAACTGCTAGCGGTACCGGCGACGGCGGCGAGAAAATGTCCGCCAAATTAGATTTGAAGCGGGCTAGCTGAAAACCGGGCGGCGGGCGCGCTATACTGGGTAGTTTGGAATAAGATGCCTAAACGTACCTTTCAGCCAAACAACCGCCGGCGCGCTAAGACGCATGGATTCCTCACCCGTATGGAAACGAAGAACGGAAGGGCCGTGCTGGCTCGCCGCCGGGCACGGGGCCGCCACAAGCTCACGGTCAGCTCCGAGAGGTAAGCATCCCTGGTTTCCCGAAACGTGTTCGTCTGTTGCGATCCACGGATTTTCGCAGAGTCTATGATCAGGGTTCCCGTTTTTCGAGCCCTTTCTTCGCGGCTTTCTGCGTGCGGGAGGCCCAGTCATGCGGACCGCGGATCGGTTTCACAACACCGCGCGCCCTCGGTAAAGCCGTGGTGCGCAACCGGATCAGGCGGCGTGTGCGCGAAGCCGTGCGCATGCACCTGGCCCAACTGAGTCCAGAGTGGTCAATCGTCTTCAATCCCCGGCGCAAAGCGATGGAGGCCCCGTTCCCGGAGCTGGAACGGGAAGTGGAACGGCTCTTCGCCCGATGCAGTGGGCCCTGACCTCCGCCTTGCGAATCTATCAGCTTTGCGTTTCGCCGCTGCTGCCTTCTGCTTGCCGGTTCTATCCGACCTGCTCGGAATATATGCGCCAGGCTGTCGCCAAGCATGGCGTGGCGCGCGGCGTCTGGATGGGGATGAAGCGGCTGGCCAAGTGTCATCCCTTTCATGCGGGCGGTTTCGATCCCGTCCGGTAGACAATAAAACTGAATGGCTGAAAACAGTAGCGGCGGAACACCTCGCGGCCCGGAACAACCGAAAGAGTTGTCCATGGAGCTGCGGCTTCTGCTCGCTTTCATCCTGATGGGCGCGGTCCTATTCGTTACGCCCTATTTTTACAAGACCGTCGTGCCGCCGCCGGTAAAGAAATCCACTCCAGCGGCGAGCACTTCCGCACCCGTAACAGCTCCGCCCGTAACTACGGCGAGCAATGCGGCTCCCACCGAAACGGCGGCCGCCGCCCCGGCACAAGGCAACCTGCCGCCCGTCGCGGCGCAGCAGGAAGAAACGCGCGTCATCGATACGGACCTGTTCCGTATCACGTTCACCAACAAAGGCGGCGTGGTGAAGAGCTGGCTGCTGAAGAAGTATCGCGCACATAGCGGCGCGCCGCTCGAACTGGTGAACACCGCGGCGCACACCGATCTTCCGGCGTCGCTCTATTTCCCCGGCCAGAAGCCCGCCGTAGATCTGAACCAGGCCCTCTACCAGGTGGACACCGATCCGGACGGCCTGGGCATCCACTTCGACTACTCTAACGGCACGATTGCGGCGCGCAAGACGTTCCAGTTCCGCAAAGCAAGCTACCTGCTCGATGTTTCAACCGCCGTCACCGATGCCGGCAAGCCGGTGGTGCACGAGCTGGAATGGCGCGGCGGATTCGGCGATCTCGCCGTGGCCAATCCCGCCGGGGCGCAGCAAACCCTGCGCTACGATGCGACTGACTCCAAGCTCGTCAAGACCGGCGCCAAAGTGGCCAAGAACGGTCCGGCGACCGTGACCGGTAACTTCTCCTTCGCTGGCATCGAAGATCAGTACTTCCTCGCGGTCCTGCTCCCCGAGCATGGCAACGTCGAGATGACCACGTTCAGCGATAACGCGGCCACGCCTCTCGAATCGAAGGAACTGGCATTCGCGGGCGTAGCTGTCGCGAACGTGGGCAGCAACGAATTCTCCTTCTACGTCGGCCCCAAGGATATCGACATTCTCCGCAAGGTGAATCCAAAACTCGAACAGGCCGTCGATTTCGGCTGGTTCAGTTTCCTGGCCAAGCCGCTTTTCCTGATCGTCAACTGGGTGACCGACCGCATGATTCACAACTACGGTTGGTCCATCATCGTGGTCACCGTGGTCCTCAACTTTGTGCTGTTTCCGCTCAAAATCACCAGCATGAAGTCGATGAAGAAGATGCAGGCCTTGCAGCCCCAGATCGCGGCCATCAATGACAAGTACAAAAACATCAGCATCCGCGATCCCCGCAAGGCGGACCAGAACCAGGAGGTGATGGGGCTCTACAAGAAGCACGGCGTGAACCCCATGGGCGGTTGCGTGCCCATGGTCCTGCAGATCCCGTTCTTCATCGCGTTTTATAAAGTGTTCTCGGTGTCCGTGGAGATGCGCGGCGCGCACTGGTTGTGGGTGACGGACCTCTCGCAGCCCGAGATGCTGCCCATTCACCTGCTGCCCATCATCATGGTAGCCACCCAGTTTGTGATGCAGAAGATGACGCCCACCACCACCGGCGGCGACCCTAACCAGCAGCGCATGATGCAGTTCATGCCGCTGATTTTTGGCTTCATGTTTTATAACCTCTCGAGCGGGTTGGTATTATACTATTTAACCAGCAACTTGGTGGGTATTGCGCAGCAGATGTTCTTCAACCATACCTCGCTGGCGGCCGTGGCTGCGCAATCCGTGCAGCCGCTGAAAAAAAAGAAGGATGGCAGGAAGTAGACGGTGAGTGATCGCAAGTATTCGATTTCGTTAATAGGTTCCCGCATCGATCGGTTCCTGAGTCCCGTTCTGGACCACTGCGGTTTTCGCCTGGACTACGAGGTCGTCGACGGGCAGCCTGCGGAAGACGATTTCGAAACCCCCGACCTGGTGGTCAAGTTCAGCGGCCCGGATGTGGACTGTCTGCTGGGCAATCGCGCGGAACTGTTGTTGGCCCTCGAGCATGTCACCATGGAGGCGCTGCGTATGCCTTCTGAGGACCACTCGCGCATTTCCTTCGATGCCAACGATTACCGGCTCATGCGCATCGAGGAACTGCGCATGAGCGCCGCCGCTGCCGCGGAGAAAGTAAAGCGCACCGGCCAGCCCTTCCGCTTCAACCCCATGAACAGCCGCGAGCGCCGCGTCATCCATCTTTCCTTGCGCAATGAGACCGCCGTGCGCAGCGAATCGAGCGGGTCTGGCGGCTTTCGCCAGGTGGTGGTGTATCCCGCGGGCATGGCCAGTTTGCCCGAGTTGCCACCGCCGCCCATGAGCCGGCCGATGGGGCCGCGCCGCGACGGATCATCCGGCGGCGGACGGCATGACTCCGGTCACGACCGCCGAGGTGGTGATCGCCGCGGACGCCCGCAGCGTCGCGGTGCACGTCCGTAGTTGAATCTCACCGATACGATCGTCGCCATTTCCACGCCGCCCGGCCGCGGCGGCCTCGGTGTCGTGCGCCTCTCGGGCGCCAATGCGCGCGGCATCGCGGAACATATGTTGCGCTTCACCGGTCCGCCGGAATGGCGTGCGTGGTCCTGCCAGATAGCCGACCTGCTCGACCGCGAACAGCAGATCATAGACCGGGTGGTGGTCAGCTTCTTCGCGCGTCCGCGTTCCTATACGGCCGAAGACGTGGTGGAGCTTTCCTGCCACGGCGCGCCGGTCGTTCTGCGCCACGCCGTCGCCATGGCGATGGATGCCGGCGCGCGGCTGGCCGACCCCGGCGAGTTCACGTTGCGGGCGTACCTGAACGGCCGCATCGATCTGCCGCAAGCCGAGGCTGTGCGCGACCTGATTGAATCCACCACGCTCTACCAGGCGCGCGTCGCTGCCCAACAGGCCGGCGGATCGGTTTCGCGCCGCATCGCGCCGCTGAAGGAACAGCTTCTGGAATTGATCGCCCTGCTTGAAGCCGGCATCGACTTCGCGGAGGACGATGTGAGCGTCGCCCCCGCCGCCGAACTCTTGCGGCGTATCGAACCGCTGATTGCCGGCGTGGCGAAACTGGCCGACAGCTTCGCCTTCGGTGGGCTGGTCCGCGAAGGGCTCACGCTCGCCATCGTGGGCCGGCCCAACGTAGGCAAGAGCAGCCTGTTCAACCGGCTGCTCGCGCAGGATCGCGCCATCGTAACGGATATCCCCGGCACCACGCGCGATGTCGTCTCCGAAACCGGCGCGATCCACGGCATCCCCGTGAAGCTGTTCGATACCGCCGGCATTCGCACTGGTGAAGGGTTAGTAGAAACGCTGGGAATCGAGCGCAGTTTTCAGGCCATGGCGGATGCCGATCTGACGCTGGTGGTCGTCGACCTGTCGGCGCCGCTCGCGGAACAAGATCGCGATTTGATCGCACGGGCCGCCGAAAAAGGACGCGGCATCGCCGTGGGCAACAAGTGCGACCTGCCGCGCCAGGCGGAATCGATCGCCGCGCTGGTGTCCGTTTCCGCCCTGACGGGCGAAGGCATCGACGCGTTGGGGGAAGCGGTTTTTCAAGCGGTGGCTCCCGGGCGCGGAGCCGAAATAGAAACAGGCTTCATCACCAGCCTGCGCCACGAGCGCCTGCTGCGCGAGTCGTTGGAGTTCCTCGAAAAAGCAACCGCGGCGGTGGCTATGAATATCCCGCACGAAATGCTGCTGCTCGATCTTTACGCCGCGCTGCGGCCCATCGACGCCATCACCGGCGCGACTACGGCCGACGACATCCTGAACCGCATTTTCTCCACCTTCTGCATCGGGAAGTAACAGATCGGCAGAGAGAAATCGTCTCCGCCGTCTACCATTTGTTTGCCACCCCAATTCAGCGTTTGCTCAGCGATGACTACTAATCCTCGCAATCGGATCGTGGTGTTCCGGCTCCGCCACGACGAATATCAACGGCTTAAAGAAGCCTGTGAAAATGCCGGAGCGCGCAGCATCTCCGACTTCACCCGCAACGAGGTGCTGGGTTATCTGCGGTCCCGCGCCTCGGCAGGCGACGTGCACCATCGCGTGGCCGCGCTGGAACAACAGGTCGAGGTGATGCGGTTCCAACTGAATCATTTGCTGGAAGGACAGTCGCATGCGGGCCTCGGCCAATCGTAATGTGTGCGTGGCCGCTGTGCTGCAATTGGTTTTTCCAGCCTGCCTGATCCTGGCGCAAATTCAACCACCGAACGCAGCCGCCAATCTGCCCGCGCAGCGCATCGGTCCCAACGACCTGATCGCCGTTTCGGTCTACGATTCACCAGAGCTGACGTGTACGGTGCGGATCGGCGCGGATGGTTCCATGCGTCTGCCCATGCTCCACCAGCGGATTCAGGCCGCCGGGCGCATGCCGGCTCAACTGGAATCGGCCATCGCGTCCGCGCTGGTCTCCGAACAACTGATCGTCGATCCATTCGTCACGGTCACCATCGCCGAATACGACAGCCGGCCGATTTCGGTCGCGGGTGCGGTCAGGCAACCGCTCACATTTCAGGCAGCCGGACCGGTCACGCTGCTTGAAGCGCTGACCAAAGCGGGCGGCTTAGCTCCGGACGCCGGTCCGGAGATTCTGGTTAGCCGCGAGCAGGTCACGCAGCGGATTCCGGTCAAAGGCCTGATCGACGCAGCGGATCCGAAGCTCAACCTTTCACTTACCGGCGGCGAGGAAATTCGCGTGCCCGGCGCCGGCAAGATCTACGTGCTCGGCAATGTCAAAAAGCCGGGCGCGTTCCCGGTGCAGGATGGCCCGCAGTCGACTGTGCTGAAGATGCTGGCGCTCTCCGAGGGACTCGCGCCTTATGCCGCCAAGGAAGCTTATATTTATCGCCGCGAGGCCAACGGCAGCAAGAACGAGATCCCGATTCCATTGAACCGGATCATGGCGCGTAAGGCGCCCGACGAGCAGTTGCTGGCCAACGATATTCTTTACGTACCGGATAACAAGGGCCGCCGCCTCGCGTTCGGCACTCTCGACAGGTTGCTGATCTTCGGCGCAGGCGCCACCTCCGCGCTGATCTACGCGGGAGTGCGCTAGCGCGGCGCCCGCTGTATGCCGGAACCGAAAGCCATCCCCGCTCCCACGCAGACGATTCAACCGGCGTGGTACGGCTACGATGTCGAACCACCCGAGCCTTCGGTTCCCTTGGCACATTATCTGTGGATTCTGCGGCGGCATTGCTGGCAGATCCTCGGATTCGCGGCAGCCTGCGTAATCTCCGCCTGGATCATATCCGCGCGTCTCACGCCGCTCTATGAATCCACGGTCACGGTGGATATCGATCCGAGGATGCCTGCGGGCATCGTCGGCCAAGAAGCCGCCCGCGCGCCCTTCAACGATGACGATCAGTTTCTGGCAACGCAGGTAAAACTGATTCAGTCGGATGCGGTGCTGCGGCCGGTCGTTCTGCAATATCACTTGCTCGATCGGCCCGCGGCCGCTGCCGATGCGCCGTTCGCGCTCCCGCAACTCAAAGTAACCCGCCCGCCAAACACTTACCTGCTGCTTATCAGCTATCGTTCGTCCGATGCGCACTTGGCGGCGGACGTGGTCAACGCGGTGGCGAACTCTTACGTCGAGCACACCTACAAGATCCGTTTCCGATCCTCCGCCGCGCTCGCCGGTTTTATGGAGAAGCAGCTTGAAGAGCTGAAGGCCAAGATGGAGCGATCCTCCGCCGCGCTGGCGCGGTTCGAGCGCGAGTTGAACGTCATCAATCCCGAGGAACGTACCAGCATCCTCTCCGCGCGCCTGCTGCAGCTCAACACCGAATACACCAACGCGCAGACCGATCGCGTGCGCAGGGAAACTGCCTGGAAAGCCGTAGAGAACGGATCGCTCGAAGCCGCCCAAGTCTCGACGCAGGGCGAAAATCTGAAGGCCATCGATGCCCGCCTCGAGGAAGCGCGCGCCAAGTTCGCCGAAGTCCGCACGCACTACGGCACGAACCATCCCGACTACCGCAAGGCCGCCGCGCAAGTGGCGGAGATCGAGCAGCAGTTGCGCGACAGCCGTCAGAACGTGGCCGGGCGCATCGAGGTGGAATATCGCGAGGCCGTGAGCCGCGAGGACATGCTCGCCAAAGCGGTAGCCGAGACCAAGGGAGAATTCGATCGGCTCAATGCGCGCAGCTTCGATTACCAGGACCTGAAACGCGAAGCCGACGCGGATAAATCGCTCTACGAGGAACTCATTCGCCGCATCAAGGAAGCCGGCATCAACGCGGGATTCGAGAACAGTGCGATCCGCATCGCCGATCCGGCGCGCGCGGCTATGCTGCCGGTTTCGCCGAATATCAAGCTCAATGTGATGCTGGCTCTCGTGTTCTCCACGCTGCTGGCTGCCGGCGCGGCCATCGCCGCTGACTTCCTGGATACCTCCGTGCGCGATCCACGCCAGGCTCGGGCAGTTCTGCAGACGGACGTGATGGGCAGCCTGCCGATGGTGAAGCCATGGCAGCATGCGATCGCGGCCCCCACCGCGGATGGCCCCTTCGCGGAGGCCGTCGGCACGCTGCGCAACTCCATCCTGCTGGCCGCCTCCGAGCGCCGGCCGCGGTCGCTGATGATCACCAGCGCCACTCCCGCTGAAGGCAAGACCACTACCGCCGTGCACCTGGCCATCGCGCACGCCCGCCAGAGACACAAAACGCTGCTGATCGATTGCGATCTGCGCCAACCGGGAGTGCACACGAAACTCGGAATCGCTCCAGCGGCAGGTCTCGCGGCGGTGCTCCAGAACGGCATTAAATGGCGCGAGAAGCTGGTCAAGATCCAGGGCGTGGACGATCTGGACATTCTGCCAGCCGGTCCTGGCAGCCGCTGCTCCGCGGAGTTGATCGGCCAGCGGCTGCCCGAAATACTCGAAGAGGCAAAGTTCGTCTACGACCTGATCGTAGTCGATTCGCCGCCGGTGCTGGGGGTTCCCGAGCCGCTCCAGATGGCCGCGGCGGTGGATGGCGTCGTGTTGATCGCCCGGGCCGGCAAGATCAGTTTCCAGACGGTCGCATCGGCATTGGACGCGCTGCAGCGTGTGCGCGCCAACGTGATCGGCGTGGTGCTGAACTCCGTCAGCCGCAACATGAGCGACGGCTTCTACGGACCCTATCGCCGGTTCTACCGGTGATATGATGTTGGACATTGAACCCCGCCAGTCCGTTGGGAGATGCTCCCTGGGATAGCAGCGAAGCGCAGATCGAGCAGGCTGTCCGCGAATTGCACCGCTCGCTCGAAAACACGCGCGATCCGGAGCAGCGGCAGACCATCCTGAGCCAACTCTGTGATGCGCACAGGCAACAGGCGCTGCGGCACGTCACCGAAGCTAATCTGAATACCTATCTGCAGAGTGCGCGCCGGGCGTTTAAGGAAGTGGAGCCGCCATCCGCCGAAATCGCATTGGCCTACGGGCGCGCGCTGCTTCTGCATTATGAGTGCCTTGGTGAGCCGAGCAGTCTTGATTACGCCTTTGGCCTTTTTGAGAACTGGACGCGCAGCTTGCGCGCCATCGATAGCAGCGGCCCGTTCACTGCGCTGGCCGAATGCCACCTGGCGCGCTACCGGCGCGACGGGAATTTGGACGACCTGGAAAAAGCCACAGCGTTCAGCTTGCCGATCCGCCACGTGCGCGGCGGCACTTCCGCGATGGCAGTCTTCCAGCAGGCGTCCGCGCTCAATGAAGGCTATCGCGCGACCGGCAGCATCGGCAAACTGAACGATGCCATCCAGGGTTTCGAACTGATCAATCGCCAGGACGAGAGGCCCGTGCTGTCGTTTGGCACCGGCTACGCGGAAGCCTTGCTCGATCGCCACGCGCTGTTCGGGCAGATCCGCCAACTCTCGTTGGCGATTCAAGTGGCGGCCTTGGTCCGCGACGCCTCGGATGACATGTACGGCGCGGCGCCAGGCCTCTGCGCGCTGGGATTCGGGACGCTGACCGCGGCGCGTACAGCGGAAGAGCCGGAAGAGCAGCCGGACGGCGTCTCGGTCATCGAAGGCGGGTATGAAACGCTCCCGCAGCAAGCCATCGCATATCTGCGGCGGGCTGTGAATGCGTATCATCCGCATGCGCCCGGACGGCCGCTGGCGCTTGCCAGATTGGCCGATGCACTGCTCTTTCGTTCGCGCGTGACCCGTTCGGCGGACGAGCGCGTGGAAGCAGTCGAGATCGGCCGCGAGGCCGTGGCGTCAGCGCCGCCGCATTCGCCGTACGCAGTCCAGATCCAGCGCACGGTCGCATCGATATTGAAATGGGCGAGCAAGCTTCCGTCGATTTCCGAGTCCGCCACGAAAGCGTTTCGGGCCGAATCGCGCGTGCTGTTTGAACGTGCCGCCGAACGCGGCGTCCACGCACAGCCTGCCGCCGGATTCATGGCGGCGCTGGAATGGTCCACGGACGCATACGATCGGGCCTGCGCCATTGAAACCGCTGCCGGCCTGGGCGCGGAAACCCCTGCCGAAGCCGCCGCCGAATGGCTCGACGTGGTGCGCGGCTCAAATTATCTGGAAGCCGCGCTCAGCGTATACGAGGGCCAGTTTGGCTGGGACCTGCTGGGCGAAGAAGACTACCTGGCCGGCGACCCCAGCAAGAAAGAGCAGTTCCAGCCGCGTTGGTTCCGCAAATCGCAAGGCTACGCGACGCGCCTGGCATTTGCGTGGGCGCGCCTGGGCCATTTCGCCGAAGCCGTCCGGACCATCGAAAACAGCCGCATGCTGCTCCTCGATCGCGGCGTGGCCGACTGGCGCGTTTATGCGCGCATCGATGACATTGCCGCCGCAGCCGCGGTGTCGCCCCTGGTCTACATCGTGACTGCCGATTGCGGCGGCGCGCTTCTCTCGGTCGACCCGCGGCGCGACCCACTGGTATCGTGCGCCTGGATCCCCCAGCTATCTACGGGCAAGCTATCGGGGATGTGGCATGGCGAACACCTGGCGCGCGAGTTCATCGAAGGTGCCTATTCGTATCTCGCGCAGGTCGGCGCGACGGACTGGCGGGAGGGTGGCTTCCTGGGTGTGTACGAGTTCTGGCATCAACAAAGACTGCCTGGCTCGTTCGAAGCCTGGGAAAAGACGCTCGACGATGTGTCCGCGTGGCTCGGCGCGGCTATGCTGGAAGAGATCGAAAAGGCCGCGGCCGGATCGCCGGTGCTGGCGCTGGTGACGACTGGAATCGCTGGATTGTTTCCACTCCAGGCCATGTCGGTTCCCGACGTAACCCGCCCCACCGGCCGGCGATATCTGGACGATCGCATCGCCGTGCGTTTCGTGCCGCGTGCGCGCACGCTGCTGCGTCCGCTTGAGACAGCGGCGGAAGAGTGCTTCCTGGGCGTCGAAGAACCGCAGCCGGTGAAGGCTCCGGCCATTCCATTCGCCGCAGTTGAGATAGGCATCGCGGAATCGGGATTTGCCAATCGAATGGTGTTGCGCGGAACCAAGGCCACCCCCGCCGCCCTCGTGCCGAACATAGAAAGCGCCACCGCGATCCATTTCTGTTGCCACGCGCTATCGCACTTCTTTCGGCCGCTGCATAGCGCGATCGTGCTGGCCAACGACGATCATCTCTTTCTGGCGGAGCTTGTCAAGCTCGATTGGCGCCGCGCCCGCCTGGTAGTGCTCTCGGCATGTGAGACGGGCAAGAGCAGCCGCAAGCTGCCCGATCAACTCGTCACTCTCGCCATCGGGATGTTGGGAGCCGGCGCGCAGGGCGTGGTGGCTTCGGCGTGGGACATCGACGACGCGAGCACCGCCATCCTGATGCTGCGCTTTTATCATGCATGGCGGACAGAGCGAATCGCGCCGCTGGAAGCTTTGCGCTCCGCCCAACAGTGGACGCGCGATACAACCAATTCGGAAAAGGCCGCGTTCTGCCGGGGTCTGTTATCAGCGTTTGGCGGCACACCCATCTTCAACGAAGACGCCGTGAAAGCGCTTTATCGCCTGCTGGTCTTGAAGCCGCCGGCCGAGCGCAGCTTCGCGCACCCGCACCACTGGGCGGCGTTCACGTATCAGGGATAATAATTGACAGCGGCGCACTATGGACGATGCGGATAAAATACGCGAGGCGGCGCGCTCCATCCGGCCTTATCTGCAGCAGATAGCCCCTGAGCAAGCCGAATCGCTCGATGCGCAACTCGCTGGACTATTGAACAATCCACCCGCGGTGGATGACGATCTGTTACTGCTCGAAGCGCTGACCAGCTTCGACGCCACGCGAGCCTGGACGGCGGACTTTCTGCAGCACGGCATGCCGCCCGCCCTGACACGCGGGTTTTCCGGTACGGTCAGCGAGCCGGTCCACGTCAACATCGAAAAGTATTCATGCCCGTTCGGCGATTACAACTGGTATGCGGTCACGGTGGGCGACGACATTCCGGTCTGCCCGAATCATAAGACCGCCCTTCAAAGCGTGGGGCCGCGGAAGTAATGAGCTTCGCGCTGGTTGAGAAGGCCGCGGAGAAACTGAGTCCCGCGTGGATTGCGGATGTGCTCGCCCCCGCGCTGATCTTCTGGTTGGGCGGCGCCGGGCTGATCCTGTGGCAACGCGGTTTCAGCGGGCCGGAAAAGTGGCTTTCGCATCTTTCCCCGGCGCAGCATGTTTTCCTGGCAGGGCTGGCGATCATCGCGCTGCTGCTCTCGGCTAAGATCGCGGAGAATCTGGATCAAGCGACGATCCGGTTGCTGGCTGGCGAGTGGGGAACCTGGCCTGGCGCCTTGCGCCGGTTCCTGACAGAGCGCCAGGCAAACAAATGGAACAAATTGCGGACGCGTCTGCAGGAACTCGCCGCCCGGCCGGAAAAGAATCTGGATGAAGCCGAGCAGCGGGAACTGGCCGTGGTCACGTTGAAAATGCACGCGTACCCGGCGAGCCGCAAGTCGCTGGCGCCGACGGCTCTGGGCAATATCCTGCGTGCCGCCGAACTGCGTCCTTACGATAAATACGGATTGGATGCAGCAGTATGCTGGCCGCGCTTGTGGCTGCTGCTACCGGATGCCGCGCGCACGGATGTGGGCGCCGCCCGCACGGAAATCGATTCCGCCGCGCGCGCTTTTTTGTGGTCGGTGCTGTTCTGCGGCTGGACCTTCGTGCATCCGGTCGCGCTGCTCATCGGGATTATCGCCGCGCTCTTGATGCATCAGCATCTGAAGGACACAGCCGAGACCTACGGTACGCTGCTCGAATCGGCGTTCGACGTCTACCGCGTCAGGCTGTATCGCAGCGTGGGCTGGGCATCGCCGGAGAACGCCGCACGGGAACCGGCTCGCGGCGCGGAATTGACGGACTACTTCTGGCGCGGCTCACACGAGCGCACGGTGACGTTCCAGTTCGAAGACCAGGACGGACACTAACGGAATCGTTGGACCAGCCACAGGGTGTGGTTATCGCCGTCCTTCCGGCTGTACACCAGGTGGCCGCCGCGCGACGAGACGGCCGGATCCTCGCCGCTGGTGCCGGCTCCCGTGAGCTGTTGCGCGGACTTGTCTCCGTCCGATGGGACCCGCCATAGGTTCCAGGCGTTGTCACTCCGCACGGCAAAAATAAGCTGATCGCCATCTTCTGTCCACGCCGGGCGAGCGCAGAGCGCTCCCAGCGAGGTGATCTGCCGCGGGTTGGCATCCGCCTCGTCCGAGTCGGGCATTTCGGCGGCGTAGACTTCGCTCTGGCCATCGCCGGTTTGCCGCACAAACGCGATGTTGTCGCCATCGGGTGAGATCGCCGGCCAAAGATCTTTCGATTCGTCGCCCGGCTTTACGATGCGGCGCTTCGCACCGGTGGCCAGCGTCAGCTCGTACAAAGCGACAGGCCCGCCCGCGGGAGGCGAATCCGGAAAGATCAGCTTATGGCTGTCTTTCGTCCAGGCGAGCGAGTTGCCGTCGCGGTGCGCGATCTCCTGGGTCTTACGTGCCGCGCCGCCTGCGGACGCGATCAACAGAATCTGGTCAACGTCTTTGTGCCTTCTGAGAAACGCGATTGTAAGTCCATCGGGCGACCAGGCAGGCGCGAAATCTTCGTTGGCGCCGGTAGTCAACTGGCGCACCGCGCCGTTGTCGATGGGCTTGATGTAGATGTGAGAGCCAGTAGGCGCGGCGCCGTTCCAGCAATAGGCAACTTGCGTCGCATCAGGTGAAAATGAAGGCTCGCGCGCTACACCGGCATCCATCGTCAGCGGCTCCGCGGTCAGCGCCACGGCTTCGGACCGTCTCGAATGTCTGCCGCCGGGCTCCGGTCCGGAGTCTGAACGAAACTGGCGAAGAAGATTCGGACCGAGGACGATGGCCACCAGGATCAGCCACCAGTAGCGCGACGATTTTTTCTTCTTCCTCTCGGCTCGCCGCTCGGCACGCTCCTCCGCGCGAGTTTGCGCCCGCGTGGGCGGTGGCGGAGGCAGCGGTGGAGGTGGCGGCGGGATGCGCACCGCCGCGGAAACTGTGCTGCGCGAGATCTCGGTCAGATCGTCGAGCGCCGCTCTTGCATCTGCCATGCTCTGCACACGCAGCGCGGGATCTTTGCGCAGGCAGCGCGCGATCAGTTGCTGCAACTCCACGGGCGTGTCCGGGCGCAATTCAGCGACGGGCTTCGGCTCGTCACGCAACAAGGACGCGATTACGGAGGCTTGCGAAATTCCGGGGAAGGCGCGCTTTCCCGATACCATCTCGTAGAGCACCACGCCGTAGCTGAAAATGTCGCTGCGGAAATCGAGCTTCCGGCCTTCGGCCTGCTCGGGCGACATGTAGGCCATGGTGCCCATCACGGTTCCCACACGTGTGAGGGCGAGGGTGCGGGTGGCATCCATCTCGCCCGTATCGCTCATGTCGGTGAGTTTGGCAAGGCCGAAATCGAGCAGCTTGACGATGCCGTCTTCGCGCACCATCACGTTGGCCGGCTTCAAATCGCGATGCAGGATGCCGGCCGCGTGCGCCGCGGCCAATCCATCGGCCATCTGCCGTGCGTATTTGACCACATCGGTAATGCGCAGCGGACCGGAGGCCAGCATCGCTTCGAGCGTGCGGCCCTCCACGAACTCCATGGCGATGTAGTCGACGCCGCTGTCGGCCGCGATGTCGTAAATCGTAATGATGTTGGGATGGTTGAGCGCGGAGGCGGCCTTGGCTTCCTGGGAAAACCTGCGCTTGCGTTCGGTATCCGCCATCTTGTCCGGCGGCAGAACCTTGAGGGCGGCCAGGCGCTCCAGATGTGTATCGCGGGCCTTGTACACGGCTCCCATGCCCCCTTCACCTAAGAGGGAGACGATTTCGAAATGGCCGAGCCGCTGTCCCAGCATCCCTCTATTATGATCGCTCGGAAAGCGTAGCGCCCCATTCTTCGGGACTCACGTCGCGCGCGTGCCTCGAGAACAGCCAGTGATGCCCTTCGAGGTCTCTGACTCCATATTGCCGCTCGCCGTATTCAGTCACGTGCAGTTCTTCGACGATCTGTGCGCCCGCCGACTTGGAATGCGCGTAGTGCGCGTCGACATCCTCGACGAAGATGGTCAGTGACTGCGTGTCGCAACCGATTTCCATCGGGCTCGCCCGGCCGGGCCGCGACTTCGAGAGCATGATCCACGCGTCGCCCCTGTGCATCTGCGCGCCTTGCACCGGATCGCCATAGCGGAAATGCTCGGTAAAGCCGAATGTCGCACTCAGCCACGCCGATGCGCGTGCGACATCGGAATAAGGGAGGTGCGGCAGAACGATATCGGCGGGTACGGAGCGATTCTTGATCATCCGGTTACCTCACGTGTTTTGGCGGCGGATTGCGCTCGCCGGCGAACTTCTGCTGGTGCCAATAAGGATACGGCAGCGGCAGCGCGCTGATCTCATCGAGCCGCTCGACTTCCGCATCGGTGAGCGTCCAGGTGGCCGCCGCCAGGTTGTCGCGGAGTTGCTTCTCGTGGCGCGCACCGATGATGACCGTATCGACGCCCGGCTTGCGCGTCACCCAATTCAGCGCCACCTGTGCGACGGAGACTTCGCGCTGGGCGGCGATTTCGGTGAGCGCGTCGACGATGCGATAGTGGCGTTCTTCGTCAATGGTGCCGGCCGCCTCGAGAGTGTTCAAGCGCGACTCGGCGGGCTTCGCCTGGCCGCGGCGGAATTTGGCGGAGAGCAAACCGCCCTGCAGCGGGCTCCACGCCATGATTCCCGCACGCTGATCGAGACCCGCCGGCACCAGCTCACGCTCGGCATCGCGCGCCAGCAGCGAATAGTTGATCTGCTGTGAGATGTAGCGATTGATCCCGAGGCGCTCCGAAGTCGCCAGCGCTTTCATGAGCTGCCAGCCCGAGTAGTTCGAGCAGCCGGCGTAACGGATCTTGCCCGCGTGGATCAAATCGTCGAAAGCGCGGAGGGTCTCATCGAGCGGCGTGAGTGAATCGAAATTGTGGGACTGATAGAGGTCGATGTAATCGGTGCCCAAACGGCGCAGGCTGTCCTCGCAGGCTTCCACGATGTGGCGGCGCGAAAGGCCGGCCTTATTCGTGCCAGGCCCCAGCCGCACGAAGACCTTCGTGGCCAGCACGATATCTTTGCGATGCGCGCCCAGCGCCTGGCCGAGAACTTCTTCCGATTTGCCGAACGAGTACATATCGGCCGTATCGAACAGGTTCACGCCGGCTTCAAGACAAATCTCGACGTGGCGGCGCGCTTCTTCCACTTGCACGTTGCCCATGGCGGCGAACCGGCCTTCGCCGCCCAGCGTCATGGTGCCGAAGCTGAGTACGGAAACTTCCATGCCGCTCGCGCCTAACAGTCTGTATTCCATTCGTTCTCCTCAGACCCAGGATATCCGACAGCAGGCGGCCTGAATTTTAGGAACTGATGGCGGGTTTCGGTCGTATTAAAGGAAGGCAAACCTTCATGCAAAATCCGCTCGGAAGTCTCCGCTATGCCCTGCGGCAGTTCCGGCTGTCTCCCGTCTTTACCACTGCCGCCGTACTCACGCTCGCACTGGGAATCGGCGGGACCACCGCCATCTTCACACTGATCGATGCGGTGATGCTGCGCTCGTTGCCGGTCACAGATCCGGGGCGGCTCTATCGCGTAGGCGAGGGCGACGATTGCTGCGTGGAAGGCGGCCCGCAGGATCGCTGGGGCATGTACTCGTACCCGCTGTTCCAGCGATTGAAATCCGAATTGCCGCAGTTTGAAGAAATGGCCGCGTTTCAGGCGGGCCGTGGAGATTTGAGCGTGCGGCGCGAAGGCGTTGACGTGGCCGCCAAGCCCCTGCGCTCGGAGTACGTCACTGGAAATTATTTTGCGACTTTGGGTGTGGGTGCGTTCGGCGGACGCGTGTTCACGCCGGATGACGATAAGCCGGCCGCGCCTCCAGTGGCGGTGCTCAGTCACCAGGCCTGGCAGACGATCTATGGATCCGATACGTCGGTGGTCGGTTCGCACTTCGCTATTGAAGGCCACCCGTTCACCGTGATCGGTGTCGCGCCGCCGGGCTTCTTCGGCGAGACGCTGCGTAGCGATCCGCCGGATATCTGGATTCCACTGCAGCAGGAACCGCTGATCGCCGGCGATGGCGAGTTGCTGCATCAGTCGGTTTCCGCATGGCTGCGCATGATCGGCCGGTTGCGGCCGGGCGCCTCGATTGCCGGCATGTCGCCGCGGCTGACCGGCGTGCTGCGGCGGTGGCTGATCAACGATTCCGGTTATCCATCGAACTGGATGCCCGAGATCAAGCGGCTGTTGCCCCGGCAGGTGATCAACGTGGTGCCGGCGGGCGCGGGCGTGGCCGAGATGAGAGAGGAATACGGGCGCAGCTTGCAAATCCTGCTGGCGGTGTGCGGGCTGGTGCTGCTGATCGCTTGCGCCAACGTCGCCAACCTGCTGCTGGCGCGCTCAGTCGCACGGCGCGCACAGACCGCGGTGCGCCTGGCCATCGGCGCTACCCGCGGGCAGATTATCATGCAGTCGCTTACGGAAAGCGTGCTGCTTGCGGTGGCCGGCGGCGTTGCCGGACTGCTGGTGGCGACCGCGGCCGCGCGACTGCTGCTGGCGCTGGCGTTCCACAGTTCGCATTTTCTGCCCATCAGCACCACGCCGTCGCTCATGGTCCTGGGATTTGCATTTTTGCTGGCGTTGATCACCGGAATCGTTTTCGGCGCCGCGCCGGCGTGGTTTGCCACGCGCACGGATCCCGCCGAGGCTTTGCGGGGATGGGGACGCGGCACCAGCGAACGCTCGTCATTTACGAGCAAAGCGCTGGTGGTGGTGCAGACCACGCTCTCGGTGGTGCTGGTGGCCGGCGCCACCATGCTCGCACGCAGCCTGAATAAACTCGAAAACCAAAATTTCGGATACCAGGTCCCGGGGCACGTGGTCGTCTCCTTGCACAACCCACTTTCGAGTTACAGCGAGCCGCAGTTGCGATCGCTCTATCGCCAGCTTGAGGATCGCCTGAACCGGCTGCCCGGGGTGCGCGGTACCGGCCTCGCGCTCTACAATCCGCTCACGGACAATTGGGGCGAGTTGATCTTCGTGTCCGGCCATCCGGCCCCCAAGATGAGCGAGGAAAGCGGCGCATCGTGGGATCGGGTCAGCGCGAATTACCTGCAGAACTGGGGCGTGCCGATGATCCGCGGCCGCTACTTCAGTGCGGCCGACAACGAGACCAGTGCGCCGGTGGCCATCGTGAACCAGGCTTTCGTGAAGCGCTTCTTCAAGAGCAGCGAGGACCCCATCGACCAACACTTCGGCCTGGATCTGCCGGAGTATGCCGGCATGTTCCGCATCGTAGGCGTGGTGCGTGATGCGAAGTTTGCCGGTTGGGGGCTGAACCGTCCGGCGAGGCCGATGTTCTACGTGCCGCTGATGCAGCACGAGGAATATCAGAACGCCCTGATGCGGCAGATCGAGCTGCGTTCGCATTTTGTCGGCGGCATCACCCTGGTAACCAACCAGCCGCCGGGCACGCTCGAACCGCTGCTCACCAAGGCGCTGGCGGAGGTGAATTCCGATCTGACCATCACCAGCGTCCGGACCATGCAGCAACAGGTGGCGCTGGCCTTCGATCAGGAGCGCGCGGTGGCCAGCCTGGCGGGATTATTCGGCATGGTCGCGCTGCTATTGGCGGCGATCGGGTTGTACGGCGTCACGGCATACGCGGTAGCGCAGCGGACGAATGAAATCGGCATCCGTATGGCGTTGGGCGCGGGCCGCGCGAACGTCGTGCGATTAGTGCTGCGCGGCGCGGGCGGCCGTGTTGTTATGGGATTGGCGCTGGGCGTGCCGCTGGCGATCGGCGCAGGGCGGTTGATCTCGGCACAGTTGTACGGCGTTTCCAGTTGGGACCCGCTGGCGCTGGCCCTAGCCGCCGGCGCCTTGGCATGCTGCTCATTTGTGGCTGCCATTATCCCGGCGAGCCGCGCGGCGTCGATTTCGCCCACCGACGCGCTCAGAACCGAGTAGGCGATTCAGCTCGCCATGGAATGCATGACTCGCAGCGACGCGCCGCGCGTCCGGAATTCGTAGCGCGCGATGCGCACGGCTGCCGCGCCGGGCAGAATTTCGCTCACAACGCCGAGGATTTGCAGCTTCATCAGACAGGCGTTGTCGAGCGTGGCGGGCCAATCCACCGCCAATTGGACCCGCTCGCCTTGCTGGAGCGGACGCTGCGTCGTGAAGCGCACTTCGTAGCTGCTGATCTGAATTGTCTTGCCTACACCAATGGCCGAGATCCTGCCGCGCTTCAAGCAGTGATAGCAAACGTCTTTCTCGATGGGAAACGTGAGCTTGACGCGTTCGGGGGATTCGCCTGAAGCCTTCGCTGTAATGGCCATCGCACTTCGAAACACACTCCTAGTAGGTAAAGCGTTTTTTGCAGAAAAAACAGGTCAGAAAAATTAGAAGTGTTTTCGGCAATCTGCCAGACGGCGCGTAGCATCTGCGATCATGCCGGAGGGGTGCAGGCCGAGATCGGGCCGTCCCGCGAATTGCACCTTGCGTAAAGCGCGGATGGCGCGCTGATAACAGGCCTCGGCTTGGCCCCAGGCGGCCTGCGCCTGCGTATCCCGGCCGTTTAGGGCGGCGCGCGCGTAGGTGTTGCCCAGGTTCAGCCAGACCCAGCCCACATGCAGACGGGTATCTTCGTTACCGGCATCGTGGGCCATGGCCGCTTCAAGCGTCGCTCCGGCAGAGCGTAGCGCTTGGATCGCGCGGTCGCGGTCGCCAGCCGCCTCGTAAGCCGGTGCTGCGGTATTCAACAGTTTCGCGGCCTCCACCCGCATCCAGATGTCCTCGGGATCGGCGGCGGCCAGCCGATTCTGGATGGCCAGCGACTGCTCGTAGTCTGAGATAGCGCGGCGATACCGGCCCAGCCGGTATTCGATCCATCCGGCTTCCACCAGGTCGAAGGAAAGAGCGACTTGCGCGCGGACGGAAACCGGCGTCTCCGCGACCCGCGCCCGGTCTATGCGCTCTGCGTTCCGGTAGCAATCCAGCGCGGCAGGAAGCTTGCCCAATTCTTTCCAGCACGCCGCCAGATCGTGATACGAGCTGACCAGGCGCGCCTTGATGGCGGGGTCGCTCTGATTCCGATCAATGGCCGCCAAATAATCGGCAACCGCGCCCTGGTAGGCGGGGAGAGCGGCGGACCAGTCGCGCGTCATGACGAGTCCGTCGGCTTTGGACTCGAGCGCCTTGGCCGCAAGGTTGCGGTCGTCGGGGTGTTTGGCGGCTTCCCTGGCGTGGATCGCCTCCGCCTCCCGATGCAACTCGGGCACGAGCCGCAGATCGCCCTGCCAGACTCCCAACCTCTCCAGGTGGTCATCCGCTTCGGCCAGGATGCGCTGCGCGTCCCCATCGTCCGGATTAGCGTGGATCAATTCAAGGGCCAGGCGCCGCGCCTCGTTTTCGCTCTTCACGGCTTCGGCCGTGTCGCCCAGGTGGGCCCGCCCAAGGTTCCCGAGCACTTCTCCGATGCGGTTGTAGGCCTCGGCGATCTCGATTTCGACGCCGCGGTTCTTCGGTCCCGTGGCCTGCAGATCCTGGAGATATTGCAAAGCGCGCGCCACCAGGATGCGGCGCGCCCCGGTGGCTCCGGCCACATCTGAGATGGCATCGTGCAGTTCAAAGATGACGGAATGGGCCAGACGGCGCACCTGGTTGAATCTGACCTCGGCTCGTGCGCGCGCGGTCTGGGCCTGGCGGGCATACCATAGCGAGGTTCCCGAGCCGATGACTATCGAAAGGGCTACGACGGCCGCGGCGGCGGTCTGCGTCTTGTTGCGCCCCATCCGTTTCAGCGCGCGGCGCCACCACGGCGGATTGTGCGCGGCTACGGGCCGCCCTTCCATCCAGGCAGTGATATCGTCGCCCATGGCACGCACGGAATGATATCGTTCTTCCGGGTTCTTGCGTAGAGCCTGCAGAACGATGGCGTCCAGCTCGCCGCGCAGTTTGGCCATGCCGGAGGTGGCCACCGCGCTCGGCGGGGGCGGATCGAGCTCGCAAATGGCGCGCATCATCTGGAGCGTATCGTGCAGTTGGGCCGCGAAAGGGTGCTGTCCAGTGAGCATGCGATAGAGCAGCATGCCCAGCGAGTAGACATCACCTCCGGTGCTGACCACTTCGCCGCGCATCTGTTCCGGGCTGGCATATGCCGGTGTCAGACGGAGAGCGGTCCCCGTGATCGCCTGGCCGGTTTCCGAACTGGCATCCAACAGGGTAGCGATGCCGAAGTCGAGCAGCTTAGGCGTGCCCTCCGGCGTCACCAGGATGTTGGCGGGCTTGAGGTCGCGGTGGATCACCAGATGACGGTGAGCATATTCGACTGCGTCCGTCACCAGCAGGAAGACTTTAAGAATGTCGCGGAGCGCCAAGCTGCGGGAATCCAGCCACTCGTCGAGGCGTTGGCCCTCAACGTACTCCATGACCAGGTACGGAGTGCCATCGGCCGCCGTACCGCCATCCAGCAGGCGCGCGATGCCGGGGTGGTTCAATCGCGCCAGAATCTGACGTTCCTCCCGGAAGCGCGCCACCTGAGAACTGGAAAGGCCGCCGCCTTGCAGGAACTTGATGGCCACACGCTGCTCATACTCCCGGTCGCCGCGCTGTGCTTCCCAAACCACGCCCATGCCGCCTTGCCCGATCTGCCGCACCAGCACCCATGGCCCGATCCGGCGGTGCACAGGCGGCATGGCGCTCCAGAAATCAAGCGGTAGTTCCGGAGCACCCTCCAGAAAATCGGGCGCCTCTTCATAGACCGCCAGGAGCGATCTCACTTCGGCGAGGATAGCCGGCTCTACGGGCTGCGACCCCAGGAACGAATCGCGATGCTGGGGTGGCAGACGCAGCGCCGCGTCGAACAGATCTTTGACGCCCTCCCACTGTGGCTGTTTCATGGCGAGCGCTCCGGGCCGAGCATTCGGCGCCGCAGCCAGGTTTTGGCCAAAATCCACTCGCGCTTTACGGAACTGGCAGAGACACCCATTACCACGGCGGCTTCTTCGATCGTGAGTCCGCCAAAGTACCGCAACTCCACGACGCGGCTTTGTGCGGCGTCGAGCGTTTCGAGTTCCTCCAATGCCAGATGCAGATCGAGGACATCCACCGTTTGGCCGTCAGTCGAAGAAGGCTGCGTGGTGATGGTGATCGTGACGGCGCCGCCACCGCGCTTAGCGGCCAGCCGCGCCCGGGCGTGGTCGACTAAGATTCCGCGCATGGTGCGCGCCGCGAATCCGAAGAAGTGCGCGCGATTGTTCCACCTGGTCTCGGGTTCGTTGACCAGGCGAAGATAGGCCTCATTGATGAGAGCGGTGCACTGCAGGGTGTGGTCCGCGCGCTCGTTACGGAAGCAGCGCCCGGCGATGGCGCGCAGCTCTGGATAGACGGCCTCGATCAGCCCGCCTAATGCGGCGGAGTCGCCACGGCTGGCAGCCTCAATTAATGCGGTTACGTCCGCGCGTTCATCGGCCATCTTCTTCCGCCGCGTTTGAATTAATCACTGAAAACAGCGTCACAAATAGTTGCGCATCCGCTCCCTGACGGTCGTGGCTCTGTTTCGGAGCCGCGCGCATGAGCAAGCGGTCTTGCGAAAACAATTACTTCGCTATATTTAGATTATAGGATATGAAAATCCTGGGGCGCGGGTGCGAATGGAATAAATCGAGGAATGGCTCAGAACGAAAAGCGTGCGGCGATCGTGGCCGCCGAAAACCAGGTGTGTCGGACGGTCCGGCGTCCGGATGATATCGATCAGCTTGCCGGTTGAACTGTAGACGTAGATCTGGCCCGCCGCGAGATAAACATTGCCGGACTGATCCTGCGCGAGGCTCTCCCCGCCTTGGTAAGCAAATACCCTCAAATTCGAGAGGGTGCCATCGTCGTTCATCTTACCGCTATAGGTTCGCTCGTCGGATTCGTTGGTCACGTAGAACGGCTGCCCCGGAACCGCGCGCACCAGGCCGGTAGGCATCAGGATGTCAGTCCATTTCGTTCCGAAGTAAGGCTCGCCCTGCACGAATACTTCGTTCGCTGGAATGTAAATGGAATTATCCGGTGAAACATACTGAAACGGCTTGCGGGTTGACATCTTATGGCGAAACATTTCATCGAGCGTCAGATACTCATATGTTTCGGTATTCAACGTGTTGCTGAAATCGCCGTTGACAAAGTAATCGACGGGCATTACCGCCGTTAAACCTGGGCGCGCGGTGGCCGCCTGCCGGTCGATTATGGCGATCTGGCCGTCGGGCGTTCCCGGACGGAAAGCGTAGACCGTCTCACGCATGCCGCCCGACGAGACGACCAACAGATCGCCGGAATTGTCGAAGGCGAGATTCACGGGCTCGAGCGGGTCCTCGCGCACGACCGTCAGGTCCTTCGTTTCGGGAGTCCAGCGGTAGATGCGGTGCCAGCGCGGGTCGACGAAATAGAGATTACCGGAAGCGTCGGCCGTTCCGCCGGATAGGTTGAAGAAGCCGTCCGCGACCTTTTCGAGCGTGGCGCCCGGTTCATTGGCGGGCTTGCCGGTCACATCGAGCCAAGCAAACTCGCGGTCGCGCACTACACCGTGCGCCGATTCGTCTACGATGGCATCGGCGAACGACACTTTCCCCGCGCGCACGAGCTGCCGGCAGTTCTCGCCGTGTGAGTCGCACGCGCCGATCGAACTATTGTGATCGACGTGAAAATTCCGGAAGTGAATATCATGCGAGTGCGAGATGCGCACAGCGTAAGGGAACGGCTGGTAACTCCGCACGACGCGATAGCCGTGATAATTCGCGATGGTCAGGTTGCGGCAACTCTCGATATCGAGCGAATAAGCAAACGCGCTTTCGCCGCTTTCGCCTTCGGTCTGGAGCGCATCGAGCTCCCAATTGGCGGCGTTGCGCAGCATGATTTCGTTGCGCACATGATGCTCACTCGATAACTCGAATACCCGGCCCGGAACCGAAGTATCCGAGATATAGAGTCCCGCCGTGGCGAAGGTATCGGGCGTCCAGATATTCGCAAACGTGCCGCCGCCTCCTTTGATCCAGAGGCTCGGATACTGCGCGTCCCAGCGGCGATGGATGTCGGGGTCGGAGGTATGCGTGTTGTTGTACGGATTGAGGCGATGACCGTCGAGACCATTGGTGCCGTGACCACCGAGAAAGCGGACGTCACCCATCAGGGATTCTTGAGAAGCCATCCATAGTGCGCCTACCGCGCGGCTATTGATGCCGTTGGTAAACAGGCCGATGCCTGTGACAATATTGCGGCCGCCTTTGGGCGCTTCGAGCAACGGCCGTGGCGTTCCGGGTCCCTCAAATCCCGGCGTGCGATCGAGTAGATCGAGCTGCGTTTCGTCGGGATGCAGTGCGATGAGCACCGTATCGGGCCGCAGGGCGATGGTGTCACTCACCACGTAGTAACCCATAGGCATGTAAATCACGCGATGTTCGGCGATGGCCTGGCGGATGATGGCGGTGTCGTCTGTCTGGCCGTCGCCCTTCGCGCCAAGAGCGCGCAAGTTGGTCCACTCGCTGACTGGCGGAACTGCGGCGATCACGTTAGGCGTGGGGGGCGGCATCGCTGTGAGCGGCGCCGCTTCGTACTTTGTTTCGATCGAACCAGGCGCACTTTCATCCGGCAGCGTCAGGCCGTGTGACAGAATCTTCACCTGGTAAATATTGTCTCGGCCGGCGAGAGTGCGACCGCTCGCGCGGAACTTCGCGAACACCGGCACGTTGCGGCAGAGAATGTTCTCGGCGCTGATCTCCGTCATGCGGCTATGTTCATTACTGATGATGATGGCGGGTCCCCTGATATTCTCGAAGACCGCGTCCTTGATCCAGAGTTCGTCCGCGTAGTCACGGTCGATTGCGACGGCTGTGGGAACGTTCCGGAACGTATCGTGGACGAGTGTGAGTCCCGCTTCGTTTTCCCGTATGGCGGCTTCGCGCTGGCCTTCGAAAGTGGAATCAAGCAGCGTGAACTGCCATGCCGGCGACGGCTTGCGCGTGAGGATACCGTAGCGGCCGCCGTAGAAATGGAGATCCTCCGCCTCATTGCCGATGTCGTGCAGTCCGGCCAGGCCCGACCCCATGTGAAAGTCGATATGCGCGAGATAGCTGTGCTGCGCGGCGTGAAACCGGATGGCGACAGCGCCGCCATTATCCTCGCCGACTGCGAAATCGATGTTACTCATCGCCGAGTAGAAGGTGCCTGGATTTGCGTCGGGCATGGTGCGCGTGGGAGGCACGGGTCCAGGCGGACTCGCGGGACCGAAATACGCAGGCACATCCGCGCTCCTCTGGACCGCAGCCATCGCGATGACGAAGTGACCAGGGCGATATCCGGCGAAGAAGAACATGTCCGCCACGCCGTTCTGATATCCGGGTGTGTGATCGGCCAGCACCATGACCGGACGCTGCGCGCCATAACCGATTACGCGAATTCCCGGCCAAACATAAACGGTGTGAGTAATCCGGTAACGTCCTTCGGGAACGAACAGGATGCCCTCACCGGTCGTATCATGTACCTTGTCAATGGCGGCCTGGATGGCAGCCGTATCGTCAGTGACTCCATCCGCGTGGACCGCAAATTCCGGCTGGGTCAGATAGATTGCCTTGGGGTCATCGATCCGCCCGGTATAAACGGAGGCTCCGCGTAATGCCAACGCGGGCGACAGCAAGATAAGGCCCAACAGGCTGGCGCGTCTCATAGTCCTTCAACCTTCAGCATCACGACTCCATGTGAAGCTACTTCGGCCGAGTAACTATCGCCTGCCCTGTGGTCCGCATGCTCCCAGAGATCGCGAACCTTAGTGATGTGAGTTAGGCCAATGTCGGTTGCGTGGAACTTCATCCGGGCGGAGGCGTCGCCCCGATTGAAGAGTCCCACTGCCCATGCGCCACCGGCCAGCGGACGGGCCCAGACTTCCGCACCGCCATTCTTCGCCACCCGCTTCCCTTGTTTGCCCAGCGGATCCTGATCTACCGCGATTACTTCTTTGTTAGTGAGAATATCGAGGATATCGGGCGGCACGCTGCGCAGATCATTGCCGGCAAGCAAGGGCGCAGCGAGCATCGCCCAGAGACTCATATGCGCGCGGTATTCGGTGTTAGTCATGCCGCCATTCCCGATTTCGAGCATGTCGGGGTCGTTCCAGTGGCCAGGACCCGCCGCCGATTCCAAGCCGATCTGGTGATCGAATCCGATGTCGGACATGGATTGCCAGGAGTCCCGGATGTCGCCGGTCGTGCGCCAAAGATTGCCGCCCACACTTGCGCCCCATTGCTCGACCTTCAGCACACCGTACTGGCACAAGCTGAAGACGATCGGCCGTCCGGAATTCTCCAATGCCAGCCCCATCTTGGCGTAGATCGCCGGCATGGAGTGATAATCGTAGACTTGGCTGGCGCTGCACCAATCGTACTTCAGATAATCGACGCCCCAAGCCGCATAAGTCCGCGCATCCTGTGCTTCATGTTGGTAACTACCCTCATAACCCGCGCAGGTCTTAGGCCCCGGCGAGGAGTAAATGCCGAACTTTAGACCTTTACCGTGAATGTAGTCAGCGAGCGCCTTCATATCGGGAAAGCGTGCATTGGTCTGGATGGCGCCTTGGGCATCGCGGCCGGCTTCCCAGGTATCGTCGATGTTGACGTAGATATAACCGGCGGCTTTCATCCCATTGCTGGCTATGGCATCGGCCACCTGTCGCACGAGTTGATCGCTGACCTGGTTGCGGAACTTATTCCAACTGTTCCAGCCCATCGGCGGCGTTTTGGCGAGGCCATTGTAAGGTACGTCCTTCGCAGGCGGCAGCGTGACCTTGGATGGCGCCGGCGGCAGAGGCGGCGGGTCGGCTTCGGAGATGCGCGTGAAAGTCATCTCGCGCGGGGGACGCCCGCCCATCGAGGGCAGAGTGATTCGTAATTCACCGCCCGCCAGCACGCCAGAGTAACTTGTCCGGCGTTCTTCGCCGAAGTAATCGCGGACGATGTCAAACAAAAGCCGATCGCCTTCGATCTCGCCTTCGGAAATGGGCGAGTCATTCCCGCGGAAAGACATGTACCCTGTTAAGCGTGAACCATCCGCCTTGAGCCATAGCGAAATGGGCGGGTTAGGCGCACCGGAGCTCAGGCTGGTCCAGTGTCCGGTTAAGTCGGCGGCGCCAAGAGACGGCGCGAGCACAATGCAGGCGAGCGCGAACAGAGTCTTCATGGGCGTTCGCCTAACAGTGTAACAGGCCGGGTAGTCTGGTTCGGAAGACTGGCCGGGTGTGCGCTACTGCATCCGGCCCGGACTGTAAAGGCTGGGATTGCCGGTGTCCGGATCGAAGCGGTAGACGGGGCCCTCCCAGTCGCCGAAATCGATAGGTGCGTTGGCGCTGCCGCCGAAGGTATAGATCTGGGTGTCGCGGGCCGCGATCACCTCCGCTCCGGTCCACAGTGCGATTTCGCCCATGAAGCGCCGGCCGTCGGCGGCGGTTCCCTGGTTGCCTTCGCCTGTGTCTGCGGACGCGCAGGCGTAGACCGTAATCCGTTTAATGAGGGGCTTCCCCGGATTCCAGAGTGCGAGTAGTATCGCGTTGCTGAGTGAGAGCCCTTCGCGGCAAAGCTGCAGGCCGAACCCTCCCACGGGCCGGCCGGTACACATTTGGTCAGCCAAGTCCCAATCAGCTTCGTATCCGTGACACATAATCAGCAACTCGCGCAGTCCGCTCACATCTCTGGCGTGTTGGCCGACCCAGGATATGCAATGTTGAATCGGCACCGTGCCGTCAACTTCGTAAATATTCTCGACAATTGGCGGCGGTGTGCCGGCCAGCCGCTTGTCATGCAGGATCATTCGCTCTGCCATGTCTCGTCTCCGAGGTATCGTGCTTGGACATTCGAAGCCGTTTCATCCCCATCGCGAGAATCGGGGCAAAGCTTGACGCAGCGCCAATTCCACCGGCAGTGGCCGGTAATTATATAAAATGGATTAGCGTAGATGCAGGATTCGATTCGACAGCTTTCCGACCGGCAGGCGCCGCTTGCCGTGAGATTCTTCTATGAACTATCGCCGCCCGAGGTTTGGGAAGGCGGCCGCAAGCCCGGCCCGGAGCGCGTACGCACGGTGGTGGAGGCCGTCCGCGACCAGGCACCCGGTGCCATCCAGCCGGTTGTCGATGCCTTGGCTGACGATTCGGACTCAGCCGGCGCGGAGGCGCGCGCGGCCATCTGCCGGGATTTGCTTCAGGGGCTGAGCGAGCAGCCGGAGCTCAAGCCACTTGTGGAACAGGCCGTCAACAAAGCCCGCGAGGTGCATATGGCGATCGATCCCGCGACAGGCATTTTCCTGATCGCCCTGCTGATCGCTTCGGCGGACATAGACAAAGACGGCTGGCATCCAGGAGCGGGGATCGCCCGCATCATCTCGGCGTTGAATCCGGCCGAGATGCTGAACCGCTTGCCGGCAGTGATCAAGGCCCTTCCGGCCGAAGTAATCTCGAAGTTACTGGGTAAATCCGGTTTGGCTTAGCGGACCATGCCGAATGGCATCTCGTTTGTAGATCTCACTAAGCGCCTGGCCCAGCGCAACCAGAAGTTTCATGAACGTTTCGTTGCTGGAATGTCACTGATATCTTCCGGCAATCCCGCCGGGTCGATTCCCATCCTGGCCGAATGTGAGGCCGAAGCGCAGGCAATCGTACAGGACCAGACACAGTTATTCCAAATGCAGCAGGCTTATTGGAGCGAGCAACTGGCCAGCGTGCTGCTGGAGAAGGGCACGGCCTGTATGTTGGCCGGCCGGCTGCCGGAAGCGCGCGAGGCCGTCGAAGCGTTGGGCCGCCTGATTCCGCGCGGTAGCAGTCAGTACCAAGAGGCGCGCCTCGCTTACTTAGTGGCGCAACTCATCGAGACGGGCATTTTGCCGGGTAACCCGACCGATGAATACGACTCCGCAATTGACGGCTTTGAGAAGGCGCAGGCGTGGCAGAATGCGGCACAGGCCAGCCGCCTGGCTGCGATTTGGGTACTGCGCAACGGTAACTACCAGGCTTTCCGGACTTACTCGGCAAGAGCCGCCGCCATCGCCGAACAGCACGGACTGCCGAGCCTGGCTATCAACTTTCGAACCGAGACGGCCCGGAGTGAGCTGCTGGCTGCCAACACGGCGCAGGATCTGGATAAGCTTCGCCAAGAGATCGACTTCGACACCGATCTGAAAGGCGCAATTGCCGGAAAACTATCCGCGCTATACGCCGGCGTGCACGAGGCCTTTGCGAGTTTCAGTCACACCGCGCCCGAAGCCGCGGAGTTACTCAGGCGGCTGGCGGGTTATGCGCGGAACTTCGGGTTGGCGTATCCGGCGTGGCAGCTCGATCAACTGCAGCAACCCTCGGCAATGGCGTCGTCCACGGAAGTGGTGAAAGACGCCGGACAGAAGGTCGATGCGGCCTACGCTTCCCTGCGCGTGGATGCGCTGCTGCTTGCAGCAGAGTTCAAATTGCGTTTGAACGATCCCGACACGGCGCACGATGCGCTCGACCAGGCGGAGCGTAGCGCGGGTGGCGACGCGGCCCTTTTGCGCGGCATTTATATGGATCGCTCCGCGGTGTTTGAAGCCGAGAAGAACATGCCCGAGGCGATCCGCGCCGCGGAAATGGCCGTCGAGGTCTCCAGGAATCTGCCCGCGATCGCCGCCGAGCAGGCCGTGCTCGCGCTGAACCGGCTGCGCCAGCCCACGGAATCCACCGGCAGTCCATCGTCTATCGAAGACCAAGTCAACGTCCTGCTGCAGGAGGCGTTTCGTTGGTTTGGCGAAAAGCAGCCAGAGGCCGCGCTCTCGGCCATCGGCCGCGGTCTGGAGATCGTGAAAACGGACGCACAGCGCCGCATGCTGCTCGGCCACCACGCTATCGCCAACATTGAACTCGGCCGCTTCGAGCCTGCCATTGCGGATGCCGCGGCGGCTATCGCATTGTTCGATCAACCCGCCGCCGGTGGATTGCCCTCACCCGAAGACCTGCGGAATCGCATCGCCGAAGAAGAGAACCTGTATACGATGAAAGCCGTGGCGGAGGCGAAGTTGGGGCGCTTCGACCGCGCCTGGCTGGCCGCCGAGCAAGGCAAGGCCACCATGTTGAAGCGCGACATTGCGCGGCGCGCGGGCCGCGCGATCCCGGCTGAAGGCGCGGACTTCGCAGTCTTCCGGAAGTGGCTCGCATCGGAACGCGCGGCGGTATTGGCGATGGGCGCGCCGACGCGCTGGGGCACGTTGGTGATCACCGCCGGCCCGGATGACGTGGAGCCGCTGGGCGAGATTCTGCCGCTCACCGGCGCCGCAGTCCGAGAACTGTTCGCCGGCGGGGATCTGTTCGAACGCATCCCTCTCATATCCGCGGCGCTGCTCCATCCGTTGGGCGCGCGGCTCCTGGCCATTACGAAGCGTGCGCGCGTGTTGTACGTGATGCCGGCCGCGCAGTTCTTCGAGGCGCCCTTTGCCGCGCTCTCGATGGAGGAAGGCGGCGGTGCCCGCGCGCTGGCCGATCTCTGCCCGGTGGCCTGGGCGCCATCGGCCGCGATCTTACTGTGGTGCGCGGCGCAGCGCGATCCGCAGCGCAGCCGTTCCTTGCTGGCGGCCGGAACGGGTGAAGCCGGTGCATACCGCTTCAGCGATCAGGCTCGCCGCGTGGCCGTTATGGATTGGCCCGCCGGCCGCGAGCAATTGCTCGATCAAGCCGCTACGGCGACCAACTTCGCCAGCCGGGCGCCACTCTATTCGACGCTCTACATCGCGGCTCACGGCGTGCTGAATAGCGACGTGCATGAAACGCTGGCCGCTTCGGAGATCCAGTTTGCGGATCTGTGCCTGAGCGCCCGCGAAGTGCTGGAGTGGCGGCTCGACGCGGACCTGGTCTTTCTGAATGCCTGCCAATCGGGGCTATTTCGCGGCGCCGGGCAATCGCAGGTGAACGGCTTCTTCCGTGCGTTCCCGGCAGCGGGGGCGCGGACCGTCGTCGTGGTGCTGGCGTATATCGACCCGGGCACGGCGGGGGAACTCGCCGAAGCCTTCTTTCGCGCGTGGCTGGGCGGCGCCGCTAAGATCGACGCTCTACACCAGGCGCAGCAGCAGATCCGGAAAAAGCCGACGGCAACGGCACGGGATTGGGCCGCGCATTGCTTGCTTGGCGATTATTTGTAAGCCCGCGCGATCTATCCGGGCGCCGCGCAGGAATTAGCAGCCGTCAGAACATACGCGTCGGGGAGTGGACTGAAGACGCCGTTTTGTTGGGCTGGGCAACCGAAGGCATGCAGTCCATCATCTGACCAAACTGCGCGACGATTGAATCCGTCCGGCATTTATGCAACGGAAGAGAAAGTCGGACCGATCGATCATCGCTTGCGGTGCGTTTACCGAGTGCCCAGCGTCGTAAAAGATCACTTTCTGCGGGCGTGAGATTGAATCGGCCAAGCGCTCAGCCGCCGCGCGCGGTACGAATTGATCGAAGCGGCCGAATTGGAACAGAATAGGCGCGCCTGCCCAGGCTTTAGTGAAACGAATGGGGTCAACCACGGATATGGAGGCGAGATACCGGGCAAAGCGTTCGGCCCCCATGGAGAAGCGCATATTTGCCATATCCGGGTCGTCACTTTCCATCAACTCCGCCATGCTGGGAAACCCTGCCACAAGAACGAAGGCGCGCAGGCGAGGTTCGATACTGGATAATATGGCGCCCCAGTTCGCGCCGTAACCGTGTCCTACATATGCAATCCGGCTCCCGTCCACATCCCCACTTTGAACCAACATATCGATCCCACGCCGGATATCGATGATGGCCTGGATGTGAATATCGCGGTCGTTATCGTTGTCGCTGAGGGCATTGAAACTGCGCCGCCAGCCTACGGGTCTCTCTGGTGGTCCATCGATGAGTAGAGAAACAGCCGGTGACACGGCACGCGCTAGCAATAGCGCTTCAGGCAGGAACTCATCGCGCCGGCCATAGTCGGAAACGAAGATGACCGCCGGGTATTTCCCTTTTCCGGGAGGAGTCACCAGGGTTGCCGAAACCGGGCCGCGGGAGCCTGAAAATGAAACAGCCGTCACCAGAGATTCGTGTGTCACCTCGGGCTCTTCCAAACGAGTGTTGAGCGGCGCGGTCGCATCATACGAAAACATTGATGCCGGATTCTGCGAGGATGGACCCGGCGGGCTTGGGGGATCTGCGGCCGCCAGTCCAGCAACACGGCTGGCTGAAACGACTCCCGATGCGGGCGCCACCCAAAGATAGATCTGGTCGTCACCCAGCTTGATGGTCTTAGTTGGCAGCCAACTCCCCATGTCGAACCGGTGAGAGACGATCCGTGTTCCGGGCTTTAGCTCTTTGAGCAGCTTGGCGCGTAAGCGCAGGTTAACGCCTGGTGTCAGGAACATGGTCACCACAGTTGCCGGCCGCAAGTCGTAGGTGAACAGGTCCGCTTGAACGAACCTGGCCTGAAGGCCGAGTCCATCCTGGTTGGCCAGGGCTTGCGACTGCCTGACTAGAACGGGGTCGATCTCGACTCCCGTGGCGTGAATGCCAAATCGTCTGCAGGCTGCTATTACGATGCGGCCATCCCCCGAACCGAGGTCTATCAGAACGTCTCCAGGTCTGATGTTAGCCAGATCGAGCATGGCATCCACGACATTCGTGGCAGTCGGAACGTAAGGTATATCAGTGAATTGCCCGGCATCCTGCGCGCAGAGCAGGGCGGACATGGCTAACCCCAGGGAGATGGCTCGAAACGGCATGTAGAGCTCTTATGAAAACAAGACGGTGCAGAAGCTCTTCTCGTGCAGGACTGCGCTGGATCGGCCGCGGTCTAAGCCGCCTTTTTGGCTGCCCATCGGTTCTTCATGGCCTCGGACAATGCCTTATGGGCCGGTGCACTGAAATGTGGTTTCGGCGCGGCCGTCTTGGCCAGCTCCCCTCGGGAGCGACTGCTGGGCCTAGCGCATTCTCATTCGGGCCAGGTTCACCTGGGACACCATCAGCCGCTTGCCGGAAGCTCGCTCGTTATCTTGACCAGTTGGCCGGAGCGCGAGCCCGCATCTCTGGGCTTCCAATTCCAGCGTCTCTGGCGGAGTGTGCAGAGAGCGGCGCCGGCGTCTGGTTGCGGCTGAAAACTATCTATGATGAAAGTCTGTATTCGGCCTTGCCATGTGCCACTCGCCTCCACACATGTTTCGGGGTTCAAAACGGTATCCTGCGGCTGTCATTGCCGGACTGGTGGGCTTGGTCTTGCTGCGGAGTTTAGGGGTCAGAAGGAAGCCTCGCTTGCAGCAGACCAGTGTTGCCGCCACATACAGGGCACAGAAATCCCACCGGAACTTCTGAAACGGTCTTGCGACCCGGCGTCACGCCGGACCGGCACGTGGTAAGCACGCATTAGTTGAAAGTTGGGAGTCCTCCGCGACCGGTGAAAAACAGCCTGTGCGAGAGCGGACTTCACGACCGGAGCGGCTGGAAGCTGAATCTGCGACGGCCTGCGGCGCTAAGCGAAGCTGTCGAAGCGGATGAGGCCCCTATAACGTCCAACAAGGTGCACAGCAGCTCGGCTAAAATATAAGCTCCAAGGGCGAAACAGCCGCGCATACTCGAGCGCGGCGATATAGAATCTTTGGTGGGGATGAGAGGACTTGAACCTCCACTCCCTTGCGAGAACTAGAACCTGAATCCAACACCGGCCGTATCGACGGCCTTCGCTTGCTGGCTACATTCCGGGTTAGAGTACCGGATGTCTTTATCAGGTTCCCTTGCGAGGTTTTGGCCACGCTCAAATCCGGCGTCGACAATATCATACAAACATCGCTGAATTGTTTATTTCTTTTCGCCAGAGGGAAGAGCTTGGCCCTGGAATGCCGTACTGATGTCGAGGGTCGGTTCAGATTCGAGTTGTTCAATAATGAGCTGACAGATTTGAGTCTTGTTGGGAACCATTCGCAAATGGAACGGACCGAAGTTTATCATCTCAAGAGTGATCTTGCCGTTGAATCCGGAATGGATGGTGGGTGCGGTGAGATGGACGATGATCCCAATACGGGCAAGTGAGCTGCGACCTTCGACTCTTGCTGCAAGTTTGAAATTCCGATTGAGGTGAACGCGCTCGCGTGTGATGGCGAGCATATGCCACGGATGATCCTGGAATGGCGGGAAGATCACCGAACCGTCATCCTGCTTTTTCAAAGGGACCAGGAACGCTTTAGCTGTTTTGGAAAACTGTTGGAGTGATAAGTCAAGCTCGGGTTTGAAGCCGGGAACCTTCAACTTCTCCGCGTCCCAAACATGAAACTCGTCGCCCAGAAAAAGGTCCACTGCCGATGTTGTATACTGCGTCTCCGACGGAGTAGGTGAAATCTCAAGGGCGCCCTGCTGGAGCGCCCTCTTGATACCGTCGTTGCTCAGAATCATGAAGTGATTTAGGCGGAAGCTAAATCAGCTCTTGGAACCCATGCCCGGAGGCTTCCGAAGACCGGCTCACCTGGCAGCTCGATTAGGGCCTGGTCGCTTTTCTCCTCGATAAGATAAGCTATTACCTTTCCTTCGACTTCGTCGCCATTGTTAGGAGATTGATTGACTTTGACATTCACGCGGTCCACATAAACAGATGAATCTCTAACGGTGATGTAGAACTCACTGTCGAAGAGGCCTTGTGAAACAGTACAGGTCACGTATAAGGTTTTTGACATTTCGGAATCTCCCATTCCAAGATTCTTCGGCGTTGCTTCCGATTGGCTGTTCTCCTCGCCGATGCCCATATGACATCAGACGATTGACATCAGACGATTCAGTTTGGTGGCGAGGAGAACAGCCAATCGGAAGCAACAGGAGGCAGACGAGAACTTACCCCTTTGCTCTCGTCAGTTTGGAAAACTGGGCATCTTCGATCTTTGGTATGATGCCAACCTGCACGGATCGCGCTGAACCTGGATTAGCGGCATTCTGTGCCAACCGCCGGGCCTAAGGAACTTCAGCAACCCTCAATGCGAGTAGTTTCCGGGTATCCCCTTCGATTCACGTCCTTCCGAACGCTATCGTCCTCGCGCATCCCGCGACGTGCCGGGTCTTTACGTCCCGCCTTCCGTTTCCGGTAGGCTGGAACCAGGATACTTCAATTTGTAGCGTGTTTCAATAGGGCATACGCTATAAAATGTGGTGCGATAGCAGATTTCCCGACCGCCACCCCCAACCAAACCACGTTGGCGCAGAAAGAAAATGGACTGCCCCCGGGCTTTGCTATCCCTGCTAGGTTATTGAAAACACTGGTGCGGATGAGAGGACTTGAACCTCCACTCCCTTGCGAGAACTAGAACCTGAACCCAACTCAGGCTGTATCGCCGGGTATTGTGACCGCCTATCCCGCTGATCTCGCGCGGTTGCCTGTATCGCCCCGTTTCGCCGGCTTTCGCCTGCTGGTTACATTCCGGGTTACAGTACCGGATGTCTTTGTCCGGTTTTCTTGCTAGGTTTTGGCCACGCTCAGATCCTCATTATCGACGATACTATACCGGCGCTCCATGCTGTCCGTCTTGTGCCAGCTAATCTTCATGCGAACGACTTGCGGGATTCTTCACCTGCCAGCCCTTCTGGTGGGCTCGCCGCCGAACTTGGCATCCCGGCCGGCATCCCGCAACACGCTTCATATGTCTAGCATTGGGCTGAAGTCTGAAACAGGACAGGCGCGAGATTTCCGTGCCGCTGCCGATGCGCAACGGATTGTCGATATGGTGCTCGGATTTTATCCCGAGTCAGCACGCAACCCAACCCGCCCGAGCCACAATTAGTGACGAGACCATTGCCTCATATCCCGGAAGCGGCGTAAACGGATCCTACTGGATCGTTTCCGACATTTGGCCAAAGCCGAATTCCTGATCACCGATCTTCGTGCGATCTCTAACGCCCAACTTGTCTTTAGCGGACTTTGCTGCCACCACTCGTAGCCCATCAGGACCAAACACATACTCCCACCGGTCATGATCGTCGCCCGCCGACAATGTCCGGATGATCTCAACAGCACACGCCGCGATTTCCGAAACTGAAAACGGCGTCAGTTCCTGACTTTCGGGTTGTTGCGCGAACGCCTCTCTGACATAAGCACTATAATAGAGGCCAAGGCCATGCCGGACCGCGTGTCGATCCATATAAAACCGGCTGACCTTGGCGTTTCCGGTCAAATACGCCAGCATGGCATACTGCCCCGCCTCCGCCCCAATTTTCGTCACCCATGTTTGAGAAATCGCCAGCGGCTCCTGTTGTTGCCTACTCATGGCTTCGTGCAGCACTTTTTCAACAGCACTCGTCGCTTCCACGGATTTTGAGGTGTCCGGCTTTTTTTCCTCCCGAGACTGGTTTGTAAAATACAGCACAATGGCCGCAATCCCGGCGCACGCGCCGAGAGCTCCCGTGAGCCAATGCCAACGGCTTTCCCCATTGAAGAAAAGCGCAGACGCTACGGCAACTAATACGAATATATTAGCCAGCCGATCATAGATCCGATCGCTCATTGCCATTTTCCCTATCCCTACTATACTCGTTTTGCCAAGAACCCGGTCCACGCCATCCCCGCTGAAATCGCTTGCGGCACATTAGAGGGATGTGATATTCCGATGCCAATGAAACATCCTAGAACCAGAAAAACGAGCAGTTCGAGTATTTGCCTTAGCCGTCCCTCAGGAAACTTCACCATATCGAACGCATACGACAAGAAGAAAATTTTCAACTTCGTGCGGCCATTCTTCCCCCAGAATATCGCCGCACCGATTACCGTGTAACCAACCATCCACGGCGAGAACTGAGGTATCTCGAAACCAGTACCGATCACGCAGGGCGTCCCTTCCGTGCCCACGTCTCCGCAATTTCCATGCGCTTTATTGCTTCGTCTAAATCGCTCCTGAAATGCTCCATTTGCGACTTCGAGGCCTGAAACCAGATTTCAGCCTTATCTGTATCCGTCTCTATGTGACATACCGCAACCGGCATGGTTTCGAAAACCTCTTCATCCTCGAAATCCATCCGCACATCAACCACGATGTCAACGCCGGACAACGACGGCCACACTTGACTGGACAACGACGAACGGCGAATCGCTCGATTCAAGGCCTCTTTATTTTCTAGTACGCTTCCCGCGAATGGCATTATTCCTTCCGCTACCTCTAGCGGTAAAAATCCCACCTTAATCGCCTCGGCCTTGAACTCTTCTGGACTGCTCCTGCTCACCAGCAATGGCACGAGCAACATGGCTGCCGCGAACAGACCTGATGTTTGCTCAGGGGAAAGCAAAAGCCGCTTCCCCAAATCCGTCATAGCCGACTGCCTGTTCTCCAAAGCCGCCATCACGCCGTCAATGACCGCTCGATGATGATCACTGCCCAAGGCCGCCAGAACACGGAACCCTTTTTGTGCCTGTTCTCTGAAGGCACGCGGCGCACGCGCCAGCGCTTCGCCGAGCGGCATGTCTCGACGCGGGATTACGATGTTGAAGGACTGTGACGACATGGGATTGGGCGATTATATCAGACGTTCCAAGATCCTGAAAGATCCTGAAAGTTGACACCGGATAAACACAATGGTTACAATCGCCCCAAAACGGCGGATTTTCGAGCGCCGCCAATATGCCGTTAAATCTTTTATCTTCAAGCTGGTGCGGATGAGAGGACTTGAACCTCCACTCCCTTGCGAGAACTAGAACCTGAATCTAGCGCGTCTGCCAATTCCGCCACATCCGCACATCTGTTTGGTAGGCTTCTCCTATTTTTCCAGGCGAGCACCCAGATGTCAAATTGAATAATGCCGCCGCCAGCCGATCCGCGACCCGGCCGGCACAACCGTCAGCTTTAGGATAAACTGTGTGTAGGCTGCCCGCCCTAGTGAACCATTCCGGGTTTTTTCCGGCGGCGCGGCCGAGAGCCGCAATATCGACATGCCAGCGCCACGCCAGCCGCGTGGGGTTTGCCGCGTTGCCACCCGGCGACGCAGAGTCGCGCGCCTCAAAAGGAAGTTAAATGGAAGATAAATTGAAACTGGCCGTGTTCATCGATTTCGATAACATCGAAATCGGCGTAAAGTCCACACTGCACCGCGAATTCGACGTGGCTGCCGTACTGGACGCGCTCAAGGAACGCGGCGAAATCGTCACCTGCATCGCCTACGCCAACTGGGGACGGCAGGAAACAGCCACCCGCGCCATGACGGAGCACGCCGTACAAATGGTTCAGCGCGATCCGTCGCCGCGCGGCGATAAGAACGGGGCGGACATCAACCTGGCGCTCGACGCGCTCGAGATGGCCTTCACGCACGATCACATCAACGCCTTCGCCATCGTTAGCGGGGACAGCGACTTCATCGCCCTGCTGAACAAGTTAAAACAATATGACAAGCGCGTGTTTGTGCTGGGTGGCAAGGCTTTCACCAGCACGATTCTGCAGAAGAATTGCCACGAGTTTATCAGCTACGAGTCGCTACTCGACGAGCCCAAGCCCGCGGGCGCGCCTCGCCCCGTGGCGCCGCAAGTTTCCGGGCAGCCGCCGGTGCAACAGCCGCGCGGCGGCCAGCAGATGCACCGGCGCCCCGCGCCGCTCGATCTGGCGCACGCCATGCCACTGGTGGAGCGCGCCCTGCAGGCCCTCGAACGGCGCAGCGTCCGGCCGCAACTGGGGCTGCTGAAGTCCACCATGCTGCAACTGGATTCGGCGTTCAGCGAAAAAGCCTACGGGTCGAGCTCGTTCACGGATTTCGTCGAAAAGCTGCAGAAAGCTAATTTCGTGCACGTCACCGGTGGTGAAGGCCGCTACATGATCAAACGTATCGGCGCCACCCAGGAGAAATCCACGGTGAAGCCGGAGGCGGCCTTGCCGGTCTTGCGCGATGTGCTCGAAACGCACCGCCTGGAGATGGACGAGGGTGTGGTGGCCGACTCGTTGGCCGAGTGGGTGAAGGATGAGCATCCCGATTACGATTGGAAGCAGTTCGGCTTCCAGGAGTTCAGCGAGCTGCTCAATTACGCGCAGGATAAGCTGGTCGTACGCGTCAATCCGGATGAAGAGAAGGGATTGATGGTGTACCTGGGGCCGGAGTTCCATCCGCCTGCGGCGCCCGAGCCGCCGCCCGAGCCGCCGGTCGAGGAAGAGGTCGAGGAGCCGCAGCCGATCGTGGCCGGGCAGCCTACCGCGGTCGAGATCCTCGAACCGCCCACACGTACGCGCGCCACGCGCAAGAGCGCTTCGCCACGCACGGCCGGACCGGCCAAGAAGCGTGCGCCGCGCCGTAAGAAGACCGACGCGCCTCCGGCGGAATAAGGCCGCGCCGGCGTTCCATGTCTCAACCCCGGGTCTACAATGTATGCATCGAGGGAATATGGAACGCCGCGATTTTATGGCCGCCACCGCGTGGACGGCTCTTTCCGCGAGTAGGATTCTAGGCGCAAACGAGCGAGTCGTCGTCGGTCTGATCGGCTGCGGCGGACGCGGGCGCCTGGTGATGCGGGGTCTTCTGCAGGCACCCCAAACCGAATTGGCCGCAACCTGCGACGTATACGACGCCAACGCGCAACGGGCGTCGCACGACCTGTCCGGCGGCCACGCGACGACCCTGAAAGATTTTCGCCGCCTGCTCGAGATGAAACAAGTGGATGCCATCATGGTTTCCACTCCAGACCATTGGCATGCGATTCCCACGGTGCTGGGTCTCGAAGCCGGCAAGCACGTTTACGTGGAGAAGCCTTTCGCCCTGACTGTTCGCGAAGGGCAGGCCATGGTGAGGGCGGCGCGCCGCACCGGAAAGATTCTCTATCCGGGAACGCAGCACCGTTCGGCGCCGCACATCGCCGAAGCGGCGCGCATCGTGTCGAGCGGCCAGATCGGCGAGGTGGGCTTCGTGCGTGTTTGGAACAGCGGGAACATTGCGCCCGACATTCAAAAGAAGGTACCGGACTCCGATCCGCCCGCAGGTCTCGATTGGGATTTCTACCTGGGGCCATCCCCGAATGCGCCGTTCAACCGGATGCGCTTTTTGACGACCTATCGCGTCTTTTCCGATTATGCCGGCGGCTACATCACCGATTACGGCAATCACCGCGTCGATAGCGTACACCAGATCATGGGCGTCTCGACGCCGCGCACCATCTCGGCAGTAGGCCGGCGCCTGTGCCCGCTCAACGCGGGCGACATCTTCGATCTGCACGTGGTCACGTATCAATACCCGGGCTTCGTCATGGAGTACGTGGCTTCGTGGGTGAATAGCAATGGTATCGGCGGCCGTTCGCCCGGCATGAAGTACTACGGCATGCGCGGCGCTTACAACCGTCCGCACGGCTTCGCGTTCTATGGCACGAAAGCGGCGTTGTATGTGGACCGCATCGGATACGAAATCTTTCCGGAAGTCGAGCCGGGGCCGCCGTACGCTTCTCCGCCGGCGAATGAAAGTGGTGTGAAGTATCGCGCCGAACGCAAAGCCGTGCAAGGCGCGGACGCCACCGCTGAGCACGCCCAGAACTTCGTGAAGCAGGTGCGCATTGGGACCAAGGGTCCGGTCGACGAAATGGTCGGCTTCAGCGCCACCACCGCCTGCCATCTCGGCACCATCGCCGCCAAGATGGGACGCACGCTGCATTGGAACGCCGAGAAGGAAGACTTCGAAAACGATGCGGAGGCTTCCAGGCTGCTCACGCGCGCGTTGCGGAAGCCCTACGATCTGATCCGCATCTGAGCGTTCGCGGGCCTACACCCAGACCTTCTGCAGTTCCACCCCGCGCTTGCACAGGTCGCAACTCGCGGCGTCCGCATAATAGCTGGCGTTCAATCGCGCGAGATGATACAGCGGCAGCCCGCCGAAGTCGCGCGTACTGGGATTGGGTTGATAGATCACCACGGCCAGAGCTACCACGCGGGCGCCGCGCGACTCAAGCAGCGCGCGCATTTCGGTCAGCTTCCGTCCGGAGCGCAGAATGTCATCCACCAGCACCACCTGTTCGCCGGGTTGCTGCTCGAGGAACTGGCGGAAATGCAGGGGCTGGCCCGCCTCTTCGCGCTCGGCCCAATAGACCTGGCGGGCGCGCAGGGCTTCGCATACTCCATAGGCTACAGGCAGGCCGGCGTTGGCCAGCGTCACGATGGAGAGATCCGGGATGATGGCGCGGATCTCCGAATTCTCGCGCAGCAGACGGCTCAGCCCCACGCTGAGCATCCGGGCGTGTTCGTAATGCCGCATGGCCAGCGGAACCTGCAGATACTCATTCGAATGCATGCCGCTGGTGTATTCAAAATGGCCATCGCGCAACGCGCCGGTTTCGCGCAGAACGCGGACGACCTCCTCTTGTGTGGGCAAAAGATGCATGGGCGTTTTGTCCCCCGGCGCGCGCAGGAAATCTAGCCGCCGGGGGAATCATCTTGAATTGGGTTCCGATTTCTAGAGCTTAACCGTCACGGTCTTCACTTCGGTGTACTGCTGCAAGCCGTACTCACCAAGTTCCCGCCCAATGCCGGATTGTTTGAATCCGCCAAAAGGCGCGCGCGTGTCCAGAACGTTGTAGCAGTTCACCCAGACGGTGCCGGCGCGCACGCTGTTGGCGACGGCATGCGCCTTCTGGATGTCTCGCGTCCACACGGCCGCAGCCAGGCCATAGGTGGTCCGATTGGCCCGTTCGACCACTTCGTCGATCCGCTTGAAGGGAATGATGCTCATCACCGGACCGAAGATTTCCTCGCGGGCGATCTGCATCTCGTCCTGCACGTCCGCAAATACCGTGGGCTGGACGAAATAGCCTTTTTTCCCGACCCGCTCGCCGCCGCACACCAGGTTGGCGCCCTCGCGGCGGCCGGACTCAATGTAGCCCATCACCTTGTCGAACTGAGCTTCATCGACTTGTGGACCCTGCTCGGTCTTGGGGTCGAATGGATCGCCTACAGTGCGCTTGCGCGCCCGCTCGCTGCTTTTCTCGACGAAGCGATCATAGATGGGTTGCTCGACGAAGACGCGCGATCCCGCACAGCAGCATTGACCGTGATTGAAGAACAGGCCGAAGTGCGCGCCCTCCACGGCGTCGTCCAAATCGGTGTCCGCGAAGATGATGTTGGGGCTCTTGCCGCCCAGTTCCAACGTCACGCGCTTCAGGTTGGATTTGGCGGCCGCTTCCATGATCAAATGGCCGACCTCGGTAGACCCTGTGAAAGCGACCTTGTCGACATCCATGTGATTCGCGATGGCGGCGCCGGCAGTAGGACCGTAGCCCGGCAGCAGATTGACGACGCCTTCGGGAAATCCGGCTTCGACGATCAGCTCGCCGATGCGCAGCGCTGTCAGGGGCGTTTGCTCAGCGGGCTTCATCACGACGGTGTTGCCGGTGGCGAGTGCCGGTGCGAGTTTCCATGCCTGCATGAGCATGGGGAAATTCCAGGGAATGATCTGGCCGACCACGCCGACCGGTTCGTGCCGCGTGTAGCAGAAGAACTCGCCGTCGATCGGGATCGTCTTACCTTGTATCTTGTCGGCCCAGCCGGCGAAATAGCGGTAACAGGCCACGGTCGCAGGCACATCCACCGCGCGCGCGACCGTAACCGGTTTGCCGTTGTCGAGAGATTCCAGGCGCGCCAGTTCATCGGCGTGCCGTTCGATCAGGTCCGCGAGACGGTGGAGCAGGCGGCCCCGTTCCGAAGCCGGAAGCTTTCGCCAGGGGCCAATTTCAAATGCTGTTCGGGCGGCGCTTACGGCCTTATTTACATCGGCGGCGTCCGCTTCGGCGATCTGGCAAATCTCCTCGCCTGTGGAGGGGTTGATGGTTGGGAAAGTCTTGCCGGATTGACTGGCAATCCAGCGGTTGTTGATCAGAAGCTTGGTTGCGGAAATCGGAACCTGTTGTTCCGTGGGCTGTGTCATTACAGAGGCCATCGGGGGACTCCTTCTCTGAGTGTTGGTTTACAGACGCTGTAAACTATACCAATGACAGTATCACGATCTCCGGTTTGAAGGGGAGCCGCGGCCGGGGCGAACGTGCGGAAGCTCGCCACTCGGCCGGCAGATCGAGGGAGTCACAACGATGGCTTCAGACGACGAGCCTAGCTGCGGCGGAAGCGCTTGATCAGTCCGAGCGCTACCAAGCCGGATCCGAAAAGGGCGAATTCGGCTGGTTCCGGGGTAGCGGTCAGGACGCGGACCATGTCTATGTTGCCGGCGCCGACTCGGAAGTTAATGTAGACCGACTCCATATTAGAGGATAGGGTTACGGAATCATCGTTCTCTTCGCCGCAATCGGCGCAGGTCGACGGCGGATATGCAGTTCCCGGCGCGCCGAATATATCGTTCGTGCCGATAATATTGGAGAAGCCGAGTATCACCGCAACAATCTTTTCACCGTTACCAAAAGTGATACTGCCCTGGAAGTCGCGTCCATCCTCGCCTGCGACGTTCGTGATCGGCGCAGCATACATCAGGTAGCTATCGAGCGTGGTGCCGATTGGTATCGTGCCGGTGGGCAGCCCGGAGCAACACACCCACGTGCCGGGCATCGTAACGCCTACGTTCACCGGCGACGTAAGCGTCACATTCTGCTGCTCTAGAAAAGCATAAACCGTCGTGTCGCTTACCGACGCGCTCACGGATGCGGGCGCGCTCGGCAGAACAGTGACACTCGGAGAGAAATATATGATGGAACCAAACGCCGGAAAAACCGACACAACCATGAAACCCAGTGTAGACAGAATCCGCATACGTTTCTTATACCACACGGATGTCGAGTCAAGGCCTTATTTTTTTCGAGTACTTTAGTACCGGCAGCGCGGATCTGTAATGCAGATACCCAACGCAAGCCGGATTTTTCAGAAGATGCCGGGCAGGGCAAGACCCGAACACCGTCCCCCCGTGCTATCCTGACGCCTTTCTAGCCAACCGATGAGAAGCGGAATCAGTTCCAGAATCGTCCAGTCATTCCCGGGCCGCCGCATTCTAGTGGCAGGTGACCTGATGCTTGACCGGTATTGGCGCGGCGATGTCGACCGTATCTCGCCCGAAGCGCCGGTCCCGGTCGTCCGGAAGACCGCTACGTCCAGCGTTCCCGGAGGCGCTGCCAACACCGCATGCAATGTGGCCGCGCTGGGGGCGCACGCGGTTCTTTTCGGAGTGACCGGCGAGGACGAAACCGGAGCGGAACTGTGCAAACTGTTGCGCGCCCGGGGCATCGATTGCTCTGGCGTGGCAACCGCGAAAGGACGGCCTACGACGGTCAAGCTGCGGATCGTAGCGCACAACCAGCAGGTGGTGCGTGTCGACGAGGAAGATACCAGCGCCATCGATGCAGCCTTGGCCGGTCGGATGGTGGCGCGCATCCGGCGTTTAATGGCGCGGGCGGACGCGGTGCTGGTCTCGGACTACGCCAAGGGCTTTGTTACGCCCCGGCTAGCCGGCGGAATCATCGAAGCGGCCCGAAGCTACGGCAAGCCGGTCGTGGTGGACCCGAAAGGCGCGGACCTCGAACGTTATCGGGGGGCAACCGTCATCAAGCCGAATCGCACCGAACTGGCAACACTGACGGGCCTGCCGGTACGAGACCACGACGAAACCTTAGCGGCTGCCCGCGAGTTGCTGCGGCGGGCCGGCGAAACCGCAATTGTGGTGACGGAGGGGAAAGACGGGATGACGTTGCTGCAGCCGGATCAACCGGAGACGCACTTTCCCAGTTTCGCGCGCGAAGTCTACGATGTGACTGGGGCCGGTGACACGGCCCTGGCCACGCTGGCGGTGGCCCTGGGAGCGGGGGCGCGGATCACGGATGCGGTATGGCTGTCGAATCTGGCAGCCGGATTGGCGGTGGGAGCGCCGGGAACGGTGGCTGTTTCGAAGGATCAATTGGCAACGGCGCTGGCGCAGGGGCCTCACAAGCCGAATAGGATGAATTGAATTGCTGGAGACAAGTGGAGGAAATTCCTAAACGCGAGCCTTAAAGCACACTGGTAGGCAGCGCGGGTGTCGGAACAGGTGTGGAGCAGACCGGTTAAAAGCTGGTCGATCGAAGAAGATCTCCGCACCATTTCAGGCCTCTCACCAGCCCGGCTCTCGATTCCAACCGGCTCGAAATGCGCAATCATGGAATGATGCGAACCGGTACATTTATCAACGCCGCGCTCCATGGGCTCCGCAATCGGCGCACGGCGACTCTGCATCGGCGCCGCCGGGCGCCGGCCAGTTCCGCCGAGTCTGTAAAATGTTGCTGCTAGGCAGGTCACCGCGGAGGAGTGATGAATAGGAATCAGGTTCGCGTCCGCCTCGCAGGGATCACTATGACAGCGCCCGGAACGGTTCCAGTTGGTTGATGAGCGCGCAAAGCGGAAGTTGGTGCCCAAATATGCAAGTAATTTGAAACGCACGCGCTGTCACCTGGGGTCACCGCAACTTAGTGTCGTCACCTTCAAGTAACTCGGATTAGACAGTTATGATTCGCGGCATCATTGATTTCTCTCTCAACAATCGGCTGCTAATAGTCGCTCTCGCGATTCTACTTATTGCGTGGGGCGTGATTTCATTCAAGAGCCTCCCGATAGAAGCATATCCGGACATCGCCAACAACTACGTCCAGGTGATCACTCAATGGCCAGGCCGCGCGGCCGAAGAGGTCGAACAGCAGGTGACCATTCCCATCGAGATCCAGATGAACGGGCTCCCCCACCTCCAGCATCTGCGGTCCACCTCGCTATTTGGACTCTCCAGCGTAATGCTGATCTTCGACGATCATTCGGACAACGATTGGAACCGGCAAAAGGCGCTGGAACGCCTGTCCCAAGTTACACTGCCACAAAACCTGCAGCCGCAGATCGGGACGGACTATAGTCCGGTCGGCCAGATCTACTGGTACACTTTGGCCAGCACAAATCCGGAATATGACTTGATGGAATTGAAGTCCCTGCAGGACTGGGTCCTCGAGAAGCAGTTCAAGTCTGTTCCGAATGTGGTCGACGTGGTCAGTTTCGGCGGGATCACTAAGGAATACCAGGTGGGGATCGACCCGAACAAGCTTGTCGAATACGGCCTGAATATCGGCCAAGTCGAGCAACAGTTGACCAACAATAACGTGAATGCAGGGGGAAGCTTCATCGAGGCCGGCCTTCAACAGATCAATGTACGCTCCGTGGGGCTCTTCGATAACGTACAGGACATCGGGAATACCGTCCTGAAGACTCAGAACGGGACGCCTATTCGTATCCAGGACATCGCCTCCGTGGTGCAAGGACCCAAGATCAGGCTGGGCCGCATCGGCAAGGCGATTCACCGGGCCGACGGCAAGATCATCGATGATGATGACGTGGTAGAAGGCATTGTGCTACTGCGAAAAGGGGCGGAAGCCGACGCCACGCTGGTAGCGATCCACGACAAAGTGAAGGAGCTCAACGAGCGTATTCTGCCCAAAGGCGTGAGGGTGGTTCCATTCCTCGACCGAAGCGATCTCGTGCACTATACGACGCACACGGTCCTGCATAACCTTACCGAGGGCATTTTCCTGGTTGTGATCATTCTGTTCCTGTTTCTTGGCAACGCCCGCGGGGCCCTCATCGTGGCTATCACCATTCCATTCGCCCTGCTATTCGCGGCCATCTGCCTGGACCTCACCCATATACCGGCAAACTTGCTCTCGCTCGGCGCTCTGGATTTTGGCATGGTGGTGGACGGCACGGTGGTGATTGTGGAGAACATTGTCCGCCACCTGGGACACCAAACGGGCGAGCCGCGGACGTTGCTTGCGCGCATCCGCGACGCGACCCACGAGGTACAGCGGCCCGTATTCTATGCCCGCGGCATCATCATCACCGCATATCTACCGATCTTCACACTGCAGAGTGTCGAGGGCAGGCTGTTCAAGCCGATGGCTTGGACGGTCGCGTTAGCGCTGCTGGGGGCGCTGGCCTTCTCGCTGATTGTCGCTCCGGTGCTGGCCAGCCTGTTTTTCCGCGAGACGACGCGCGAGTGGCGCAATCCGGCGCTGGCGTTTCTGACGGCGCGTTATCGTGCTACTGTGCGCCTGGCCATCCAGGCACGCTGGGTGACCGCCGGCGTGGCCCTGATCTGCGTCGCACTAGCCGGCTGGCTGGCCACCAGCGGTATTATCGGTTCGGAGTTCCTGCCGCATCTCGATGAAGGCGCCATCTGGGCGCGTGGCACACTGGCCCCCAGCACCGGTCCGACCGAGGGTACCCGCTTAATGCACCAGGCGCGCATTATTCTGGCATCCTTCCCGGAAGTCACTCAGGTCGTATCGCAGATCGGCCGTCCCGACGACGGTACCGATACCACCGGTTTCTTCAATACGGAATATTTCGTCGATCTGAAACCCAAAGATCAATGGCGGCCCGTGTTCAAAGAAGAAAAAGGCGAGCTCATCGCCGCCATGGACCGGGAACTGGAGGCGATCCCTGGGGTGCTTTGGAATTTCTCGCAACCCATAGCCGACAACATGGAAGAAGCCGTGAGCGGGGTAAAAGGCGAGCTGGCCATCAAGCTCTACGGCACCGATCTCAAGCTGCTCGAACAGAAGGGCGACGAGATCGTCAACGTGATGAAGAACATCCGCGGCGTCGAGGATTTAGGGCTCTTCCGGGTGATCGGCCAGCCGAATCTCAACTTCGTCGTCGACCGGAACCAGGCCTCCCGCTATGGTATTAACGTGGCGGACGTGCAGGACGCCATCCAGACCGCGGTCGGTGGCAATGCCGTCAGCCAGGTCTTGCAAGGCGAGCAGCGTTTTGACCTGGTGGCGCGCTACACCACTCCGTATCGCAATACCAAGGAGGCGATCGAAAACATTCGCTTGCTGGCGCCCACCGGCGAACGCGTCTCGCTGGCGCAGCTTTGTAAGGTGCAGGTCATCGACGGGGCCTCGGAAATCTATCGTGAAGAGAATTCGCGCTACGTCGCCATCAAGTACGGCGTGCGCGGCCGCGATCTCGGCAGCACGGTCGAAGAAGCGATCAAGGCTGTGAACCGTGAGGTGAAACTTCCCGAGGGCTACCACCTCAATTGGGCCGGCGAATACGCCAGCCAGCAACGCTCGCAGAGGCGGCTGATGATCGTGCTGCCCGTCACCATCCTGGTGATCTACATCATTCTTTATGTGATGTTCGGCTCATTCAAATGGGCGAATCTGATGCTTGCCAGCATCGCCATGGCGCCCCTGGGAGGCCTGCTGGCGCTTTGGATCACCGGCACCCACTTTAGCGTCTCCTCCGGCGTGGGTTTTCTGGCCTTGTTCGGGGTTTGCGTGGAGACCGGCGTGATCATGCTCGAATATATCAACCAGCTTCGCGCGCGCGGTCTCTCGGTGATCGACGCCGCGGTGGATGGCGCCGTCCTCAGGCTCCGGCCCATTTTGATGACGACTCTGGTAGCTACCTTGGGACTGCTCCCTGCGGCGATGTCGCGCGCGATCGGCTCGGATTCCCAGCGCCCATTCGCCATCGTGATCGTGGGAGGTCTGATGGTGGCCATGCTGCTGAACATCTTTCTGCTCCCAACGTTATATGTGTGGGCAGCCGGAGACCGCGACGTGCTCCCCACGCCCGAGCCAGGACTCGAGCAGTTGGAATAATCGTTCAATCCTAATGTCACGCCCCTTCGATCGTTGCCAGGCAACGTTTGCGCACCTGCTCGGCGGTCTCGTTATCGGGCGCGATCACCAGGATGGTATCGTCTCCGGCGATGGTGCCCACCACCTCCGGCCAATCTTCGGAATCGATCGCGACGGCCACCGAATTGGCGTGACCCGGCGAAGTCTTCAGCACCACCATATTCTGGGCGATGCGCACGTCGTTTACGAATTCGGCGGCGAGGTTTTCGAAAGATGGCCCCGATTCGTCGGGCGACATTTCGCTATAGCCTTCGGGCGTTTTCACCAGCCGCAGTTCGCGGATATCGCGCGAGAGCGTGACTTGGGTAGCGGGAACACCGGCTTGCTGCAGTTCGCGCGCCAGGTCTTCCTGCGTGCGAATGTGCTTCGCGCGCACCAGCTTCAGGATCTGGCCGTGACGATACGCTTTACTCATTCGTTCATGCGGGCCAGGCGCGCACGCGCTTCCTCCAGCGCCTGCGCCACCGCCCGCGGACCCGTGCCGCCCTTCACCTCGCGCGACCGCATGCCTTCGCGCGGATCGAGCAGGCGCGCCATGTCCGGCGTGAACTCGGGCGCGAACCGCGCCAGGTCTTCCGCGCTCCAATCCGCGGGCAGTTTGCCGCTGCGCACGCTTTCGAGCACCAGCTTGCCGACCAGTTGATGCGCTTGGTGAAACGGTGTGCCGGCGCGCGCCAGCGCTTCTGCCAAGTCCGTCGCCACGACCCAGCTTTGCTGCGCGGCCGCCAACGGACGCTCGGTATTCAGCCGCGCCGACTCGATGGTGGCCCGCGCCATTTCAAGCGAGCCGGCCACCTGGTTGGCGGCGTCGAACAGCGGCTCTTTGTCCTCCTGCATGTCCCGATTGTAGGTCAGCGGCAGGCCCTTCATGGTGACCATCAGCGCCTGCAGGCTGCCGAGCACGCGCCCGCATTTGCCGCGGATTAGCTCAAGCGAATCGGGATTTTTCTTCTGCGGCATCAGGCTCGATCCGCTGGTGACTTCGTCGCCCAATTCGAGCCAGCCGAATTCCTCGCTCGAATAGAGGATCCAATCTTCGGCGAGGCGGCTCAAGTGCAGCATCGTCACAGAAGCGGCGTAAAGAAAATCGAGCGCGAAGTCGCGGTCGGCCGATACGTCCATGCTGTTGGCCGTAAGCGCGGCGAAGCCCATGTCGCGCGCCATGGCTTCCCGATCGAACGGAAATCCGCTGCCCGCGAGCGCCCCCGATCCCAGCGGCATCACGTCCGCGCTGCGCCGGGCCGCCGCGAAGCGTTCCATATCGCGGGCAAACATTTCGAAATACGCCAACAGATAATGCGGCCACAGCACCGCCTGCGCGCGCCGTGTATGCGTGTAGCCGGGAATGACCGCCTCCGGATAGCGCGCCGCCAAGTCGAGCAGCGCCTGCATGACGCCCGCCAGCAGACCGCGCACGTGGTCGCACTCACCGCGCAGCCACAGCCGCACATCAAGCGAGACCTGCTCGTTGCGGCTGCGGCCCGTGTGAATCTTATCCGCCACCGCACCGGCGCGCTCCTTCAGCTTGCGGATGACCAGCGTGTGGACGTCTTCATCCGTGGCGCCATCGAAGAACTCCGGCGCGGCTGCCTCTTCGCGGATGCGGTCGAGCGCGTCGACGATGCGGGCGCGTTCGTCCGCCGTCAGGATGCCGGCCTTTTCGAGCGCGCGCGCGAAGGCCTGCGAGCCGGCGATATCGGCGCCAATCAAGCGGCGGTCGAAGGCCAGCGATCCGGAGAATCGCTCGAACACCTCCGACGGGCCGGCCGCAAATCGACCGCCCCAGAGCTTCATGCGGTTTTGGCCGCAGCCAGCGCGGCGCGCACCTTGATCGGCAGTCCGGTCAGGTTGATGAAGCCCAGCGCGTCTTTTTGATCGTAAGAGGCGCCCATGGTGAAGCTGGCGATATCGAGCGAATAGAGCGAGTAGGGCGACTTGCGGCTGACCGGTTCGACGTTGCCCTTATACAAACGCAGCTTGACCTCGCCCGTGACCGTCGCGCTAACCGAAGCGAAGAAGGCATCCAGCGCCTCGCGCAGCGGCGTGAACCATAGCCCGTTGTAGACCATCTCCGCATATTCGAGCGCCAGGCGTTGCTTGTAGTGGAGCGTCTGCCGGTCGAGCGTGAGCGCTTCGATCTCGCGATGCGCGGCGTAGATCAGCGTGCCGCCCGGCGTTTCGTAGCAGCCGCGCGACTTCATCCCCACGAAGCGATTCTCCACCAGATCGATGCGGCCGACGCCATTCTCGCCGCCGATGCGGTTGAGCGTCTCGACCAGCGCGGCGCCGCTCAGCCGTTCGCCGTTCACCGCGACGGGCACGCCGCCTTCGAAGCCTATGGTCACTTCTGCGGGCGTATCGGGCGCCTGGCGCGGGCTGCGGGTCAGCATCCAGATGTCGTCCGGCGCGGCATTGGCCGGATCTTCGAGCGCGCCGCCTTCATGCGAGACGTGCCAGAGGTTGCGATCGCGGCTGTAGATCTTGGTTGTCGATTGCGCGATGGGCACATTGTGCGCCTGCGCGTAGGCGATGGCGTCCTCGCGCGAAACGATGGTCCACTCGCGCCATGGCGCGATCACGGTGAGATGCGGCGCGAGCGCTTTGTAGGTCAGCTCGAAGCGTACCTGGTCGTTACCCTTCCCCGTGCAGCCGTGCGCCAGGCCGTCGCAACCGGTGCGCAAGGCGACTTCCACCTGCTTCTTCGCCAGCAGCGGCCGGGCGATGGACGTGCCCAACAGATACTTGTCTTCGTAAACGCCGCCCGCCCGCACCAGCTTCCACAGATACTGTGTGACGAACTCCTCGCGCATGTCCTCGATGTGTACTTCCGAGGCGCCCGTACGCAGGGCCTTGGCTTCCAGGCCCGTGAGCTCGTCGGCGCCCTGCCCGATATCGCCGCAGACCGCGACCACTTCACAGCCGTAATTTTCCTTCAGCCAGGGAATGATGACAGACGTATCCAAGCCGCCCGAATACGCCAGGGCAACCTTCTTCGGTTTATTCATAATCTCGATTGTATGCGGGTTCGCGCGAGCTTAACCCAGCATCATGAGCAGGAGCGCTTTCTGCGCGTGCAGCCGGTTTTCGGCCTGATCGAAGACTACCGAGCGGCCGTGCTCGATGACCGCGTCGGTGACTTCTTCCTCGCGATGCGCGGGCAGGCAATGCATAAAAACAGCATCCGGCCGAGCCTGCGCGAACAGCGATTCGTCCACCTGGTAGGGCGCGAAGGCCTTGCGGCGCTTGGCAGTTTCTTTCTCCTGGCCCATGCTGGTCCAGACGTCGGTGTAAACGGCGTGCGCACCGGCGACGGCTTCGGCCGGATCGTCGGTGAGTTGCAGCGTGGCGCCCGAGACGGCGGCCAGCCCATCGGCCTGCGCCACGATCTCCGCATTCGGCTCGTAGCCGTGCGGCGTGGCAATGGCGAAGTCGACGCCCAGGCGCGCGGCGCTCAGCATCAGCGAATGGGCGACATTATTGCCGTCGCCGCAGAAGGCCAGCTTCAGACCGGCGAAGCTGCCGAAGTGCTCCTTCAAGGTGAGCATGTCGGCCAGCGCCTGGCAGGGATGGTACAGATCGCTCAGCGCGTTGATGACGGGAACGGACGACCAGTGCGCCAGTTCCTCGATGGTGTCCTGCGAGAAGGTGCGGGCCACGATGCCCTGCACCCAGCGATCGAGGTTGCGGGCCACGTCCTTGACCGGCTCGCGTCCGCCGACGGGGCCTTCGCTAAAGACGGCGTCGCCGCCGAGTTGCTTGACAGCAAGTTCGAAGGTGAGGCGGGTGCGGAGGGAAGCCTTCTCGAACAGCAGCCCGATGTACTTGCCGCTGAGCGCGTGCGCGTATTCGCGCGGCGACTGCTTCATATCGACGGCAACTTCGAGCAGGCTGGCCAGCTCGTCATCGGTGATGTCGAGATCGCGGCGGAAGTCGGGTGCGGCAATACGAGTAATCTGATCGGCGGAGATCGGGAAAGCGGCCACGGCGGCACCTCGCTGTGAATGTTTATTCACTACTATGAATAATTACACAAAACGGGCGGGATGTCAAGCCTGTTCAGTTAGCTTGCGATCGCGCTCCACTTCGTCTGGCACAGCTTCTACCAAGTCCGCGGGTCGTTGAGAGTGAACGCCGGCGATGGAAGCTGGGATAAAGGATCACGCGTGGAGCGTGGCGGAATTGCTGGCTGAGCCGCTCCAGATAAATCGGTTGACGAATTCCAATAATGTGCTTAAAATTAGTAGTTTACATGACTTTGCCAAGACCCACATCTGCTGGCTTGGCTCTGGGATTGCCCAAGAAGGCACTTGAACTCGAAAGGAGGCGGTGTTACGCTGTTGGTGTGACGTAAACATCACACGTAAAGCGTACACGTGCGCCTTGGCGGAACCCATTGAAATCCGCATATATGAGACAGAGGACGGAAGGGTCCCATTTGATGAATGGTTTATGGGTATTCGCGATGGAAACACTCGGGCGCGTATCGAAACGCGCATCGATCGGCTGTCACTAGGTAATTTCGGGAATTGCAGTACAGCCAGAGAAGGCGTCGTTGAGCTCAGTATAGACTTTGGGCCCGGCTATCGCGTCTATTTTGGCAGGGACGGCAAGACCCTGGTTGTGTTGCTGGGGGGTGGTAAGAAAGACACCCAAGATGCCGATATGAAACTTGCGAGGAAATATTGGCGAGATTATAAACATGCCCAATAAAAGAACTAAAAGCTTCAAGGCCGGTCAACTGGAGCGCCTTAAGGACCCGCGCTACGCTGCCCAATATGTCAACGCTGCGATAGAGGGCGGCGATAACGCAGCTCTGCTTCTTGCGCTTCGCAATGTCGCGGAAGCTCAATCCGTAACTACCGTGGCCCAACAGGCGGGCGTGACTCGCGAGAATGTGTACAGAATGCTCTCTGAAACCGGAAACCCATGCTATACGAGCCTACAGGGAATACTCGGTGCATTGGGTTTGCGGTTCAACATCCAACCGGTAGCGCACGCATCAGAGAAGACGTACAACTACGCGTCCGTAGGCTATTCACCTCTCGTATGGGAGGTCAGTGACCGTCCGGATCGGCGCTTCTCATCTGAAGTCGGAGAGTTCGCCAAAGAATTATACTGGCACGAAAACAGTCAAGCTGAACATTCCGAAGACTCATTCGATGTGGAACTCGTTGCATGATTATTGAGCAGAGCAAGGAGCAGGTTGATGATTCAATAGAGTTCCACAAACATTCTGAGATCGGCTTCGTGCGGTTATCCCGCGCCTGCATTTGGGGGCGAGAACGTATAACAAAGGCCACCCCGAGAGACGTGAATTTCGATATAGGCTTCAAACCAGCAACCGTCGCACTAGAAGACAAGGCTATTTTCTTGGAGACTGAATTTACTTTCTCGATGAACGAAGCCGCAGACAACCAAGAATCCAATCCGTTAATAGTGATTGAGTGTTGCTTCGAAGTCGAATATCGCCTTGCTCCGGAGTTCACGCCGTCGGAAAAACAGATCGAAGCATTTCGTTCCGCTAATTCCGTCTTCAACTGCTGGCCATTTTTCCGTGAGTTTGTACAAGCTTCTGTTACGAGGATGCACTTTCCGCCACCACCGATCCCGTTCCTCAGGCTCGCAAGGAAGAAACAAGTTGTTGTTCGTAGAAGCACACCGAAGCAGACCACTCAGCCCACGAATTAGCCACCTGCTACCGTCACCACCTGAACGAATGGTGGCTTGATTTTCGTCGCGGTCTACCACCAGCCCACCTGTTCCGCATCCCTGCGATTTTCCGGAAGTAGTCGGCCCGCGTTTGGACCTTCCCTCCGAACTTTCCGCTCACGGCACCGGGCTGGATCGTAAGCAGGTTATCCGCCAGCACCACCAAATCCCCGAGCAATTCGAGCGCTCTGGCCCCTGCCCTAACCGCTGCCGTTTCAGTTTCCTCTCGTTGGCGTTAAGCTGAAGGATGATTGCGACTGGCCGGATGCGAGGAGGTTGACGCATGGCATCAAGCAATGGTCTCGGATCCATCCAAAACGACAAAGCAATTAATAAGGGCCGCATGGCCCGCAGGCTGATCGGCCTGGCGCTCGGTATCTGGTGCTGCCTGCTGCCGGTGGAAGCCCAAGTGAACGGCGGCTGCGCGGGTAGCCCGGCGACATCCGAGATGACCCTGGGGGTGCAGGCCTTCAAACATGCGAACTATGCACAGGCGGTGATGCATCTCCGAGCAGCGGTGGCGCTCGACGGCGTCTGCACCGCGGCGCGGCTGTTCCTGGGGGCGGCATACCTGCAGCAGTTCATTCCGGGCGCGGATTCGCCGGACAACTTGCGGATGGCCGCATCGGCGCGCGAACAATTCGCGGCCGTGCTGGAGAAGGAGCCGGACAACCAGTCGGCGCTCGCGTCGATGGCGTCATTGTCTTTCAACATGAACAAACTGGACGAGGCAGTCACATGGTACAAGCGCCTCGTCGAGGTCAATCCCGGCAACAAGGAGGCGTATTACACGCTGGCGGTGATTGCGTGGACGCAAGCCCAAGCACCCATATCGAAGGCGCGGGAGCGATCCGGCATGAAGCCGGACGACCCCGGTCCGGTCAAGCCTGACGCCGTGCGCGAGGAACTGCGCGGCAAGTGCCTGGCGCAAATCCAGGAGGGGCTTGACGATATCGATCGGGCGCTCGAGATCGATGCGGAGTACGACGATGCGATGGCGTACGCGAACCTGCTCTGGCGGCTCAAAGCCGAACTCGAGGAGTCAGCGGACGCCTACCAGTTCGACAACGACCAAGCGAACACCTGGTTCCAGAGGGTAATCGATACCCGGAAGGCCAGGGCTCAGCGTGAGCCATGAAGCTCGCGGCCGCGTGCCTGATCGGGCGCTTGGGCAGGCGTGGCCCTGGCAGCCGACATTCGCCGGGACGTTAGAGAACCGGCCACAAAGGTTACGGATTGCTCGCTGGCCATAGAACGAATTGCGCACCATGATCTCGATCGGCTCGTAGTGCATGGGTAGCGGACCGTCTTGGTCCCTGTCGGTGCGAACAGCCAACCTTCATGATGAAAAGCCCTCGCAACCTTGCGGCGGACCATCCAACGGCGCTTTCCCGGCTTCGAAATCAGCCCGGTCTACCCTCCGGATCGGCGGATGCGCGGTTGTACGCCGCGACCCACCGAGGTAGATCCGCATAACCATTGCCTTCGTTCTGGGAATTGAGCCTAAATGCCTTCTCGAGGCGCCCCGCGATGCATAACACTGCGCGACCATCTTACTAATTGGCCCCAGACGCCAAAGGCCTGCAGTATCCAGATGCAGCAAGCGATTACCACCACTATATTGAGAAGGTCTTTGATACTGCCGGCCATTGGTATGTAGGTATTCACTAGCCAAAGCAACAGCCCTACAACGATCAAGCCCAACACCAAGCCCAAGACCACCTGAAAATTCTGCGGTACCGGTATGTAGGCCCTCGTCAGCCACGCAACTGCTATAACGAGGACAAGCGCTATCAAAGCGTAGATCAATGGCATGTGAATAACCTCCAATTACTCCAACGCAATCGGCCGGCCAGAGTTCTGTATCGCACCGCGTTCGGAGTTGCCCCCTTTCCGAGCCGCGCGCGTGAGCCGGACTGAGGGCGCCGGACGGCAGTCTGATTGCAATACAAGCGGCGGTAAGCAAGCCATGGGATTTATCTGTATCCATAACCACTTTTATCAACCGCCACGTGAAAACCCCTGGCTGGAAGCAATTGAATTGCAAGATTCGGCTTATCCGTACCACGATTGGAATCAGCGGGTAACTGCTGAGTGCTACGCGCCTAATTCGGCCTCGCGGGTGTTGGATGGGCAGGACCGTATCATTGATATCGTCAATAACTACTCCCTGATTAGTTTCAACTTCGGTCCTACATTGCTTTCCTGGCTGGAAGAGCTGGCGCCGTATGTCTATCAATCCATCCTTTGCGCCGATCAGGAAAGCCAGAAACAATTCTCCGGACACGGTTCGGCGATCAGTCAGGCTTATAACCACATGATCATGCCGCTGGCGAACACTCGCGACAAACGGACGCAAACAATCTGGGGAATTCGTGACTTCGAGCACAGGTTCGGCCGCAAACCGGAAGGCATGTGGCTGCCGGAAACGGCCGTAGATCTGGAGAGCCTGGAAATGTTGGCCGAGCAAGGCATCAAGTTCACGATATTGGCGCCGCGGCAGGCAAAACGTGTGCGCCGGATAGGCGGTCGAAACTGGAGAGAGGTCCAGGGTGAACGCATCGACCCGACCATGGCCTACCGTTTGAGACTGGCTTCCCGCCGCCACATCGACCTGTTTTTCTATGACGGCCCGATTTCCAGGGCCGTGGCGTTTGAAGGTGTGCTCAACAACGGAGAAACATTTGCGGAACGGTTGCTCGGCGCATTCTCCGATGAACGTACCTGGCCGGAATTGGTGCACATCGCTACCGACGGCGAAACCTACGGTCATCATCACAAGCACGGAGAGATGGCGCTCACTTACGCGCTGGAGCATATCAGGTCGGGTCATCTGGCTGACCTGATCAATTACGGCGATTACCTCGAGCAGCACCCGCCGATACAGGAAGTCGAGATCTTCGAGAACAGCTCCTGGAGCTGCGTGCACGGTATCGAGCGCTGGCGGTCCAACTGCGGTTGCAATGCCGGTCATGCCGGCTGGAATCAGGAGTGGCGAGGTCCCTTGCGCGCTGCCCTGGACTGGTTGCGCGACACGCTGGCGCCCCGATTCGAGGGCAAAGCCGGCGAGTTTCTCAAAGACCCCTGGGCGGCGCGAGACGATTACATCTCGGTGATCCTGGACCGCCGGACGGACAGTCTCGACCAGTTCTTCGGCCGTCACGCCGTCCGTGTTCTCACAGAAGCCGAGCGCGTCACCGTTCTGAAGCTCATGGAATTACAGCGGCACCTGATGCTCATGTATACCAGTTGCGGCTGGTTCTTTGATGAACTTTCGGGACTCGAGACCGTGCAAGTCATCCAATACGCCTGCCGCGCCGTGCAGTTGTCGCAAGAGGTGCTGGGGAATCACGTCGAGGCGGAATTCCTTGAGGCGCTGTCCCAAGCCAAAAGCAACATTCCGGAACATGGCGATGGCGCCCGGATCTATCGCAATTTCGCGAAGCCGGCCGCCATCAATCTGGAAAAGCTGGCAGCACACTATGCCATTAGCTCGTTGTTCAAGTCTTATCCGGACCAGGCACGCATCTACTGCTATACCGTAGCTCGCGCGGATCACAATACAGTGGAAGCCGGCCAGATGCGGCTGGGCGTGGGGCGCGCCCGTTTCACCTCGGAAATTACGCGGGAATCGCGGGAGTTGGTCTGGGCCGCGCTACACTTCGGCGATCATAGTTTGAACTGTGGAATTCGCGAGTTCAACGGCGAGGAGTCTTACCGCCGGCTGGTCGAAGATACCACCTCGGCCTTTTCCCGGGCGGATATTCCAGAAGTGCTGCGGCTGATGGATAAAGAACTGGGATCCGCCTACTCGTTGAAATCGTTGTTCCGCGACGACCGCCTCGCCATCCTGGACCAGATTCAAAAACCTTCGCAGGAGGAGGCCGAGGCGGCTTACAACCAGATCTACGAGAGACACATACCGCTGGCGCACTTTCTGCGGGATATCGGCTCGCCGTTGCCAAAAGCGATTCGCACGGCCTCGGAGTTCGCCGTGAACAGCCGGCTGCGGAAGGTCTTCGCGGCCGAAGAGATTGACGTGGAGCGCGCCCACAAGCTACTCGATGAAGCTCGCGGCAGCGCCATTGCTTTGGAATCGACGACCTTGGAGTACACCTTGCGGCTGAATATCGACCGGCGATTCGAACAACTCCTGGCCGACCCGCGTGACCCAGCGCGCCTTGCACGGCTGCTGGAAATCATTACGTTGGCGCGATCATTACCGTTCGAAGTCGTGTTGTGGACCGCCCAGAACGTCTGTGCCGAGCTCCGCCGGGGTGTTTACGGCCAAATGCTGCAACTGGAGCAACAAGGTGACCAGGATGCCAGCGTCTGGCTGCAGCATTTTCGCGCGCTCGGCGAAAAGCTCGGAGTCCAACTTACCGGCGCCAGCGGACCCATCGCCAGCAACGCGCCCCTTCAGGTCGGCCAAGCCAGTTGACACCTGCGCCGTTCCCGCGCGATACTGGCATAGTCTAACTATGCCAGACCTCACACGTCGCGACGAGATCCCCCCCGGCACCCTTTATATGCTCATCCTGAAAATGCTGGCCCGCCACGGCCAGCTCCACGGCTTCGAGATCGCCAACGCGATCCAAGCCGTTTCCGAAGACATCCTCCAGGTCGAGGAAGGCTCCCTCTATCCCGCCCTCCAGCGCATGCTGCTCAAGGGCTGGGTCACTGCCGAATGGGGCGTCACCGCCGGCAATCGCCGCGCGCGCTATTATCGGCTCACCCCGGCCGGCCACAAGCAGCTTCAAACCGAGGTCGCGCAGTACGAACGCGTCAGCGGCGCGATCCAGCGAATCTTACAAGTGGTTTAGAATCAACACTAAAATGGCTTTGTTGGGCGAAATCATCAGACGTTTCCGCTACCGGCTCTCCCGCCGTTTTGACGCAGACCTGGATGAGGAGATGCGTCTACACCTGGACCTCCGCGCCGCCGAGAAACAAGCCGGCGGGATGGCCGCCGATGCCGCGCGTGCCGCGGCCCGCCGCCAATTCGGCAACGCGACCCGCCACCAGGAGCGGAGCCGCGGCGCATGGGGTTGGACGCGCCTCGATACCTGGACCCAAGATGTCCGCTATGGCTTGCGAACGCTCGCGGCTAGCCCCAATACTGTTCACTTAAAAACATTTCATGCTATTCTGTTTTGGGGCCCATGCCTCCAGAAGGAGGTTGTGCCATGCGCTTTGCCGCCGTGGAATCAACCACGCTTGTGACGGTTTCCTACGACGA
>Ga0335085_10000583_pt1 | contig 98852 bp, 73 predicted proteins | sample Lox_Sample_45_FD_206712 | JGI IMG/M metagenome (GOLD analysis project Ga0335085, IMG submission 206712) | Soil microbial communities from Loxahatchee National Wildlife Refuge, Florida, United States - Lox_Sample_4.5 | ecosystem: Environmental > Terrestrial > Soil > Wetlands | place: USA...
TGGCCTGCAGGCGTTTCTCGTCGAAGGGTTTGAAATACTTTTTGCGTAGAGCTTCGTTGGTATTTCGCAACGAGTATTCTCCGTAGACGCCGGCCTTGGCGGCGGCAACGGAGTTGTCGTTCAAGTCTGTGGCCAGAATGTCGAATGTCCAGCCGGCGAGGAATTTTGCGCTTTCCTCCAACAGGAACATGGCTAACGTATAGGGCTCTTCTCCCGTGGAACACCCTGCGCTCCATAGCCGCAATTTCTTGAACCCGATGGCGCTTTTGGCTTGGACGATTTGGGGAAGGATGACGCTGCGCAACGCTTCCAGCTGAGCTGGGCTGCGGAACATGTAGGTTTCCCCAATTGTGATTTCATTGAGCAGCAGGCGTAATTCCACCTCGCGATTTCCGCGCAGGGTAAGTAACTCGAGATACTCGGCAGGTGTCTTGGCATTTACTGCGCCCATGCGGCGCGCACAGCGCGAAGCCAGCAGATAAAGTTTCTCTTCCGGCTGGTAGATGCCCGAAACCTGATAAATCAGGTCGCGAATCTTTAGATACGCGGGATCCTTCAGCTCTTCCGGATCGGGTTTCGGCACGGTAGTCGCGGCACTCATGGGAAAATCCACCGCTGCAGGCCACAGCGGTCAGATTCAGGCGCGATTGGTCGCGGCCGAAGTTTGGTTTCGACCCACGCCCACGCGGCGAATTACCTCCTGACTGATTTCTTCGAGCGGACAAATCTTGTCGGCCAATCCGGCACTGACAATCGCTCCCGGCATACCCCAGACGACGGATGTGGGCTCGTCTTGTACAAATATTTCGCCTCCTGCCTGGTGAACGTGCGCGGCGCCACGCGCTCCATCAGAACCCATACCGGTCATCACCACGGCGAGCGTATGTGGACCATAGGCTCGGGCTACCGACCGGAACAGAACATCGACCGCGGGACGACAAGAATTTTCTGGAGGATCCTGGTTGAGCGACAGGATGGTTTGAGTACCCGTGGGGCTGATCGTCATATGGTGATCGCCGGGAGCGATCCAGACGTGCCCTGCTTCCAGCGGACAGCCCGCTTCAGCCTCACTGACGCGAATCTGCGATTGGGAATTGAGCCGCTCCGCCAGCAGGCGCGTAAAAAGCGGAGGCATATGCTGAACCACCACGATCGGGACGGGGAAGTCCGACGGCAGCTGTGGGATGAGCTCAGCCAGCGCCTTAGGGCCGCCCGTCGATGTGCCAATCGCCAATATTTCAATTGGTGCACCAGCAGACGTCCGGCGGTTGGAGTGTTGTACCGGAGCAGAATTCACCCTCTGATCGCGGCCGACGAGGGAGAGGATCTTGGCGGTCAGTTCACGCCGAACCTGCGCCATGGAACTTGCCAGGCTCGAAGTATTGGTCGGCTTGGTCAGGTAGTCAGATGCCCCCAAAGACAATGCTTCCAACGTGATCGCCGCCCCATGTTCTGTCAGAGTGCTGAACATGATGACCGGCAAACTCGGGTAGAGCTTGCGGATTTCGGTCAGCGTCTCGATTCCGTTGAGCCCAGGCATCTCGATGTCAAGTGTGACCACATCGGGGTTCACCTGCGGAATCTTGGCGAGAGCGATGGCGCCATTCGACGCCGTGCCGGCAAGCTGGAGCTGTGGAACCGATGCAAGCGCTTCCGACAATAGCTTGCGCACGACCACAGAATCATCGACCACCAGAACGCGGACCGGAGGCATAGAAACCTCATTCTTCAGAAGCGGATACCGCGCAAGAAGCGGTATCCGCCGGTTGGCGGAACTAGGCTCCCGCCTTAGCCAATCGGTGCTTGGGGCCCGCAGCGCCCGCGGCCTGGGCATCATTGTCAACTTTGAAGCGCGAAACCAGGTCGCGGAGTTCGGTCGACATCTGCGCCAGAGCCTGCGAGGCTTTGAGGGAGTCGTTGGCGCCGTGGCTCGTGCTCTTGGCTGCGTCAGCCACGCCGCTGATGTTTTTGGTGATCTCTCCGGAGCCCTTCGCGGCTTCCCCAACGTTGCGGGCCATCTCGTTTGTGGTGGCGTTTTGCTCTTCGACCGCGGTGGCAATCGTGTTGGAGATGTCGTTGACCTGTTTGATGACGGAGCTGATCTGGCCGATGGCACTGACTGCACTCTTGGTATCGCCCTGTATGGCCTCAATCTTGCGGCTGATGTCTTCGGTCGCTTTCGCGGTTTGTTTCGCCAATTCCTTGACCTCATTGGCGACCACAGCGAATCCCTTGCCGGCCTCTCCCGCACGTGCGGCTTCGATCGTGGCATTCAGAGCCAGCAGGTTTGTCTGCTGTGCAATTGAAGTAATGACCTTGATGACCTGGCCGATTTCGGTGGAGGAATCGCCCAACTTCGAGACAATCTGATTGGTTTCTTCCGCGACCTTCACTGCGCCGGTGGCAACTTTGGCTGATTCGTGAGCGTTTTTGGCGATTTCCTTGATGCTGGCGCTCATTTCTTCGGTTCCGGTCGCGACCGTCTGCAGGTTCTTGTCGACCTGCTCGGCGCTTGCGGAGACCACGTTGGCCTGCGCGGAAGTTTCTTCCGCATTGGCGCTCATCTGCTGGCTGGTAGCCGTGAGTTCTTCCGAAGCGGTAGAGAGGGAGCCAGCGTTCTCGGAGATCGACCGCATACTCGATCGCAAAGCCTCGGTCATGGCGTTGATGTCATTCTTGATATCGGCATGATCGCCCTGGTAGCTGCCAACCACCTGCGCCGTTAGGTCTCCTCCGGCGATCTTCTTGAGGACCGCACCGGCCTCCTGCACTGGGCTGATCACGGCGTCAAGAGTTTGATTCACACCCTCGACGATCTTGCGGTAATCGCCCTGATGTTTGGAGGCGTCGGCCCGTGTGGAGAGTTTGCCTTCTACGGCAGCTTTGGAGAGCATCCCGGCATCGGCGACCAAGGTGTTCACCGCATTGATGCAGGTGTTCAGATTGTTCTTGATGAGGTTGAAGTCGCCGTTGTAGCTGTCGGTAATCTTCGCAGGAATCTCTCCCTTGCCGATCTTGTCGACGTAGTCGGCCGCGACATTCAGCGGACCGATCACCGCGTCGAGGGTGGCGTTCACGCCCTCGACTACTTTGCGATAGTCGCCATAATGCTTGGTGGCATCGGCGCGAGTGGAGAGCTTTCCCTCCACCGCCGCCTTGGTCAGCATGGCGGCATCCGCAAGCATGGCGTTTAAAGCTTCCTTTTGCGGTGTAATGTCGGTTGCGTATTTGACAACCTTGAAGGGCTTCCCGTTGAGGTCGAGAATCGGATTGTACGAAGCCTCAATCCAGACTTCCCGGCCATTCTTTCCGATCCGCTTGTATTGCGCTGCCTGGTATTCGCCCCGGTTCAACTTCGCCCAGAATTCTTTGTATTCGGGGCTGGTCCGGAAGGACTCCTCGACAAACATGCTGTGATGTTTTCCTTTGATCTCGTCCAACGTATAGCCCAAAGCCTTGAGAAAGTTCTGATTGGCGGTGATCACCGTGCCATCCAACTGGAACTCGATTACTGCTAAGGCCTTGTCAATCGCATCCAGCTGTCCCAGTTGCTCAGCCAACCGCAGATTCTTTTGCGTGACATCACTCGCGAATTTCACGACTTTGTAGAGCTTGCCCTGCAGATCGCGGATGGGTGTATAAATCGCATCCAGCCAGACTTCCTTGCCGCTCTTGCTGAGGCGCTTGAATGTATTGCTCTGCGCTTCCCCCCGGTTCAGGCTCTCCCAGAACTGTTTGTATTCCGGCGTCCTCGCTACCGCCTCTCCCACAAACAGGCTGTGATGGCGCCCCTTGATTTCGTCGAGCGTATATCCCATGGTGCGCAGAAAAGTGTCGTTGGCGGTGCGAATCGTTCCATCCATCTCGAACTCGATCGTCGCCCGAGTGGCGTGAACAGCTTCCATCTGCCGCGCGTAGTCATTGTTTTGTGCTTCGAACTCGCTGTCCTTGTGGACGTCGGTCCGGGCCGCCGCTTTGCTAGTCGTACTCTTCATGTTTTTCTCCTCTAGGAACTCGTCGTGGAATTGGTTCTTTCAATATTTCGACCTGAAGTCGCCGGTTCGACAGCATGGGTTAACTCACCGGGTGCGGCGTATCCGTTTCACTCATCACCCGCTGCGTGTCGAGGACCAGCATCAAACGATCCTGCAGCTTGTACACGCCACGCACCATGTCGCGCGCCTGCCCCTGGAGCGTTTCCGGGGGCCGTTCAAATTTTTCTTCCGCGACTTCCAGCACGTCTCCGATCTCGTCCACGAGGAAGCTGACGGCGCCATCCTCAGTGCGTACTACGACGTTAAGAGGTAGTTGGGACTCCGGCCGGTCCTCGAGGCCAAGCCGGCGGCGCAGGTCGACCGCCATAACAATTTGCCCGCGGAGATTGATCAGCCCGCGGATCACGTGCGATACCAGCGGGACACGGGTCATCTCCTGGTAGCGGATGACTTCCTGCACCTGCTGAACCGGTACGCCGAAGAACTCGTCCTTTACAAAGAAAGTGCAGAACTGTTGTAGACTCTCCACCGCTTCTCTCCTTACGCCGGAAGTCCCGCCGTTGACGCACCTGCGGCGCGAATTCCAGCCTGCAGCTGGCCGCCATCGGCTGCGGCGATCAGCCCGGCAACGTCCAGAATGTCAGTGACTCTCTTCTGAATGACAGCCGAGCCCATCACCCCTCGGCGGCCACTCTGCGGCTGCATGACAAACGATTCTTCCACGATGTCCAGAATGCGATCGACCACCAGGCCGACGCTCCGCCCCTTATCGGCGTACACCACTACGTGCAGCGACTCCTGCTCGGTGTCCAGAATTGTTTGGTGCCCGCTCTCAAGCACCTCAGAAACATGGATCAGGGGCATGATCTGCCCGCGGTACTGCACGACCTCATGGTCGGCAGCAATCTCGACGTCATTGCGCGGGAACTCCTCCAGCCGCGCTACAAGGCCCAGGTCGATGGCCATCCTGCCGCTGTCCCCATGCTGGAACACCAACACGGCGCGCTGGCTGGCCTCAGCGCCTGAAGACTTGTTTTCGTCCTTCTCCGTTACGGCCCTGTCTCGGATTTCTCCAACTACCTTGGCACGCTGCGCCAGCCCCAGTACGTCGAGAATGAGCGCTACTTTGCCATCGCCCATGATGGTGGCACCGGCATAGGTATTGATACTTTTCAACTGCTTGCTGAGTGGCTTGACCACAATTTCTTCCGTGTCATTGATTTCGTCTACGACAAGACCGAACTGGCGATCGTCGGCCTGAAGAATGACAATGTTGACGCCTTCCGACTCCTGGATCCGGGTGCGGTCGCTGTCGCAATTAACATTGAACTCGCGGTTTAGGTACACAAGCGGCAGCAGTTTTCCCCGCAACCGGTGAACGGGCGCTCCGCGCACCACTTCGATCCCCGCTTGCGCATGTTTCCCTTCCAGTCGCACTAGTTCCAATAAACTGACCTGCGGGATCGCGTACCGGTCGCCGGCGCTGGTCACGATCAATGCAGGAATGATGGCCAAAGTCAGCGGAATCTTCATACGCACCGTGGTGCCCTGACCCCTTTTCGATTGCACGTCGACCACTCCGCCAATCTTTTCGATGTTGGTTTTCACCACATCCATGCCGACACCGCGGCCGGAGACGTTCGTCACTTTTTCCGCGGTGGAAAAGCCCGGCAGGAAGATGAGGTTGTTGATCTCGCGCTCGCTCATGTGCGATGCCTGGTCCGTTCTCACCAGGCCCTTCTGCACAGCCTTATCGCGGATCTTCTCGTGATTAAGACCTGCCCCATCGTCGGTAATTTCGATATTGACCTGCCCACCCTCATGAAAGGCCCTCAAGCAAAGGCGTCCGACCGGATTCTTTCCTGCGGCCCGGCGCTGATCGGGACACTCGATGCCATGGTCAACGGCATTGCGAATCAGGTGGGTAAGAGGGTCTTTGATTGCCTCGATAATGGTCTTGTCCAGCTCGGTTTCCTTGCCCTCCATCTCGATTTGAACCTGTTTGCCGCATCCCAGGGCCACATCTCGCACCGTGCGCGGAAACTTGCTCCAGATGTTTCCGATCGGCTGCATGCGGGTCTTCATGACGCCTTCCTGGAGTTCGGTGGTAATGAGGTTCAGGCGCTGGCTGGTGGCGATGAGCCCGTTTTCTTCAGTCGCATTGGAAGCCTGCAGGATCTGGTTCCGCGCCAGCACCAACTCGCCCACAAGATTCATCAGCTGGTCGAGCAGGCTGACATCGACCCGAATCGTGCTGTCAACAGCGGATTGCCCTCGCGCTTGCTGTTGGGTTTTCAAGGCATCAACAATGTCCTGGGGCTTGACCGCTCCCTTTTCTACCAGGATTTCGCCGATCCGCCGCGGGTCTCCGGCGCCCTGCTGCTCGGCGGCCTCATCAACATCCGTGCTACTTGCCGCGCCTCTGGCGATCAGAATTTCCCCCATGTTGGGGACGGACTGGTTTGTGTCCGCAGCCCTCGGTTCGTCGTTGATGGCCGGCTGCGCCGGTTTAACTGGGGCATCCTCCGGCTTGGCAAGCAGCTTCGTCAGGGTTGCAATCAGCTCGCGGTCATCCCGCTCGCCTTCATTCCCATTTGCCTCGATGTTGCGCAACATCTGCCGGGTGGCATCAACCATGGCGAGCATCGCCGTCGTGATCTCGGGCGTCAGCGTGATCAACCCGTCACGGAGACGCGCCAGCAGGCTTTCACCTGCGTGCGTGACTGCTTCCAGACGATTAAAGGCAAGAAAGCCCGATGTGCCCTTAATCGTGTGAATGGTGCGGAAGATATCGGCCAGAGTGTCGCGGTTGGCCGGATCCTTTTCGAGGACAATCAAATGCTGATCCAACCGGTCGAGGTTTTCATAACTCTCGATTAAGAATTCTTTTACGATCTCTGCGTCTTCGCCCATAAATGTTACCGATTCCCTCTTGTGGGTTAGCTACCTTGCAATCGCTGCTATTGCCCTTTGCCACGAAAGCAGAGTTCTTCGCTCGCCTGATTTCCTCATCGGTCAACAGACGATGCACTTTATGGGCAAAACTGGATTAAGTTGGATTTAGATCGGAACGATGGGTCGCGTCCACACGACGCAGAGTTACAGGCAGGCCCTTCAGCCTACTGGAGATGAGGGCGTACTCGGACTGTGTAGATGCTTCTACCGAGAGTAGGCGACGCGCATACCACAGCGCACTGGCGTCGTCCAAAACATTTAGGATTGAGGCGTAGAGCTCAAAGCCCGAAAGTTCTTCCGTTCAGTCCGCAGCCATTCCCTGCGCTTCTGCTTCAACTGGCGGGGGCAAGAATTCGCCTTCGCGTTTCTCTCCCCGAAGCTCCGCTTCGAGCGCGGCGAGTTGCGCTTCAATGTCTTGCTCGGCTTTGCGTTTGCGAATAACTTCCTCGCGATAGCGGCGGAGGAAGTAGTCGATCGTCTCGACTCGGATCCGGATCGAACCAGTCGGCTTATTTTCGTCGAGATCCTTGAAGCAGAAGTACGGCGTGCCTGACTGCTCGATGATGCCTTCGATCACTCCGTAGATTGGGGCGTCGTGACCGCACTTGAAACTTGAAATCTCGAGAGCAACAAGGTTGGGATGGCGAGCCGTAAACTTCGCCGCCCATACTTTGTGGTTGGTGCTGCAGGAGTAGGAATTCTTCCACGCGTCAGTAATGTCGAGCGGACTGCTGACGACCCCGGCACGTACTTCGTCGCCGAATAAACGCTCCAGCAGGTCTTCATCAATTGGCAGAGTGTTCTGCGAGAAGATCGGATATCCCAGCTTTTGGAACTCGTCGAGAATCTCGTGATTCAAACCTGGATCGTGATGATACGGCCTGCCCAGCATGACGATGCCGATGCGATCCTCGCGCTCGAGTTGATCGAGGACCTCGCGAGCTTTCCGACGGATCCGTGTCTCGTAATCCTGCAATGCGGCAAATCCGGATTCGATGGCTCGTTCATTCTCCTCGAGGGAGAGGCCGAGAACTGGCTGAAACGCTTGCAGCATCTGATGAGCAAACAGTTTTCGATCCGCAAAATTCAGCACCGGATCGATGTACTTCACATTGTGCTCGGCAAACACGTCGTTCTCTTTGGTGAACGCGGCCTTCACCGTCTCAGGCGTCGCAGTCACGGTCGGGCACGCATTCGTGCCGACGATCTTTTGCAAAGGCGAGTGCAGCACGTCATACATCGGGAAGAAGATCGCGTTCAGTGGTTTCTTGCGATGCTTCTCCTGAATCAGGTTGTAGACGTGCGAGATCCCGATCTTCGCCGGGAAGCACGGATCGATCGCGCCACGGCTTGCCCCTGCCCGGTAAAGTTCCGAACTCGTGTAGTCGGAATAAATGACATTTTCCGGCTGCACACCCAGGCTCTCGAAATAGGCGTTGAACAACGGCGCATATGTATAGATGTTCAAGACTCGTGGAATGCCGATTCGAATCTTGCTTCGGCTCTCCATCAGAGCGTGCCGTTCTTTATCGCCCTTGCGCCAGCCAGCCCAACCCTTAGTCGGAAGCGGGTCAGATACGCTCTTAGCGTTGGTCGGACGGAATACGTCTTTCGACGCATAGTCGACAAAGTTCGGATGCTGCGCGCGAATCGCGTCGAGTCCCGCCTTGATGTCTTTCATGTCGTTGACATCTTCGACGGTGCCTTTTTCGCAAGTCGCGATGATCAAGCGCTGCTCGCCGTGCATCAGTGGAACCTTCGTGACCTTCTGGATCGGCACGAAACTCATGTCGTTCTTGGGAGCAGTGCGGATGTCGATGAACGTTCGCAAGCAGTCGTTCTTGCAGAAGTGGCAGCGCGTGTCTTCGTTGCGGGTGGTGCGGTACTCGATCTTGCGCACGGCATCGAGCCCAACGAACGTGGTCTGCTGCCCATTGCGCCACAACCGTAATGATTCCTGTGCGGCGCCGATCGCGCCAGATTCCCCACAATGCTCGTGAACAATAATTTCGGGCTTCTTGCCGGTCGCACGGAAGCTGTTGCGAATGAAATCAACTTCCGCCTTGACAACCGCAAGATTATTCTGCGTACCGCCTTGCAGCACGAAGCGAGAGCCGAGAGCCGCCAGGTTCGGGATGCTGGCAACGTACAGGAAGACGTTCTTCGGCAGCACAGCCGCGAGCCCAGCAAGAATTTCTTCCGCGCGCCAACCCTGGCGCTGGAAATTCACGATGTCCGATTGCATGAAAACCGCGCAGCCATAGCCGAATACGGGCATTGCTTGAGCCGAGAATGCCAGATCGGCATATTGATTGACGCTGAGTCCGAATCCTTCCGCGGTCGATTGCAGGAAGTATCCATTTCCCGCCGAACATTGCGTGTTCAGTTTGAAATCCTTTACGCGGCCATTGTGCAGGATGATGATCTTGATGTCCTGCCCGCCCACATCCACGATCACATGCGGATCTTCGTAAAACTTCAGGGCCGATTCCGTATGTGCGACAGTTTCCACCAGTGCCACATCAGCGTTCAGTACGTCTTTCAGAATGTCCTTCGCGTATCCGGTCGTCGCCACGCCGAGTACTTCGAGCTTGGCATTCTGTTTTTCAACCTGCCCGCGCAGGTTCTCGAACATCTCAATCGTGTCCTGGATCGGATTGCCGTTCGAGAGTTGGTAGGACTTACAGAGAATGTCGCCGTTCTCATCGAGCAGCACGGCTTTCGTGGAAGTCGAACCACCGTCAATCCCGATGAATCCACCCACCGTTGTGCCGCTTTGGAACACCGCGGGCGTGAAACTCTTCCGTTTGTAGGCTTCCCTGAAGACGTCGAGCTCTCCCGGTTTCTCAACCAGACCCTTACCGCCGGATTTGGCTTTTTCCTCCTGCCTGCCAAACTCGATGTAGTGCAGGAGCCGTTCGTATCCTACATAGCAGCCAATGCAGTCGTCTTCGCTCTTGCCGAATTCAACCGCACCCAAAGCGGCGAAGTACTGGGCATTTTGCGGGACCTTGATGAGGTCTTCCGGCTTGGCACCGTCTGGAATCTGCACCTTGCGTTCCTGCCACATGCGCGGAATGTTCGCCTGCCAGGCCTCGCGCATGCCGCGAATGAAGCTGTTCGGTCCGCCAAGCAGAAGCACGTGCGGCCGCAGCGTATGACCACGTGTCAGGACACTCAAATTCTGGAGGATTATGGCTTCAAACAGCGACGCCATCAATTCATCGGGAGGCGTGCCGACTTTCTGTAAGCCATTGATGTCGGTTTCGGCAAAGACACCGCACTTGCCCGCGACTTTATGCAGCTTGATCCCGTGGTATTTCTGCTCCGCCAGGAGTTCGACCGGAATTTTCAACTTCGCATTGATCTTGTCGATCACGGCTCCGGTGCCGCCGGCGCACTTGTCGTTCATCGACGGAATCTTTTTCTTCCGGCCAGTCTCCTCATCGTCTTTGAAAACGATGATCTTCGCATCCTGTCCGCCGAGTTCAACAACGGAATAAACTTCGGGGTGCAATTTCTCGACGGCGAGAGAAACCGCAGTCACTTCCTGCACGAACTTGGCACCAATCTGCTCGGCGATTGCGGTTCCACCCGATCCAGTCAGGAACATCCGGGTGTTGTGCCGGTTGATGCCAACCTCGGCTTCCATCCGCTTGAGGAATTCCAGTGTCTTTTCCGGTTGCTTGGTCTCGTGGCGCTGATAATCCTGCCACAGTACCTTGTCGGCCGCTGCCTCAACCACCACCGCCTTCACAGTCGTCGAGCCAACATCGAGCCCAACCAGGAACTGCGTGCTGTGGTCATGCGGTTTGTGCGCATGTTTCACCTGCTGAATGGATGGGGGCGCTTGGCCCTCAAGGGGGGCGATCTGGATTAACTGTGGTCCCTTATGATCGTGCATTAAGTCGTAACTCCAAAGTCAGAATGAACTCAAGGTTGAATGCCCCAAGTCTCGCCGGATTTGCGAGACCTGGGAAACTTGACATTCCGCTAAATCAGTCGCCCATCGCAGGAGCCGCTTCCACCCGCACGCGCGACCGCTTCCAGAAGTGTGTATCTTTGTCGATCCGGTCGCTCACGTGCAGAATGAACTGCGCTGCGGTTCCCGCTACGCCCTCTTTGTGCGGCACGTGATAAAACGGTCGTTTCAATTCCGGATGCTCTTCGATGTACTCGCGAATCTGAGCCATCGTTTTGCCGGTTGATTTCAGACACTCTTCAAACTCAGTCTTCGCTTTGACCTTCGCTTCGCCGAGTGCCATCTGCACACGGCTGTGGGCGTTGACCTCACCTTCGCCGGAAGTTTCGATCGGCAGGAAGATCATGTCCTTGAACTTGTTGATCACCGCCGACTGTACGCCATCCGACTGCGATGATGGCATGCATCCGAATGGCTTCAGCGCCAGCACCATGTGTGCAAGCTTGTGAATTGTGTAGTAAACGTTTTTCCCGACTTCCAGGTGCCCTTCACCGCCGCGGGCAAACTGGTTATAGAAAGGATGAGCCAATTTGGCCAATTCCGTTTGGGGTGCGAGATGATGCGTAATCCCGCCTAGATTCTTTGCCGTACGATGGTAGAAGAACTTCCACATGCGCTCGCCCGCGCCAATTCCCCAGAGCTTTTTGCGCAAGCCGATGTAGTTGGCGAACTGCTTTTTTGCCTCGTACCACTTTGCGTCTTTATGTGGGCGATTCACCGGCCACTTCGCGATCGCGTGTGCTTTTGCCTGATACATCAAATACGCGACCCAAGTTGCAATCGGTTCAACCAGCACCTGCGCGCCTTCGCGCTCGAGAAACTCGAACATGTGGAAGTTGCCATCGCCTTCGGTCGTCTGCGCCCAGAATTCGCCCGTAATCTTCACGACGGGCTTTACGCGCGTGCGGTCGACCTCAATTGCGTCCATCTTTACGCGGGCACTCTCGAGGGCACTTAGGTAATCCTTGCCCCACATGTGCTCGTGCCACTTGCCGAAAACATTAAAGGTGTTGCGGAGAACTTTATTGCTTTTGACTTTCGGCTTGAGCCAGTTTGGGGCACGCTGCTCGATCTCGAATGACTTGCGGTTCTTGAGATCCTCGCAGAGCGCATCGACCATCTCGTGGAACACGCGGTCGGTCTCACCTTTATTCACTTCGTAGGGGCGAATCTGATAGATCAAATCGTTGATGACATCGCCCATGTGCATGGCATTCAGCATGCCGAAACCGAAATCGATCGAAAACTTCAAGCCGGGCTCACCAGACGCAGCCTTGATGCCATCGCTATCTTTAAACAGCAATACGCGGAAGCCATCGAATCCCGCATTCTTCAGAGCAAAGCGATACTCGGCCTCATACATCCCGAATCGGCAGGGTCCGCAGGAGCCGGCGGTGAAGAAGACGTAGTTGTCGAGAATCTGCTGGCGAGGGACGCCTTCTTTCTCGAGGAATTGCAGATACTGCACCAGATTGCCGACCGTAAAATACGTGGGATTGCACTGCCCATTGTTCCCAAATTCTTTGCCGATCTGAAACGCCGGAACATCGGGAACGGGAAGCTTTTCGCAGCGATAGCCGCAACCTTGGAAAACTGCGCGGATTAAATCCTCGTGTTTCCATGTGAAGCCGCCGAACAGGATTGTGGTGTGCGGTCGCTGCTCCGCGGTAAACGCTCGCTCGACTGGGCGATGAAAATGTTCGGGTTGGTCGAGCCCGGCAATCTTGCGCAGGCGTGCGCGCTCGGCTTCCAGCCGCTGCTTAATTTCCGACTCGTTCTCGATTTGAACAAAAGCCATACCTTCCTCCGGCGTTGAGCTTTGATGAGAATGGGATTTGCGAGATGACAGATACGGGGTGTTGGGAAAAGTGTACCGGAATGAATTTGCGCTGAGGGACTTGATCGGAGACGCAGAACTGACTAGTTCTGTCGTTCACATCAAATCTGCCGCTAAACCGCATCCGAACTCCAAGGATTGGTTGAGAGGGCCCTTAGTCTAACGCAGGTGTTTTCCTGGCGAAGACTCCGTACTGCTGAGAAGGCGTCTATCGTTAGCGACAGACGGTTAGTGAGGCGCTTGCCTCGATTCTTCTCCCCAAGGTCTAGGCAGAACTCAGTTAACTTTCCTTCTTTTAGCAGAAAGCAATACAACACTGCAAGGCGCGACACCGGATTAGCGGCATGCAATTTTCCGCTCGTTTGCATGCATACTTCGAATTATCTCCTAAAACGGTGGAATTACCATCAGGCGAAAACCAGGATTTTTTATCGGGGCGCGGCTGCAAATCGTTTAGAATCTCTGCGATTCAAGCTGGTTCGCCATTTTTGTAGTCATAGAAGCGAGCGGTCGTCGCGCAGATCGGACTTTATACGTAAACGTTTCCATGTCATCGCTGAAAATCAAATCCAAACAACAATGCAAATGGGATTTATTAAGTTTGGGCGAAGTGATGCTCCGCCTCGATCCAGGGGACGAGCGTATATCGACCACCCGCCACTTCCGCGCCTGGGAAGGTGGCGGGGAATACAACGTCGCCCGTGGCCTACGTCGTTGCTTCGGTCTAAACACTGCCATTGCTACGGCGCTTGCAGATAATCCCGTCGGCCGCCTGGTCGAAGATCTCATGCTGCAAGGCGGTGTCGCGCAGGATTATGTCCGCTGGGTCCCTTACGACGGCATCGGGCGTACCGTCCGCAACGGCCTCAACTTCACCGAACGCGGTTTCGGCCTGCGCGCCGCAGTCGGATGCTCCGACCGCGGACACACCGCCATTTCGCAACTGAAGCCCGGTGGTGTGGATTGGCAACAGATCTTCGCCAAAGACGGCGCCCGCTGGTTCCATACGGGAGGAATCTTCTGTGCCTTGTCCGAAACCACTCCACTCGTCGCCGAAGAGGCGATGAAAGCCGCGAAGCAGAGTGGCACGATCATTTCCTACGACCTGAACTATCGAGCCTCCCTCTGGAAGTCGATTGGCGGAAAGTCGAAGGCTCAGGAGGTCAACCGCCGCCTCGCCCCTTACATTGACGTAATGCTGGGCAATGAAGAAGACTTCACAGCCGCACTCGGGTTCTCAGTTTCCGGGCTCGATGAGCATCATTCCAATCTCGAAACCACCGGATTCAAGAAGATGATCGAAGCTGTGATCAAAGAATACCCATCAATGGCCGTGATTGCGACCACGCTTCGCACTGCAAAGACTGCCACGCGCAACGATTGGGGAGCGCTCTGCTACCACGAGGGCAAGTTTTATGAAGCTCCATTGCGGGAAGACCTTGAAATTTATGATCGCGTCGGCGGCGGCGACTCGTTCGCTTCGGGATTGATCTACGGCTTTTTGTCCGGGAAAGATCCACAGTGGGCTGTCGAATGCGGCGCTGCTCATGGGGCGTTAGCCATGACGACCCCGGGCGACACAACGATGGCTACAGCTGCAGAAGTTCTCCAGGCGATGACGTCGCGCACCGCCCGGATCGAGCGCTAGAAAGCGAGGTTTATGCCGGGCCCAGAATTCAGCATCGAGGATGTGATTCGCAAGATTGGCGAGATCGGAATCGTTCCGGTCGTCCGCGCGTCGAGCGTTGATGAAGCGAATCGAGCGGTAGAAGCAATCTGTGCAGGTGGTATTCCGGTAGTTGAAATCACCATGACGGTGCCGAATGCGATCTCGGTGATCCGTGAATTAGTGCAGCGTCGCACCGACGTGTTGATCGGCGCTGGAACCGTCACAAATGCCGACCAGGCCGAGTCGTGCCTTCGCGCCGGTGCTCAGTTTCTTGTCAGTCCGGGCTTCGCCGTCTCCGTCCTGTCGGTAGCCCGAGCCAACGCAAAACTGGCCATCCCGGGCGCACTAACTCCCACCGAATTGATGAACGCCCAGGACCATGGCGCCCGCTTGGTTAAGATCTTTCCCTGTGGGAACGTCGGCGGGCCGAAGTATCTGAAATCTCTTAAGGCGCCATTTCCGCACGCGTCGCTGATTCCGACCGGCGGCGTAAATGCTACGAACGCCGCGGATTTCATCGCAGCGGGGGCTTTTGCCCTAGGGGTAGGAGCGGATCTGGTCGATGCCGCTGCCTTACGCGACGGGAATTTGGACAAAATCATCTCGGCGGCGCGGGAGCTTGTGACAGCAGTATCGACGGCGCGCACGGCCCTGCGCGGCAAGAAGGCTTCCTAAATTTAGCCGCTTACTATTGATTCACGCCGCTCGCCAGCACGCCACCATCCACAGGTAGAATCACGCCGGTCACAAAACTCGCCGCATCGGACGCTAGAAAAATAGCCGAGCCGACCAGTTCTTCCAATTCTCCGAATCGGTTCATCGGGGTCCGCATGATCACCTCGCGTCCCCGTCCCGTTCCCACAAGAAGTTTCTCGCTGAGAGGCGTTCGAAAATATCCCGGCGCGATCGCATTCACGCAGATGTTGTGCTTGGCCCATTCAATCGCCAGAGACTTGGTAAGTGAGGCCACCGCCGACTTACTCGCGCTGTAAGCGGCAACTTCATAAAGTGCCAGAAACGAGCCCATGGAAGCGATATTGATAATCCGGCCGTACTTCCGCTCGATCATGTGCGGGCCGAATACCTGGCATGTTCGCAACGTGCCCGTCAGGTTCGTATCCAGAATGCGGCTCCAATCTTCCTCCGGATAATTAACGGTTGGCGCGCGCTTCGTGATGCCAGCCGCATTGACCAGAATGTCTACCTTCCCGAAAGCATTCAGGCATTCCTTGAGCAGCTTTTCGAGGGATGCGCGATCACCGACGTCGCACGTAACGCGTAGCGTTTTCCTTCCGACGGCTTCAATCTCATCGGCGAGCGATTTCACGAACTCCATGCGTCGCGCACTCGACACTACGTCTGCCCCACCCTGGGCCAGCCCTAGCGCAAGTGTTCTTCCGATCCCGGTACTGCCTCCGACAACAACGGCCGTCTTTCCTGCAAGATCTAGTTTTGGATAACCCATGAGTCCTCGATTCTAAGTAAGAAATCTTCGCAGCTAATGTCGCCAGAAAAGTTCACAGAAGGCCCGTACTAGGCGATGCCTTCAGGCGTCGCGATAAGGCCGAAAGGCGAAGGTGGCTTTAGCCGCCGCCGCTCACCAATTGAACATCGTTCCATCCAGTTTTCGATTCACTGGCAAGTAAGCCCGCTCGTATGGAAACTTCTCCCCGAGCTTCTCGTCATAGTCCACGCCCAATCCCGCTGAATCGCCTGGATGCATGTACCCGCTTTTGAACGAATACGAATGCGGAAAGACGCCGTCAGTCTCTTTCGTATGCGGCATATATTCCTGAATTCCAAAGTTACTTATGGAAATGTCGAAATGCAGCGCTGCTGCCATCGCAACCGGGGAAAGGTCCGTTGCTCCGTGGCATCCGGTGCGCACGTGATAAATCTCCGCCAATGCCGCAATTTTCTTCAGGTGAGTCAATCCGCCGCCATGCACCACGGTCATCCGCAAATAATCGATTAGCTGTTCCGTGATCAGTATGTGCGCATCCCACACGGTGTTAAATACTTCTCCCACAGCGATTGGCGTCGTCGTGTGCTTCCGTATCAGTCGGAAACCCTCTTGCAACTCGGCTGGAACTGGGTCCTCCATCCAGAACAGGTGATACGGCTCCAAATCTTTTCCCAAACGTGCCGCTTCAATCGGCGACAATCGGTGGTGAACATCGTGCAAGAGATGAAGATCGTCGCCGAACTTCAGCCTGAGGGCTTCAAACAATTTCGGCACGTGCAGCAAATATTTTTCCGTCGACCAAGTGTTCTCCGGTGGCAATCCTTTCTCTGCCGGCTCGTAAAACATGCTGCCGGAAGAAACTCCGTACGTCGAAGGGAGCCCGGGAATCCCCGTCTGCGCCCGCACGGCGAGATATCCCATCTCCTTGTACTTCGCCACTTGATCTGCGGCCTCTTCGATATCGCGTCCATTGGCATGGCCGTAGACCATTACGCCAGTGCGACTCTTTCCGCCAAGCAAGTTGTACACCGGAGTGTTCAGCGTCTTACCCTTGAGATCCCATAGGGCCATATCGACGGCGGCAATCGCTGTCATTGTGACCGGCCCGCGCCGCCAGTACGCTCCGCGATAGAGGTACTGCCAGATGTCTTCCGTCTGCGACGGATCTCTTCCGATGAAGCAAGGAATGACATGCTCCGTCAGGTATGACGCAACGGCCAATTCGCGGCCGTTGAGTGTCGCATCGCCAAGCCCGTAAATGCCTTGGTCCGTCCAGATTTTGAGCGTGACGAAGTTTCGTCCTGGACAGCACACAAAGACTTTGGCATCCGTGATCTTCAAGAACTCTCCTGAGTAAGGCGGATGTGCGTAAGAAAAGAGTGTAACGAAACCTCAAATTCGTCGCACGAGTCCTCGCTCGGTCGCCTCATTGTTGCGTATCAGCAGTAGGGTCAGGATCATTCCGATGAAGGGAATAATGCCCAGCGCGATCATGATCGGGTCGAACGTGTGCGTGCCCGTCACTTGCCGTGCATCGGATACGTAGCCCACGAGCTTGAATGCAATGATCGTTCCAATCCCCGTTCCTGTTCCGCCGAGTCCGCTCACAGTTGCCACCGATCCACTCTGGAACAAGTCCGAAGGTAGTGTATTGGCGATGATGGTGAACCCAGCGTAGGTGAATGTCACCACTGAGAACAGAAATGCAATCACATATGGATTCGTCGCGAAAATAGTCAGAATCAGAACCGTCATTCCAATTCCCCCGTAGATGACGGGGACCTTCCGCGCCCGCCCCAGCGACATTCCTCTTTTAATCAGAAATCCAGAAAACCAGCCCGCAAAAAAGCTGCCGGCATCTGCAGCAATAAACGGAATCCAAAGCCCCATTACATCGTGCTTCGGCTCGATCCCTTTCGCCACCAGGTACGTTGGAAGCCATTCCGCGATGAAGAAGAAGACAGGATCGGTGAAGGTCTTGGCGATGATTGTTCCCCAGGTCTGAGGCAGTTTCAAAAGCGTCCGTATCGGTATAGTTGCCAACTGCGGATGTGACTGGCCCGGCTCTTCTTTATCGGCGGCAATCATGGCCTGTTCCGACGGGCTGATACGGGGATGCTTTTCAGGCGGGTAGTACAGCCATCGCCACGCAATCAGCCAAAGAAATCCGAGTACGCTGGGTACAGCGAATGCAGGTCTCCATCCCCAACGGGGATATATCCAAACCAGCACGAGAAAAGGAGCGACGGCGCCACCGATCGAGGAACCACTGTCGAACAGCGCAGTCGCCAGCGCCCGCTCTTGTTTCGGAAACCATTCCGAGACAGCCTTGGTTGCGGCTGGCCAGTTTGCCGATTCGCCCGCGCCCAGCAGGAATCGAAATGTCGCAAGGCTGTACAAACCTCTTGCCAACGACGTGCACATCGATACGAGGGAATACCAGATCACCGTGATTGTCAGGCCTCGCCGCGTGCCGACGCGATCCACCAGCTTGCCGCAGACGGTCTGCCCGATTGTGTACGCCACACGAAACGCGATCGCTAGGTTGGCGTAATCGGAATAGGTCCAGTGATATTGAAGTCTCAGATATGGAGCGAGTAGGGAAAGTGTTTGCCGGTCGATGTAATTGATTACAGTGGATGCGAAAAGCAGGCCGCCTATCCACCAGCGCAGCGAAGAAATCGGCTTTTTGGCGTTGGACATCTACGCAATCAATGGATCAGACCTAAGAAGTAGCCGTTGTGAGCAAAATCTCGATCTCGGAGTGACGCATAGCATGTAGCGCCGGCGTCTCGCCGGCTGTCGCGAGGCCATCTTGGCCTCGCACCGTCGGTCTGAACGAAAGCGTGCGCGAATTATACAAGCGCTAATCAGAAGCAATTTTTAGGGAGTGAAATCAATGAGAGTACGCTGCAGGGGGAAAAGTTGGAGTCGCTCAGGTTAAAGATGTGCCCCTCTGTGCCTCCGTGGTGAACTTAAAGCTCAGCCCGCTCCAACCGCGGCGCAAGCACCTGCACAAACGCGAGCGCAACTAAATAAGCCGTACCCGCCAGAACGAAGATGGGAACATAAGAGCCAGTTTTCTGCAGAATGTAGCCCACCATCTTCGAGATGAACATTCCGCTGATCGTTCCCAACAACGTTCCAAACCCCACGACCGATGCCACGGCGCCACGCGGGAACATATCCGACGCAAGCGTGTAGATGTTGGCCGACCACCCTTGATGTGCTCCTGCGGCTACAGCCACCAGGCAGACTGCAAACCAGGCATTCGATGTTCGCGTGGCAAGCATGATCGGAGTAACGGCCAGCGCGCAAATCAGCATCGCCGTTTTGCGGCTGGGATTCACCGCCCAACCTCTCTTGATCATCGCTGACGACAGCCATCCACCACCAATGCTTCCTACGCTTGCGCCGCTATAAATGACGAACAACGGCAGGGCCATCCCTTTCAAATCAAGCTTCAAATTGCGGCTGAGAAAATCCGGCATCCAGAACAGGTAAACGAACCAGATGGGATCGGTAAAGAATTTTCCCAGTCCAACCGCCCAAGCCTGTCGCAGCCTCAGCATCGTCCGCCATGGAACGGCCACGACCGACGCCTGCTCTGGATCACTTTGAATCAGCGCTAGCTCACCAGGCGAAACAAACCGGCTTTCTTCGGGCCGCCGGTACAGCGCCATCCATGCGGCGATCCAGACCAGCCCCAGTGCCCCGGTGCAAATGAAAGCCATGCGCCACCCGAAGCGAATCGTTAGCCAGGGTACGATCAGTGGCGTAATAATGGCCCCAATGTTCGTCCCTGAATTGAAAATTCCCGTCGCGAGCGCGCGCTCTTTTTTAGGAAACCACTCGGCGACCGCTTTGATCGAGGCTGGGAAGCTGCCGGACTCGCCGATTCCGAGGCTGAATCTTGCAATTGCGAACTGAAAAACGGAGGTTGCCGCCGCATGCGCCATTGCAGAGACGCTCCAGAACAAAACGGCCAGCGAAAAGCCTTTGCGTGTTCCAATGCGATCGATCAGCTTTCCAATGAATAGAAGACTCGCTCCGTAAGCAAGCTGAAAGGCCACAACGATATTGCTGTAGCCCTCTTCGGTCCAACCCAACTCCACTTGCAATGTTGGCTTAAGCAGCCCAATTACTTGCCGGTCCATGTAGTTCACCGAGGCAGCGAAAAACAACAGCCCACAGATTAACCACCGCACGTTACCGGTCGTCCTCTCTGCTGTAACGGGTTGTGTGGAATTCAACATGGACTTTGCGAAGGAATGGACTGCCCAGTGACTCTATCACGCGGTCACCAGCCGAAATCGATGTCCCGAAGTGCAATTTCTTGCGCAACAAACAATTACCAGCACAAGCGTGGAGGGACGGCAGGACGCGTTAGAACTGACAAAGTGCCGTCGGCTTTAGCCCCGTCGAGTCCTAAACCCGCATCTAATCCGATGTTGATCAGTTAAAATTAAGCTGAGCCCAATATTTGAGCTTGAACTCACGCGGTGAAAGGGGAGTAGTGCGTCTCACGGGACCTGTGCTTCGCGTTCTGCGTCTGTTCGACGCGCCGCTGCTTGCGGCTTTAGTATCGGTTGTCCTCATGGGTGTATCTCCGGCGGGTGCCGATAACGCCGCCTTCGACCTGATCGGGCCGAAAGTCGATGTCCGCGTCCAGCGTTCCGGGACCACTCTGCCGATCGCCGAAGTTCCCAACCTTCAGGCCGGCGACCGCCTCTGGATCCATCCTGATCTCCCCCAGAGCCAATCGGTTCATTATCTGATGATCGTCGCGTTCCTTCGCGGCGCTACCAACCCGCCGCCGGACTCCTGGTTCACTCGTGTTGAGACCTGGAGTCGTTCCGTTCACGACGAAGGCATTTTTGTCGTAGTCCCGGATGAGGCTGAGGAAGCCCTTATTTTTCTTGCCCCCGAAACCGGGGGAGCCTTCAGTACGCTTCGTACGGCCGTCCGTGGAAAGCCCGGCGCATTCGTTCGCGCGGCCCAGGATTTGCAACAAGCCAGCCTTGATCGTCAGCGCTTAGAAAAATATCTAGATTCCGTCCGCGATGCTTACACGACAGAACCTGAGCAGTTGAAGGCGCACACTACGCTTCTGGCTCGCAGTTTGAGCATGCGTCTCGACCAGCAATGCTTCGACAAGCCCAGCGCACAGCAGGTCCCCTGCCTGACGCAGAACACCGAAAATCTGGTTCTGGACGACGCGCACAGCCAGAATATGGTCGCTACACTTACTTCCTCGACGTCCGCCGATCTTCTGGCACAGATCAGTTCCACGCCATCAGCACGGAGCGGCTTTTATAGCCCATATATAGGCGCTGTCGTCGATGTAGTCCGCATCCTCGGCACGACACACACTGCGCAATATCAGTACATCCCCGCGTTGGCTTTGCCCAAGCAAGATGAACTGAATCTGCGCCTCAATAATCCGCCATCATTTCGCAATCCAAAGTCAGTGCTGGTGATTGGACTTCCACCCATCCGTACGGCGCCCCCTCCGCCTCTTCGCGCCATTGATCCGAACCAGGTACTCTGTGCGGGCAAGCCCTCGCTTTTGTTGGCTGCTGATGGGGCGCCTTTGGTTTTCGCTACCGATCTCGCGCACAATCTGGTTCTTCACGTCGAGCCCAAGTCCGGTCCTGCCATCGATCTTCCTGCAAAGCCCGACGCCGAACTTGGCGGCTTTGTGGTGGAAACCCACGCTCTCGAGTCTGCCGACCTCGATAGCGAAGTCACCGGAACCATTCGCGGCCTTTGGGGATTCCACGCGTTTGAAGGGCCACACTATCGCCTGCGGACGTCCCGCCCGGCCCAGTGGATTGTCGCTTCAAAGGACGCGAGCGCCCTCATTGTTGGCCGGGAAGACACTCTTCATCTTCAGTCTCAGGACGCTTGTTGTGTCAGCGAAGTCACTCTGAAAGACGAGCAGGGAAAGGTCGTTCCCACCGAGTGGAAGAACTCCAAGTCCGACGAACTTGAGGTCAAAGTTCCTTTGCAAAAAGCCAGCGCCGGATGGGTGACGATGGAGATCAAGAAGTTCGGCCTCCACGAAGTCGACCAGATTCCGTTGCACACCTATGCAGAAGCCGCGCGCTTGGATACGTTTACCATCCACGCTGGTGACGCCGATGGCCTGCTCAAGGGTACGCGCCTCGATCAGGTAGCAAGCCTTGATCTCAACGGCATTCATTTCGCTCCGGACTCTTTGACCCGTGCCAACCAGCAGGATGAGCTGAAGCTTGTCACGACCGATCCCACCGCGAAGGCAAAGATCCAGACCGGAGACTCCATCTCAGCTCACGTTGCGCTGAAGGACGGCCGGACCCTCGACGTGAAGGCTGAGGTCGAAGCCCCGCGTCCCGCCGTCACGATCCTCACCAAGAGCATCCAGACGGACCAGTCCGCGCCGCCCGCCGTGCGACTCGGGAGCCAGGAAGAACTGCCGCAGGATGCCAGACTGAATTTCTTCCTCAAAACGCAATCGCCAGAGACCTTTTCTCCCACGGAAAAAATTGAAGTCGCGACGTCCGACGAATCTTTCCGGGTTTTGCTGAGCTTTAAAGATGGCAATCTCACCATGCAGGATACGAAGACCGTGCTTGCCGTTCTTGATCCTATGAAGCTGCTCGGGCCCTCTGCCTTCGGTCCATTGAAGATTCGTCCCGTGACCCCTGACGGCATCAACGGCGACTGGCAGCCGCTCGTAAATCTCGTTCGCATCCCAATGCTGAAAGCAGTTCGGTGCGTCCCCGCCCCCGAGAAGCAATGCACTCTGAGCGGAGACAAGCTCTTTCTGCTCGATTCCGTCAGCTCCGACGCTGATTTTACGAACTCGGTATCCGTCCCCGAAGGCTTTGTAGAAGATGCATTGGCGATCCCGCCCCCAAAAGGGAAGATGCTCTACATCAAGCTTCGTGACGATCCCGCGACGATCGATACTGTTGCCCTGCCAGTTCCTCAGCCAGAACAGTAGTGTCAAGGGAGCTTGAGAGCGGTGCTCCTTAACCCCCCTGTACGAACGTAACCTGAGATACCCTTAGTCGTCGCGATAGCATTCTTCATCCCTGTTCCCGGGAAAGGAAGCCGATGCAGAGATCCACGTTCGCGCTTATCGCGGTTGCTCTTCTCTCTACGGTATGCCTCGGCCAGGACTCGCAATCTCTCGGGGATGTAGCACGCCAGGCCCGTGCCCAGAAGCAAGCCAAGAACAGCGCTTCAAGAGCGAGCAGTGATTCGAAAGATCAAGACGCAAGTTCGCCCGACGGCTCTCGTCCGAAGGCAACGCGCGTCATCACGAACGATGACAGTCCCAACGCGACCGATCCGACGCCGGTAGTTCCCAAACAGTCTTCGGAAAGCATCGCTCCATCTGCTCAGGCCCATGGAAACCGCGAAGAACAGGGCGATAATTGGAAGTCCCAGATTCAGGCGCAAAAGGAAGCTATCGCGTCTCTTGAGAGTCAGATCACGGAACTCAGCAACTCCATCCATTACACCGGCGCAAACTGCGTTGCCAATTGCGAGAAGTGGAATGAAAACCAACAGCGGAAGCAGGAGCAAGTCGAGACCATGAAGGCGCAGCTCGACGAGCAAAAGCACCATCTGGAAGAGATGCAAGAGCAAGCCCGCAAACAAGGATTCGGCAGCTCCATCTACGATCCGTAAACCTGGCCCACAAACTGAAGCCGCAAACCGAAGGCCGGAAGCCCGCAACTGGAAGCCCGAAGCCCTTCCGACTACCCGCCGCGCTAGAAATTTTCACCATTCCCCAAACAGCGTCTCTCATGCGAAATTAATGCATGGCTCTCGTTGTCCGCCCCTCTCCCATTCATTCTGTCGGTGTTTACACCTCTTCGCCTATCCGCAAGGGCATGCGCATCGTTGAGTACGAAGGCGAGCGCATCACTCCAGAAGAGGCCGACCGCCGTTATGATGGCGAGACCCGCACCTATCTCTACGGGCTGGAAGATGGCAAGACCGTGATCGATGGCCACGGCCTCGGAGCGTATCTGAATCATTCTTGCGATCCAAACTGCGAGGTCGATGAGATCAAAGGTCGGGTCTGGATTTTCGCGATGCGCAACATTGCGGCTGGCGAAGAATTGGTTTGGGATTACAACCTCTACGACGACGAAGATCCTGCCCCATGCCACTGCGGTTCGCCAAAATGCCGCGGCACAATGTACTCCCGGGAGTGGATGGCAAGAATGCGCCGCAAAGAAGCGCGCAAAAAGAAAAAACTGGAAGCAGCCAAGAATGAGAAGAGAGTCTCTGCCCGGAATGGAATTGTTCTCACTGGGAAGGTCACGAGTTCCACTCGTAACGGTTCAGACCTACCCGAGGCAGTCGGGTTCAGCCGCTGAGATCGTCTCTCTCTCTCTCTCTCTCTCTCTCTAAGACTGTCGAGATGCGGAGTTTGAAGTTAGCTCTACCGCTGCTCCGGAGCCTTGCCGTGTTCCCGCCATCCTTCAATGATCAGGTAAAGCACAGGAATAAAGAACAGATTCAGCACCGTCGACATGATCATCCCGCCGAACACTGTCGTGCCAACCGAGTGACGTCCGTTTTCGCCAGCGCCTGTCGCGGCAACTAGGGGCACAACTCCCAAAATGAATGCCAGAGACGTCATCAATATTGGCCGCAAACGGATCGACGCCGCCTGGATCGTAGCTTCTACTAGTGGCAATCCACGCTCTCGCAATTGCTCGGCGAATTCGACGATCAGAATCGCATTCTTGCTCGCCAGACCGACCAGCATCACTAGTCCCACCTGGCAGAACACGTCGTTGTTCAATCCCCGAATCCACTGCGCCCCCAGGGCGCCCAGCAGAGCCATTGGGACGGCCAGCAGCACGATGAAGGGCAGAATGAAGCTCTCATACTGCGCCGACAAAGTCAGATAGACAACTAGCGTTCCCAATCCAAAAAGCAGCAAGGATGTTCCGCCCGCCTGTAATTCCTCAAGTGACAGCCCCGTCCAGCTATAGGAGAATCCCTGCGGTAATTTCTTCGCCAGGTCCTCCATCGCTGTAATGGCTTGCCCCGAACTGTATCCTGGCGCCGCCGAACCATCGATTTCTGCCGACCGAAACAGGTTGTAATGGCTGATCACTTGCGGTGTGGTTGTCTGCGAGATAGCGAGCAGGTTATCGAGCGGCACCATTGCTCCGCTATCGGAGCGTACATAAAATTCTTTCATGTCCTTTGCTGTCGATCGGAATTGTTTGTCGGCTTGAACGTATACCCGATAGGATCGGTTGTTGAAATCAAAGTCGTTAACGTACGCCGATCCCATGTACACGCCTAGTGTGTCCGTAATCTGAGAAAGCGGAACGTGCAGACTCTTAGCCTTCTCGCGGTCGATCGTCACCACGAACTGAGGATCGTTCGCGGTAAAAGGCGTGTACAAGCTGACTAGATCTTTCCTCTGCGATGCGCTTCGAATCAGGCCCTGCGTTGCTGCTGCCAGTTCATCCAGCCTATGCGCGGCGAGGTCCTGCACCACAAACTGGAATCCGCCAAAGGCACCGAGTCCTTGAATAGTTGGCGGCAGCGTCGCAAACACAATCGCTCCCGAGACGCCAAACAGTTGCGGTCGAACCCGATTCAAGATCGCCGTCGCAGAGTGCTGCTCACCCTTCCTTTGCGAATAGGGCTTCAGCGACACAAACATCAATCCCTGGTTTGCCGCCGCGCCTGAAAAGCTAAATCCGGCAACAGAAAAAATATTTTCTACTTCCTCCTGCCGCCTCATGATCTGGGTTACCTGATTCCCGATTGAGGTCGTGTATTCGAGCGAGGCTCCCGCCGGAGACTGCATCACCACAATCAGGAATCCCTGATCCTCATCTGGCACAAACGACTTCGGCACGCGCGTAAATACGAGGTAGGTAAGTCCCAGACCCGCAAAGAACACCAGTACCATCACGATCTTGTGTTCCAGGAAGTGATGCAGGGACCGGCGATACCCAATGATCATCCGGGTAACACCGTCGTCGAACTTCTGCAGCAGCCACATCTTCTTGTGATGGCCGCCCGCGAGGAAAATGGCCGCTAGCGACGGTGCCAGTGTCAGTGCATTAAAAGCGGAGATTGCGATGGAAAATGCAATGGTCAGCGCAAACTGGCGAAAGAGGATGCCAGTAGTTCCGGGAAAAAACGCGACCGGCACAAAGACGGCCACCAGCACGAGCGAAGTCGCGATCACTGCACTCGTAATCTCGGTCGTGGCGGCTGCTGACGCTTTGCGCGAGTCGTGCTCTCCGCCTGCCATATGCCGCTCGATATTTTCAATGACAACAATTGCGTCATCGACGACGAGTCCGGTTGCGAGCGTGATTCCAAATAGCGTCAGGGTGTTAATCGAGAATCCAAGCAACTTCACAAAAGCGAAAGTACCGATCAGCGAGACTGGAGTGGCGATGAAGTGGATCATCGTAGTTCTCCAGTCTCCCAGGAAGATGAAGATCACCAGGATGACCAGCGCGATCGCCGAGCCCACAGTGAAGAGTACGTCTTTAATCGACTCGCTCACTGCGTCGGTCGTGTCGAACGCAAGCGTGTAATGCATTCCCGGCGGGAAACTCTTCGACAATCGATCAAGCTCCGCGATGGCCCGCCGGTCCACTTCCAATGCATTGGCCGTCGAGAGTTGCGTCACTCCGATTCCCACCGCGTCCTGCCCGTTGAACTTCAGGTCCGACGCATATTGTTCCGCGCCCAGTTCGGCCCGGCCGACATCCTTCAGCCTCACCAGCGTGCCGTCTGCATTCGTTTTAAGAATGATGTTCTCGAACTGTCCTGTCTCGCTCAATCGCCCTACGACTCGCACGCTGACTTGATACTGCTGTCCTGGGATTGCTGGTTGTTGTCCAACCTGCCCGGCTGCGACCTCAACGTTTTGCTCTGCCAGTGCGTTCACTACATCAGGTGCCGTCAAACCGCGTCCCGCCATGCGCACGGGATCGAGCCATAGCCGCATGGAGTATTTGCGTTCGCCGAAAATCATCACGTCGGCCACGCCGGGGATTCGCTTGAGCGAGTCCCGCACATACACATCGAGATAATTGCTCATGAACAGCGTCGAGTACCGGTTGTTTTCTGAAGTCACGGCGGCGCCGAAAACGAAGTTCTGCGAACTTTTCTGGGTCGTGATGCCCACCGACTTCACCGCACTTGGCAATCTCCCCTGCGCAGTGTTCACCCGGTTTTGAATGTCGACGGTGGCCAGGTCTGGATCGCGCGTAAGATCGAATGTCACTGTGATGCCGCTCGATCCGTCATTGCCGCTGGTCGAGGTCATATACTTCATCCCCTCGGCTCCGTTGATTTGTTGTTCGAGCGGAATTGTGACCGCGCTCTCGACAGTCTGCGCGCTGGCGCCAATGTAAAAGCTCGAAACACTAACCTGGGGCGGAGCTAGATTGGGAAACTGCGCGATAGGCAGAGTCGGAATCACCGCCGCCCCCGCCAGCACAATTAACATCGCGCAAACCGAGGCGAATACCGGACGCCGTATGAAGAAATTTGCAAACATGAAAGAGCCTTTGCCGATTGTCGTTATGAACGAACAAAAACGTGAAGATGGCTGCTACTCTGTCCACGGCTAACTCACCGAAGCTGGAACTCCAGAGCCGGAAGCCCGAAAGGGGGATCTAGCTCATCGGAACCACCGGTGCTCCATCCATCAGGAACTGCGTACCGGAAACGATGACTTTGTCGCCCGGCTTGATCCCCTCTTTCACCTCGAAATTGTTCCCAACCGTCTCGCCAATGGTGAGTGGATGTTGTTTCGCGATGAACCCTCCCTTTTCCTGCGGTTCTGCGACAAACGCGAAATACTGTCCCGCCAGCCGCGACACTGCAAGAATGGGCACTTCCGGGTTCTGATGAGTCCCCCAGATCACACGCGCCCGTATGAACTGCGATTGCCGAAGCGCGTCATTTCCATTCGCAATGCGCGCCTTGACCAACACCGTCTGCGTCGTATTGTCGACCTGCGGAGAGATGAAACTGATCTTTGTCTCTGCCATGACTTTGCCTGTGTTGTCCAAAATCTGTACAGGCAGGTTCATCTTCAACTGCGCCGATCGCTCGACCGGGACATAGACGTACGCCTCCAGGCTGCCGGGTTGATCGACAGTCGTTAATTGCGTCGTCGTCGTGACGCGATCCCCCACGCGAACAGGAATGTCACCCACAATTCCGGTTCGCAGAGCGGTGACTTTGTAGTAGTGAAGCTGTACTTCCTGCTCGCGAACTTGCGCGTTCAGAGCGCCCATCTGCGCCTGCGCCGCGTCCAGTGTCGCTTTTGCCTGATCCAGATCTTGTTTGCTCACAACTCCAGCGCCTGCCAGACTCTCGGTGCGCTGGTATTGCTGTTTCGCCCAATTCAGCTGTGCCTGCTGTGCCGCACGGGCGCTTTCCTGGCTTCTTACAGTCGCCTGCTGCTTCAGCGGATCGATCTCCATGAGAGCGCTGCCCTCCGAGACTCGATCGCCGGAATGCACGAAGATCTGTGTGATTTGGCCCTCCACCTGCGGCATAATCACGGCCGAATCGCGCGACTTAAGCGTCGCCACGTACTCGCTCGCGTCATTGACAGGCATCGCCTTCGCTTCCATGATTTTTACGGGCATAGCCTGAAAGCCGCCTGCCGGCCGCGTCGGCTTCGCATTTCCCGAGCAACCTATCATTGCGGAAATGGATATCAAGGGCCCAGCAATCGTTTTAAATCTATATTTATTTTGCATGCGCAACATACGTCCTCAGGGTGTATGGCAGGAAATCCAGCCAGCGTCCATTGAAATCAAAACTGATCCGCGCCACCGGAGGGATGCCTTTCCGTGTTCGGATCATTGGTACGTTCGATCCTTGTCGATTCGTGCATCCCGCGAGCAGCCCGAATTGCACGATTTGCATAAACGCGCATTGTACTCCCCAACCACGGCCCGAATCGGTGATGGACCGCACAGGCGTTGGTTGGAATAGTCTGGTCCACTTTCTTAAGAGTGGAGATTTTGAATAGGTTGCTTCAACGGCCCGATATTATCTTCCCCAGTAGTTCCTTGAGAATCTTCGCTGCGACAGTCGCCGTCACCCCGGCGACGTCTTGCACAGGGTTGAATTCGACCAGATCTGCTCCAACGATTTCGCCTTCGATCGCATGAAGATGCGCAATCGCCTCGCGTACCGTCATTCCCCCGGGCTCACGATGCGAAATCCCTGGAGCGAATGCCGGATCCAGCACGTCGATGTCGAACGTAACGTATACGGGTCCATCCGCTTTCAACTTCTCGTAAGCGGGAAGTCCGCCCATCTCGACTACCTCGACGCCAAATCTTCTCGCCTGCTCTCGCTGATGCCCATTCATGGTTCGAATTCCCACCTGTACCAGTCGCTTCGCCAACCCAGCTTCCATAATTCGTGCAAACGGACAGGCATGCGATAGCCGATTCCCCTCGAACTCGTCATACAAATCCGGATGCGCATCAAAATGAAAAATCGTCAGCTCCGGATACCGACTCGCAAACGCCTTCACGATCGGATAAGTGATGGAATGATCCCCGCCGAGTGAAACCGCCCGCTTGCGTGTGTCGATCAACGCTCCCACCGATGACTGAATCACACCAAATGCTTCTTCCTCACTAAAAACCAGATCCCCGGCGTCTTCATACGATCCGCTAGATCCCAGGTCGACGCCCGACTCCGTCCACTTGTTTGAGGCATCACAAGCCATTGCCTCACGGATCCTCCCCGGTGCTTCCGCCGCTCCGCGCAAATGAGAAGACTGTCCATCAAACGGGACTCCAAGCAGCATCGGAGCACTTACCTTCCTACTATCGTCGATCATTGATCTCCCCTGAGCCGTCTTTCTGCACGGCCTTGGCGTTTTCCGAAAAGATTATTCGAAAATTGATAGAAAATTTATGGAACTCCACACTCGATCGGATATCCTGTCCCGAGCCCCGAAACAGAATTGATCAAAGAGTCCCGTGAAAAATCTGATCTTCGCTTCCTTCCTGCTCGCAGCTTGTGTTATCCCCTCGCTGGGCCAAGGCCCTTCCGCCAATGATGCCTACGCCATCCCCGTCTTCGCCAAAGTCCAACTCGACAACTCCCTGAAATTGTCGAAGCTGAAACCGGGCGATCCAGTCGAAGGGCATCTCTCCAGCAACGTGTATTCATTGGACAGGGAGCTTTACGCCGCAGGAAGCACCGTTCATCTTACCGTCGATCATGTCGAGCGCAAGCGCAAGATCCCCGGTGCGCGCTGGCCCGGCATCGCCAGACTGTTCATGCCGCGTCACGAAAACGTGCCAATCTTCAGACAGGCAGTCATCTCGATGCCTGATGGCACAGCGAGCCGCCTCGAAGCAAACATGGTTTCATCCAGTCGCATGAAGGAGATCTGGTCGCCCGCCCCGAGGTCAGGCAGCGGTTCTGCATCTCCGGTGACCAGTGATCGAACTCGGCAGTCTCAGGCCGCACCTAAATCGGCCGACGCGCCAGTTTTATACCTGGAGGCGCACCTCAACGCGGATCAGGCTACGCATTATTCGGAAGCAGGCCAGACTCCAATCGCCACAAGTGGCACCGCTCCCGCCGGGACCCTCTGTCGGGTCCTGTTGTTAAGTAGCCTTAGTGGGGCGAAGAGCCACGCCGGTGATCCGATTCAGGCCCGTCTTTTGGAACCGGTAATCGTCGATTCCCACGTTCTTCTTCCCGCCGGAAGCCTTTTCGAAGGGCGTGTCCTGAAGTCCATCCCGCCCCGCATTCCGGCGCGCGCAGGATCTCTCACTATCGCCTTCGAGTCGGTAACTTTGCCCCAGCGTGGCCGCATTGAAGTCTCGGCTTCGGTATCCCAAGTCGAAGTCACTTCTACTTCACCCACCAAACTCGATCGCGAAGGCCGCCTCCGCGGTTCACGTCCCGGCGCCATCTGGTTCGTGGTGAATGGCGGAGTCTCCGCGGGTCTCGCCAAGGTCACCGACGATACGCTTCAACTTATTATTGAGTCGGTCGTGTCAACCGCCACCGACGCCTCTACCGCTGGTACCGCAAGGATCGCCGCCGCCGCGGTTTCAGGAGCTTTCCTCCTTACTCGCAAAGGCCAGGATGTCGTTCTCCCCGGCCACACCGAAATGAGCATCACTCTGAACCGTCCGCTAACGCTCTCTGCCCAGATCGCATCATCGGCGCCGGCAAAAAAGGACTAAGCTCCTCCCTCGAATCCCCCACGAAGGCCGCCGCATCCTTTATTCTAAGAACTGCATTCTTATGCCTAAAACCAAGATCTCCGGCGCTCCCGCCAGCGCCGTCCTCGATAAATCCAACCAAAACGGCTCCAACCCCGAACGAGAGCGTGTGTTTGCCGCTTACCGCCAATGGGGGTACCTCGAAGGCGACCTCGATCCCCTAGGGTTCCTCCGTCCGCGCCCCACACCCGAACTCGAACGCGATGGCGAATTTGCCCGTGAGGCCCGAACCATTTATTCCAGCACCATCGGCGTCGAAATCAATCACATCTATTCTCCCGAGCGCCGCCGCTGGATCTACGAGCGCATGGAACAAGGCCTTCAGCCCAACGACCAGGAAATCGACCGCGCGCGCATCCTCGATCTGCTCACTCGCGCTGACGTCTTCGAGCAGGTCATGCAGCAGCGCTATCTAGGCAGCAAGCGATTCTCTCTCGAAGGCACCACAGCGCTGATTCCGCTCGTCGACGAAGTGCTCGATACCGCATCACGCCTCGGTGCGATCGAACTGGTCATGGGCATGAGCCATCGCGGACGCCTCAACGTGATCGCCCACGTGGCCAGGCGTCCACCGGAAGAAATCTTCGCCGGTTTTGAAGATGTCGATCCGCGTAGTGTCCTGGGTTCTGGCGATGTCAAGTACCACATGGGCGCCACTGGCGAATACGCCACGAAAAGCGGTGGCAAAGTACACATTCACTTGGTTTCGAACCCGAGCCATCTCGAAGCCGTGGATCCCGTCACCATCGGCCGCACCCGCGCCAAGCAAGACCGCACCGGCGAAGGCGGCCGCGAAAAGTATGTGCCTCTTCTCGTCCACGGCGATGCCGCGTTTGCGGGGCAGGGAATTCTCGCCGAGACCATGAACTACGCCGACCTTCCGGGCTACACCGTCGGCGGAACAATTCACGTCGTCGTCAACAATCTTCTCGGCTTTACGACCAGCTATACGGAAGAACATTCGACCCGCTTCGCGGCCTGCATCGCCCGCCGCCAGTCGATTCCAATCTTCCACGTCAATGCCGAAGACGTCGATGCCGTGGTCCGCGTCGCCCGTCTCGCTACCGAGTACCGCTACGAATTCGGAAGCGATGTCGTCATCGATCTCATCGGCTATCGCCGCCACGGGCACAGCGAGGTTGACGACCCAACCATTACGCAGCCGCTGCTTTACAAGAAGATCAAAGATCATCCGCCCCTCTGGGAAATCTACGCCGATGACAGCGGAGCAGCCGATGCGCAGGCGAAAGCCGATGCCATCAAAACCGAGTTCGAAGCGGCGCAGAAGAATGCCCGCAGCATCAAACACAAACCGCTTTTGCGCGAGCTTCCCAAATATTGGGATAAATATTTTGGCGGCATCCATCGAGACGAATATGAAGTCGAAACCGGATTATCGCCACAGGAAATTGCAGAACTGACTACCCACCTCACCACCTATCCGGACGGCTTCCATATTCACCCGAAAGTAAAAAAGCTTCTGGAACAGCGTGCCGAGATGGGACAAGGTAAGCGCCTGGTCGACTACGGCATGGCGGAAGCCTTGGCCTTTGCGAGTCTCGTAAAGACCGGCACGCATGTTCGCATGTCGGGGCAGGACTCTCGTCGTGGCACATTCAACCAGCGTCACTCCGTTCTCATCGACACAGAAAACGAGAACGAATACGTGCCGCTCGAAAACATCGCAGCCGATCAAGCTCGCTGCGAAATCTATAACTCAACGCTTTCTGAAGCCGGAGTGCTTGGATTCGAATACGGATACAGCCGCGACTATCCCGAATCGCTCGTTCTCTGGGAAGCGCAGTTCGGCGACTTCGTCAACGTCGCCCAGGCCATCATCGATCAGTTCATCAGCGCCGGGGAAGCCAAATGGAACCTGCTTTCCGGCCTCGTGATGCTTCTTCCGCACGGATATGAAGGTCAGGGCCCGGAGCACTCAAGCGCGCGAATCGAGCGCTTCATCCAGCTCGCGGCCAAACACAACATCCAGATCGCGCAGCCCTCGAATGCCGCGCAATATTTCCACCTGCTACGCCGACAGGCTCTGCGCCATTGGCGCAAACCGCTGATCGTCTTCACGCCCAAGAGTATGCTTCGCCATCCGGACGCGAGTTCTTCGATAGAAGATTTCACGCACAAGAATTTCTTGAACGTTATCCCAGACACAACGGTCGGAGAAGCCGAGCGAATCCTGATCTGCACAGGAAAGATCGGCCACGAACTTCAGGCTGAAAGGAAAAAGAGAAAAGATACAAGCACCGCGATCGTGTTCCTGGAACAGATGTACCCATTCCCCGAACAGGAAGTCATCGCTGAGTTCGATCGTCATGGCAAAAACGCCGACATCGTCTGGGTTCAGGAAGAGCCCGCCAATCAGGGAGCGATGTTCAACATGCTCCCGCGCCTTAAGCGTATCGCCGGCGAACGGCCAGTCCTGACCGTAAAGAGAAGCTCGGGCCCAAGCCCGGCAACGGGCAGCGCAAAAGCCCACGAGGTAGAACAAAAAACGCTGCTAACGCTGGCATTCACAATCAAGTAGTACCCGGAGCGGCGGACGCCCTCGTCCGCCGTCGCGGCACGAGGCGTTCTCAAATGGATTTTGTCATACCGAGCCGCAAAGCGGCGAGGAACCTGCCGTCCGGCCTGCCACGAAGACCTTTGCTCTTTACCCGCTTTGTCGCCTGATGGGTGCTCGCGCGTTCGTTGCGTGAGAAGTGGGGATTTTGATCTCTTCCGGATCTATTCAGGCCGCTCCGTTACCGCTTTCCCTCGCGAGCCCGGCAGTCGCGTCTTCTCCGCGCCACCCAGAAGCTCCTCGATGCTCCGGTACGCATAAATTGTTGGAGCATGATTCTGCATTAGCCCGCCCGTATCGGCGGTTGGACCGTAATTGCTATGAATGCCACGCCCCAGCATCCGAAGCATAGCCATCAACTGTCCCCGGTGATGAGAGGTATGCGAGATTCTCCGTACCATGATCCATGCACGATTTCGCGCTACGTCGAAGAATTGAGCATTTTCCTCCCACCATGCTTCCGGCTTTCCCTCTAAGGCCACGAGTCGCTTTCCGCTGTCTTCTATATATCTCTTAATGAATTTCATCCTTGTCTCTTCGCTGGGCAGCGGTGGTGCGCTCACATCAATTCCCAGCATGTTCCGGAACCACAGATCCTCGCTCACACACTGATGCACCATCTGTTCATGCACGCTGCGTCCGCGCGGATCGCTTTCTCGCGGCCGCACCGGTAGGTCCTGATCAAGAAATTCACTCCAGACACTGACCACCTTCAGCCGCTCGGTTGCGTACGTGTCCACCAAAAATGCGTATCTCATAGCCGCAGATGTTAACCTACCTTTCTTCACATGGCCCGGCCGCCTCAACCACTCCGCATCGCCATCGACACAGGTGGCACCTTCACCGACTGCATCTGGATCGATCCGAAAACTCACCGTCTTGCGATGCTGAAGGTTTTCTCGACCCCGGCTGATCCGTCCCAAGCGATCGTCGAGGCAGTAAGAAAGATCGCGCCTGAGGGCGAATTCATCCTGCTCCACGGCACCACGGTCGGTACAAACACACTGCTGGAGAGAAAAGGTGCACGCACAGCTTTGGTGACGACCGAAGGCTTCGAAGATGCCATCGAAATCGGGCGGCAAGCCCGCCCCAAACTCTACGACTTCTTCTTCGATCGGGTCGAACCACTCATACCAAAGGATCTTCGCTTCGGAGTCAACGAACGCACAGCCTCGGATGGCGAGATCCTCACCACACCAAGGCCAGAAGAATTGCGCAAGCTTACCGAAAGCGTTAGAAGCGCTAATCCCCAATCCATCGCCATCTCGCTGCTGTTTTCCTTCGCGGCCCCTAATAACGAACAAGCCACTGCCAAAGCCCTAAGATCACTATCCGTCCCGCTCTCCATCTCGCACCAGATCCTGCCCGAGTTCCGCGAATACGAACGGACTTCGACAGTGGTGATCAACGCTTACCTCCAACCGGTAATGCAAACGTACCTCGAAAACCTCGAGCAACGCACACGCAGCGGCGCGATCCAAACAAAGGACCGTGGCGTGGCACGGATCTCCAGCGCCGCAACCGCCGGAACTACCGTGGAAGAGCGGCGCTTCAGCGCCGCGAAAGGAAGCAGGAACAAGGGGGCTTCACCCCCCGCATCCGCGGAAGCCGAACGCCGAAAGCTGGAAGCCGCCTCCCGCATTTTCGTAATGCAATCGAGCGGCGGCATCACCGCGCTGGCTACCGCTGCTCGCGAACCCGTCCGCACCGTCCTGTCCGGCCCCGCAGGGGGCGTCGTCGGCGCTCTCACCACTGCCCGCGCCAGCGGATTCGAAAACATCATCGCCTTTGACATGGGAGGAACTTCCACCGACGTCTCTCTCGTTGAAGGGGAAATCAAAACCGCCACGGACGCGCAAATTGCTGGATTCCCCATCGGTGTCCCCATGCTCGACATCCACACCGTCGGCGCTGGCGGAGGTTCTCTTGCCCGTTTCGACGCAGCAGGAGTACTCCGCGTCGGCCCCGAATCCGCCGGAGCCGATCCCGGTCCCATCTGCTACGGTCGCGGAATCCAGCCCACAGTCACCGATGCCAATCTCATCCTAGGCCGTCTCCGTCCAACAAATTTCCTTGGTGGCGATTTCACGCTCGACGCAGAACGCACCCGCACTATCACCAAAGACTGGCTGAAGGTGCAAGGTTCTGATCTCACGCTGGACAAATTTGCGGCGGGCGTCATCCGAGTAGTGAACGCAACGATGGAGAAAGCAATCCGCGTCGTCTCCATCGAGCGTGGACGTGATCCGCGCCAATTTGCTCTCGTCGCCTTCGGCGGCGCAGGAGGTCTTCACGCCTGTGCCCTCGCCGAATCGCTCAGCATCCCGCACGTGATCGTCCCTGCATTTCCCGGTGCGCTCTCCGCATTAGGAATCCTCGCCAGCAACGTCGTGAAAGATTACTCGCGCACAGTCCTCTGGCGCGTGAAGAAGGATATTCCCTACGACAAGCTCAGTGAAGAACTCGCGAATCTCGAAGAAACCGCGAAGGCAGATTTCGCCGCCGAATCCTGGCAGGGCCGACCAACCTGCACCCGCAGCGTTGACGTCCGCTATCGCGGCCAGGGATACGAACTGAATCTTCCTCTGACCAGAACTCTCCTTCGCGAATTCGAACAAGAACACCATCGCCGTTACGGCTACACCCATCCCGGACGTGAAATCGAATTAGTAACGCTACGCCTCCGAGCACTCTTGAAAACCCAATCTTCTCGTGAAGGAAAAGTTCATGCGGGAACGGCCGCCCTGCGCCGTTCAGGCCGAGAAAAGGTTGGCAGGCTTTCCTCGCCCGAGGCCCAGGTCATGTTTGATGGCAAGAAACAGAAAGCGAAAATCTACGAGAGGGAAGAGCTATCCCCGAACCGAACCTACAAAGGCCCGGCGGTAATCACCGAATACAGCGCGACGACAGTGATCCCATTGGGCCGCAGCTTCAAAATAGACAAAGGCGCAAATCTGATCATTTCCTTGCGGTGAGCCCTGTGATCTCTGTGGTGAAAGGTTTTTGTCTGTAATTGTTAAAATCCGATGAAAATCACGCGTAAGCGTTCCGAACTCGCCACTCGGCACTAGGTACTCGCAACTCTCTTAGCTAAAATGAAAACGTGAAACCTAGCATCTTCGTGGTTGAAGACGATCCGGACATTTCCCGCCTCGTCCGCCATCATCTGGAAAACGAGAGCTTCGTCGTCCGCGTTTATCCCACGGGATCGACTGTCCTTGCCGATGCTGAGCGACAGCGCCCGTCCCTCTTCATTCTCGACATCATGGTCCCGGGCAAGGACGGACTTGAGATCTGCCGCACGATCCGCCAGACGGCTGGCCTGGCCGCTGTTCCGGTGATCTTTTTAACCGCCAAAAGCAGTGAAGCCGACCGCGTCCTCGGACTCGAACTCGGCGCCGATGATTACATCGCCAAGCCCTTCAGCCCCCGCGAGCTTGTCGCCCGCGTGAAGGCCGTCCTGCGCCGCTTTGAGCGCCCGCTTCCGCCCAGTCCGATGAAAGTTGGCGATATTGAAATTGACCCGTCTGCAATGACGCTTACTGTTCGAGGAGCCACAGTCCCGACTACCGCCACCGAATTTCGCCTGCTCGACTATTTCGCCCGCCACAAAGGACGCGTCTTCAGCCGCGATCACTTGCTCGATTCTGTCTGGCGTGACACCGCCTATGTCACTCCACGCTCCGTCGATGTCTACGTTCGCCGCATCCGCGAAAAAATCGAGCCCGATCCCGAAAATCCGCGCTATCTGAAAACCGTCCGCGGCGCCGGCTACCGTTTCGAAGCCCCGAAGTGAGTACAACTCCGCCAAGGGTTAAAATGTCCAGCGTTCCAAAAGTGTCGCTTCAAGAACCTTCGTGTTCCTTCGTGCCCTTGGTGGTTCAGAATTTTGGAGGTCGAGTTAGAGTGCCGTTCGTGAGGACCAATTGAAGAACCGCATCTTCTTCAAGCTGCTTACCGTCTTCCTGCTTGTCATAGCAGCCACCGCCTTCATCCTCGACCTGATGATCGGCGGCGCGTGGGAAGCCTCCCTGCGCGCTGAAATCGAACGCAACCTCACGCAAAAAACTCTCCTCTTCGCCCATCGCGTCGAAATCGATCGCACTCACTCTCTCGTCGAGATCGCTTCCCAGGAAGGCCAGGCAGCCGGAGCCCGCGCCACCGTCATCGATGCCTCCGGCAAAGTACTCGCGGATTCCGAAAGCAATCCTGCCACGATGGAGAATCACGCCACGCGCGCAGAATTCGCCGCCGCTCTCTCCGGCAAGACTGGCGAGAACGAACGTCGTAGTGCCACTCTTGGCATCCCATTTCTGTATGTCGCCGCGCCTATCTCGGGTGGCGCCGTACGCCTCGCCTATCCTCTCTCCGATGTCGAAGCCGTTCAGGCCCAGGTTCGCCGCCGCCTCCTATGGGGATCGCTCGTCGCTTTCATCGTCGCAACGCTGATCGCAGGTGCCACGGCGGTCTGGATCGCGCGTCGATTGGAACGCATCGTCGATGTTGCTTCGCGCATCGAACGCGGCGATCTTCGTGCCCGTGTCGACGATTCCGTCGCCGATGAGATTGGACGCGTCGCTGCCGCCATTGACAAAGGCGCCCAGCAAGTCGAACGCAGTTTCGCCGCGGTTCGCTCCAGTCAGCGCCAGCTCGAAACTTTGCTCAACAGCATGCAAGATGCTGTCATCGCCGTCAGTTCCGATGGCCTCGTCCGCTGGGCCAACCAACCCATGGACCGTCTGGTTCCGCAACGTACTCGTCTCAACGCTCCGGTTGTAGAAACAATCCGCGACCCTGACTTCCTCGCCACTGTCAAAGCCGCAACTAACACCAAAGAAGTGAAAACTGCTCGAGCCACCTCGATCGTCCCTGGACGGGCCTTCGACGTCACGGCCGCCCCTCTTCCGGACGGCGGTGTTGTAACCGTGCTGCGTGATCTGACGGAAACCGAGCGCGTCGAAAAAACCCGCCGCGATTTCATCGCCAACGTCTCGCACGAACTCCGCACGCCGCTCACTTCCATTCAGGGATACAGCGAAACTCTCCTCGATACTATCCCCGAAAACTCCGGCTCCACTCGCGAATTCCTGGAAATCATCCGCAAGAACACGACTCGGATGGCGCGTCTGACCGAAGACCTGCTCACTCTTGCACGCGTCGAGTCCGGGGAAACTCGTTTTGAGACCCAGCCCATCCCTCCTGCCGAACTACTCCACGACGCCGAAGAAAGCTTCCGAGAGATTGCCCGGGGACAAGGTGTCGATCTCCAGATCATCGATTCCAACAACGGCTCCGGTTCCATCGAGTCCCTCCCGATGGTTCTCGCCGATCGTGAAGCCATTCATCAGGTCTTTTCCAACCTGATCGACAATGCGATGAAATATGGCCGCTCCGGCGGACGCATCCAACTCGGCGCTCAGTTCGTGCCAGCCTCTTCACCCGGCCGTCCGCGCGGAATCGAATTCTACGTTCGCGACTACGGCGCCGGGATTTCCTCCGAGCACTTGCCGCGCCTCTTCGAGCGTTTCTATCGCGTCGACAAAGCCCGCTCCCGCGAATCCGGCGGCACCGGCCTCGGACTCGCGATCGCCAAGCACATCATGCGCGCCCACGGCGGCTCCATCCGCGCCGAAAGCGAACTTAACCATGGCAGCACCTTTGTTTTCACGCTTCCGGCCGCCTAAAGCTTTTCCCCAGCTGTTCGGCGAATATCGTGTTCCGCCCGCAAAGTGCTGTGCCTGCTTGCACCGATTAACTGGATGGTATTAACTACTCGTAAACCACCTCTTCTATGAGGCAACGAAAGTTAACCGAAAATTCACAGCTTTTTAACCGCACTGCGCAAAGAAGATCTTATGATGAGCCGTTGGAGATCCAATCCCAAAAACGGCAGAGTAATAGCGATGGCGCTAGCAGATTATCGCGCCGCTCGTATTCCCACCCGGTGGACGTGCCCATGAGTACCGCGATCAAGAGTCCGAACCCCGAACCGGCCCATCACTACATCGTCCGCCGCACAGTCGAAGCCTGCCAGATGGCCAAAGACGCCGCCGCAGCTGCTGCCGAAGGGATCGCAACTGGCTCAGCCGCCCTGCTCAACTCCTTGCGGCAGCGCGAGCGCGAACTCGATACCCTCGATCTTGAAATCGACAACGGCGTGACGAGTGCGATCACCGAGGTTGCGCCAGCCGAAGCCCGCGAGCTCCTCGCCTGCATGAAGTTCATGATTGGCCTCGAGCGCATCGGAGACTTGCTGCTCAGCTTCGGCAGCAGCGCCCAGGCCGCCGCAGGGCGCATCGACTCCGAAGACACCCGCGATCTCACTCAAATGGCCACGCTGCTCGAGAAGATGCTTACAGACTGCGGCGACGCCTTCTCGCGTCGTGACGTCACCAAAGCCGTCGAGGTCCTACGCGCTGACGCCGAAATGGACCGCCTTCGCAACCTCATCTTTCTGCGCCACATCGAGAATCCCGAAAACATCCATCGCCAGGCCAGCCTGCAAGTCATCTTTATGACCCAATCCCTCGAGCGCGCCGGCGACCACGCCAAGAATCTCGCTGAAGAAGTTTGCCACTTTGTCAGTGGACGCCCCGTCCGTCACGTCCTCATCGCCTACGACAAACCGGTAGAGCAGATGTTCATCGACTACCTCCGCCGCCGCGACCACAAAGGCTAAAAGTTTGTTTTGAGGGTCGAAGATCGGGATTTTCGCCAGAAACCTAATCGAATGCCGGCCTGCGAATCCCTGTGGCTCTCTGTGATCCCTGTGGTGAAAGCCTTTGACTTCACTAAATCGCGCCCAGACTATTTCCCATACTTATAAACAAACTCGTAATTCCCCGAGCCCACGTCGAGCACCACAGCATCCCCCACCTGCTTAGCCCCGGAGATAGATCCGCCCGAACCCGCCATCTTGCTGCCCTCGCTGACATCTTCCAAACGCGCCCCAGGCAAACGCACGGATGCAGTCGTGTTCGCCGGAATTTCCACGGACATCGTCATCGTCCCACCCTTCACTTCCCACGACGACGCGACCCTTCCATACATGCTGTGCACTGAAGCCTTCGTCGACGTCAGCCCCCCACCCGGATGCGGCTGAATCAGCACATGCTTGTACCCAGGCTGCGACCGATCAATCTCAATCCCCGCGATCACGCGATACATCCACTCTCCGATGGCCCCATATGCATAGTGATTGAACGAATTCATCCCCGCATCCTGAAATGATCCATCCGGCTTCTCTCCATCCCACCGTTCCCAGATCGTCGTCGCACCCTTCGTGATTGGATACAGCCACGACGGATACTCCGTCCGGTTGAGCAGCATGTAGGCTTCATCGTAGTAACCGTAGTCGCTGAGCGCCTTGCAGAGCACAGGAGTTCCAAGGAACCCAGTTGTCAAATGGCCGAACTGCCGCACATCTGCCGCAAGTCTCTCCGCGGCCTGCTTGCGTTCCGACTCCGGCAACAGATCAAACGCCAGAGCCAGCGCATAAGCAGTCTGTGTATTCGAAGCCAGCCGTCCATTCGGAGTCACAAACTCTTTCTGAAATGCCGCATGAATACGATCGAGCAACTCACCGTATTCAGTCGCATCAGTTGTATTCCCGAGCACCTCGGCCGTTCGCCGCAGCAAGTCGGTCGATCGAGCAAAATACGCCGTTTGAATGAGATCCTTGTCGGTCGTTGCTCCCGGATAATCCGATCGCGTCGTCGCAAATGCCAGCCAATCGCCGAAGCTGAATCCGTTGCTCCAGATATAGCGGTCGCCTGCCTGCTTCCGCATGTACTCCACCCAGGCCTTCATGCTCGGGTACTGCTGCTCCAGAATTCGCCGGTCGCCGTATGACAGGTAAACCGTCCATGGCATAACCGTCGCAACATCGGCCCATCCAGCCGACGCCGATTCGCCCTTGCGCGTGGTGTGACTGAGCACATTGGGAATGACGAATGGCACGGCGCCGTCATCCTGCTGATCCAGTGCAACGTCTTTCAGCCACTTCGTATAAAACGCCGCGGAATCGTGATTGAAGCAAGCCGTTCGCGCGAAGACCTGCGCATCACCCGTCCAGCCCAGCCGTTCATCACGCTGTGGACAATCAGTCGGCACATCGAGGAAATTTCCTTTTTGTCCCCAAATAATGTTGTGCTGCAGTTGGTTCAGCATCGGATTCGATGTCTCGAACGTTCCTGATGGGTCGATCGCGGAATGCACTACGACGCCGGTAAATGCATCGAGTGACAACTCGCCGGGCCATCCGTTGACCGCCACGTAGCGAAAGCCGTGAAAAGTGAAATGGGGCTCAAAAACTTCAAGGCCTCCGCCCTTGGCCGTGTATTGGTCGGTAGCCTTCGCCGCTCGCAGGTTCGCGGTGTAGAAATTTCCCCGATTGTCGAGCACCTCGGCATGCCGCAATGTGATGGTTGTGCCCGCAGGCGCATTCACCTGCATCCGTACCCAGCCCACCATGTTCTGTCCCATGTCGAGCACGGTATCGCCGCCGGGAGTCTTAATCACTTTGATGGGTTTGATCTCTTCGATCGCCCGCACCGGCGGCCCGGCGGGCGAAACTAGCTTGGCCTTCGGCGGATCTATCACGCTTACGCCTGACCAGTCCTTGTCATCATAAGTTGCTTCACTCCATGCCGCGCGCTCGAGCCGCGCATCATAGGTCTCGCCGTTGTAGATGTCCGAACTGAGAATTGGCCCCGTCGCTGCTTTCCAGCCTTCATCGCTGGCTACGACTTGCTGCGTCCCGTCCTTATAAGTGATCACCAACTGCGCCAGCAGCGCTACGTGGGTACCGTATGAATTCCGGTTGCCATGAAACGCCAGATTTCCTCGGAACCATCCGTCGCCCAGCGTCGCGCCGATTGCGTTGCGTCCAGTCTTCAGCCACTCCGCAACATCGTATGTCTGATATTGATAACGAAAGTCGTACGCAGTCCATCCCGGCGTGAAGTATTGATTCCCCACGCGCTTGCCATTGATCTGCATCTCGTACAAGCCCTGAGCTGACACATACAGCCGCGCCTGCGCGATGTTTTTCTTTACTTCAAACGCCCGCCGCAGCATTGGAGACGGATTCGAGATTGCGGTATCTTCCTTGAGGTTTGGTGTAATCCACTTTGCCTTCCAGTCCGCGGACGAAAGCAGCCCCATTTCCCAGTAAGCAGGCTCGCTCCATCCCGAATCGTGCCCACGGTTGTCCCACACTTCTACTTGCCAGTAGTAACGCTTTGCGCTGACGAGCGCCGGACCTTCGTACGCCACTTGTATTGATGCGTCAGAGTTCTTTTTTCCCGAATCCCAAATCAGCTTCTTTTTGGAGAAGTCGGCAATCGATGAAGCAACTCGCACCTGATATGCAGCCTGCAACGTTCCGCGCTCGGAAGAAACAAGCTCCCAACTCATCCGCGGATTCATCACATCGATGCCAACTGGATTCCCCTTGTACTCGCACCGCAAGTTGGTGACCGATAATTGGGTCGCGGCAAAACTGACCATCACACTGCCCATAATGACAAGCGAACAAGCCATGAACTTCCCGAGCATGAGACCCTCCGGACGATGCAGATAAAGAAGTGATTCCCAAGAACGGGGCATCATTTCACATCCGAGGCCTGAATGAAAACTGCCCGTAGGAATTTTCCTGTGCTCCTCTGTGTTCTCTGTGGTGAGTGCTTTTGCTTTCTTGGGGAGCAACGGTGTCAAGCCCACTCGCGCCAAGCGTTGTGACTTCGGTGATACCGCGAAGGGATTCGCAATTGACTTCCCCGCGAGAGCACTTTTACAGTCGCCACAAGGGGCGTGTCATGAAAATTCATCTGCAAGGGGTGCCGCGCGCACACGTGCGTCTGGCGCCTGTACTGGTCACAGCAATCCTATTACTCGCAGCTTTCGGAGCGCTTGCTGCTCCGCAATATCAGGGCTATCCGGGCCAGGACCGCGATCGTTATCGCGACCACGATCGTAACGGTGACGACGATTGGGGTCGCTTGATCCGGATTTCACACGAGACCATTGATGTCGATTTCGGCGGCGGGCATGGTGGCAGACCTTCGCCCGACGCCATGTGCGGCGAAGAATCCGTCGCGGTCGGCTTCCATGTGCAGACCGGTGAGTTCTTCAACGAGGCGTGGCTCGATTGCATCCACATCCGTCATGACGGCTCTCGTAGTGAGCCGCGGATGACTGGCAGGACCGGCAGTCCTGGCGGACGTCCTGTACACGATGCGTTTTGTCCACGCGGATTCGTATTGCGCGGCCTACGAGGCCGCACCGGCGCTTCGATCGATGAGGCAGTTGGCGTGTGCAGCCCGCTGCGCGAAGTTGCCGAACGTCACGACGATCCGCGAACGGCGATGACTCAGCCGATCATGCGGCCGAATGCAGGAGGTCATCCGGCAGAAGCATACTGCCCGCGCGGTTCCGTGGTTACAGGTTTTCGCTCGATGAGTGGCGCCTGGATGGATCACCTCTGGTTGGTGTGCTCCGAACTGCACCACGAACGCTAAGCGCATTGCGCGGTTGATTCCACATTGGCAGAGGCAGCCGTGACCGGGCGCCGCTCGGTCGCGCGCTCACCTCTGCGGATCAATACGATCGCGCCAAGAATGGCAACCGACGCGAGCAACACACGCGTAGTCACTGTCTCGCCTGCGACTAGCCACCCCAACAGCACTGCCACGACAGGATTAGCGTACGTGTGAGTCGCGACCAGCGTAGGCGGACACCGCTGCAACAGCCACATGTAGGCAGTGAACGCCACAATCGATCCGAAGAAAATCAGAAACGCTAGTCCAAGAATTGATTTGAGAGAAATAGCAGACGAGTGCAGCGCATGAAACTCGCCGGTTACACCGGCGGCTGCAAGCAGCATCACGGCGCCACAGACCAGAGGCACCGCCGTCCGCGCCAAGGCATCGGTTGGCAGCTTTAGCTTTGGCGAGATCACCACACCTGCCGCCCACGACAGCGAGCCAAGCAGCACAGCGATCATTCCTATAAGGCTTGTGTCTTTCGAAGAGACTTCCACACCTGTGAGGATCGCCACGCCCACCACGCCAACAGCGAGGCCCAGAGCGCTAAGCCGACTGATCTTCTGCTGGCCGCTCATCCACGAGAGCACCAGAATGAACATCGGTTCTGTCGCAATGAGCAGGGCAGCGAGCCCAGACGCGACATGCTGCTCGGCCCAGTGCAGCGAGCCATGCCCGATCAGGAAGAAAAGCGCGCCCAACACGATGCCACCGATCCAATGCTCACGCCGAGGACGATATCCGCGAGCGCATGCCCACCCCAACAAAACGCCACCAGCAATCGTGTGACGGATGCCTGCGGTGACGAGCGGCGGAATCGTCTCGACCGCGTACCGAATCGCCAGGTAGGTCGAGCCCCACACCAGATAGATGGCAATGAAAGCAAGCGCCACCTTGATGGACTCACCACGCTTCTGGCTGTTCGGATTTCCTCTGGGCACAATCACAGGCCTACCTCCTATGTTTACCATTTCCACTTCCGCGAGGTGGCGGTTTCGGATCAGGGCCAGTATCTGAGAGGGCTGATCGCGAAACATGCAGCTAACCTCCAAAGTGTATTTAACAAGTTAGGTGGATGCTAAACTCCGACGGCTAACTTGTCAACTAGCTTTTAATGGTTAGATAATAGAGGCACGACAGGGAGGTCAAAATCTACACCGAGCACTTGAAGAGACGGCGCGCTCCACGCTTTGAACTCATGGGAGGAGCGGTGTCCCTGGATTTCGTCAACACGCTCGACGACCGCTTCAGCAACGAACCCAAAGAGATGTTGAAGAGCTACGTTGATCTTGCGCGCTTTGGCGAAGACACGGGAATTCTCACTGATCAACAGGTGGATCGTTTCTTTCCGTGGAGCATTCAGTACAAAGAGGAAGCAGAAGAAGTACTGAAGTCAGCAATTGAATTGCGCGAGGCGATCAGCGCGGTTTTTTATTCAATTGTGCAAAGGAAGCCGGTGCCTGCCGCGCCGCTGGACATTTTGAACGTCCGCGTGCAGGAAGCGGCGCGACACCTGAAGTTGGTCCCTGGCAAAGAACGTTTTAAATGGAAGTTCGACTCAGGAATCAACGATCCCTATGCTCCGATTTGGCCGATCGCTCGCGATGCGGCAGAGTTGCTGGCGTCGGATCGCCTGGAGTTCGTCCGTGCATGCGCGTCGAAGACCTGCGAGTGGCTGTTTCTCGATGAGAGCAAAAACCATCGCCGCCGCTGGTGCGATATGACGAAATGCGGAAACCGAGCGAAGGCAAAGAGGTTCTACGTGCGGCAGAAAAAGGAAGCTAACTAGTTTTGGCCCCTATTTGTACTCGCAGGTCGCAGTGACAATATCAAGTTGCTTTATGTTGTTGCGGGTTTTGCCTGCTGCTGTACCGATGCCCACTTTGCGTGTTCCTGCGAAACTAGTGACTCGATTCTGTCCGCCAATAGAGCGTGCGGATCGGGTGAACCTGCATAGGGGCCGCCTTTGCCCAGGTAGACATATTTTTCGTGTTTGAGGGATTCGCACGTAGAGCGGTAGGTGATCCAGTTTTGTTCGTACTGATTCAGGTGGAGCATACCTTCGAGGATCGTGATGATGACGCCAAGAGCGCCAGTAATCCAATTCGTATTGGGAAGGTGTGATGCGGAGAGGAAAGGAATCACCGCAGCCGCTGCGATCTCTACAATCTTGATTCGCTTGAAGTAGTGTTGGTTCGTGAGGCTCTTCCGGTCGTACCAACTGATCTGGTCCTCGAGCCGCTCCATAATCGGGTCGACCACGGTCGTGTTCATCGCTTGAGTCGCCATGGCACCGGATTCTAACTCCCGTCTGCAAATTTCCTGTAACAAATTTTGATGGAAAATCCCGAACTTCTGGCACAATCGGCCACACGTAGTCGGCCCATGGATGAAGTGAAACTGATTTGTCTCCATCGGTTCTCATTGTTACAGAGAGGACAAGGACAAGAATGAAGCTGTTAACCAAGATCAATCTGATTCTGGTCTGCATGTTTGCGATATCTGGATTCGTGATCTGCGAGATCGCGTACCGGTTCCTGATTGAGAATGCGCGGCGCGAAGTCATGAATGAAGCCGAACTGATGATGGCGAGCGCGCAGTCGGTGCGCGACTATACGGCCCAGGACTTGCGCCCATTGCTCGAGCAGAATCCGGCACACAAGACCAAATTCATCGCGGAGACTGTCCCGGCAGTCGGTGCGATCGATGCATTGAACCGCCTCAGGCAGCAATATCCGGACTATTCGTATCGCGAGGCGACGTTGAATCCGACGAATCCGGAACATCGCGCGACCGATTGGGAAGCGGATGTTATTCATTATTTCCGAGACCATCCCGGACTCAAGACATTCTCGGGTGATCGCGATACGCCCACCGGCCCTTCGATATTCCTGGCGTCCCCGCTGCAAGCGACCGACGAGTGCATGGAGTGCCATAGCCGCCCGGCAGCAGCTCCGGCAGCGATGATTGCGACCTATGGATCGGATCGAGGATTTGGATGGAAAGTAGGCTCCGTCATAGCCGCACAGATTGTTTCCGTGCCAACCTCAGTGCCGATCGGAATTGCGAAGCGAGGTTTTCGCGTGCTGCTCACTTACCTGATCGTCGTTCTGATACTAACGATCGTGGCACTCGACCTGGGGATTTATTTCATCGTGATCCGGCCGTTGCGGCTGGTGTCAGAAGCAGCGGACCGCGCCAGCAAGGGGCAAGTTGGGTCAGAGCCTCTGCCTGTGAACAGCAATGATGAGATCGGAATGATGACTGCGTCCTTCAACCGAATGCAAGTCAGCCTGGCGAAGGCGCTCAAACTGCTGGGATGAGATAGAAGGAGAAACCGAGAGGCCTACCCTGACTTCAAAGAGAAATGGACCGTGATCTGGGTCTGAACGGCCATCGGCTCGCCGTTCAACAGATAGGGCCGGTATCGCCACTGCTTGACAGCATCAATGGCGGCGGGGATCAACATGGGATGTCCACTCGCAGCTTTTAGATTCTCGACGGCCCCCTCCTGCGAGATCTGTGCATCGAGAACAACTTCGCCCTGAATACGAGCTTTGCGCGCCAGTTCCGGATAAGAGGGAACAACTTCTTTGACCAAGAGTGAGTGTGCAGCCTCCGGCGACAAATGGGCGATTGGGTTTCTCGCTCCGCCGACTGAGCCTGCGTTTCCCTCGGTCGCAGGCTTGCTAATGCTGGCGGGCTGAACGGAAGATTCGGCATTTTTCGGCGTTTCAGTTGGAATTGGTTGAGTCGACGGCGGCTGATGATCTGCAGCTGAATTTGTTTTCAGAGATAGCGATCCGCGGAGGAAGACGAAGGCGAACGCCAGCACCACGAGCGCCGCAACAGCGATGGCGTGTGGCTTTATTGAGCGTGATTGTGTTGCTGTCGTTTTCGCAGTCTTGACCGGCTCCGAAACGCCCCGACCTGCAGTAATATCCGCCACGCGCGGAGTTACTGCTGTGTTGATCGGAAGTGGAACCGCGAAGCGTACCCTCGAAAGGAATTTCGCGCGTTGTGCGAGTGGTTCAATTTCCTCCGCCAGCTTCGCGTACAACTCTTCCTCGGATTGGCAAGCCGTCGCGGCGCGCCTTACCATCACGTCGGCGATCGGCCCGATCTCCAATGCCAATTCCTGAGTAACCCTCTGCAGCGTCATAGCATTAAAACGTGATCCGCTGTCCAAAGATGCAGCTGCTGTTTGCGTTGATGGTCTTTGAGAAGCCGCCTTAACTTCTCCGGAGCTGCCGACTAACCGCCGCAGTGATTCGATGAATAGCTGAACGTCCGATTTCCATCGTGCGTGGGTTAGCTCGACAGCATTGCGGAATGCCAAGTCTCGGACAGATTCGGGTAATTGCTCAGGGCGGGGCATTTTCGCACCGCGCACCAGGACAGGGATGACGGGAATGTCGCGCCGCAAGGCGGTAGCGACTTCCTCGCGAACAAAGTCGTTAGGATCTTCAAGGCGCAGCCGCCCGTTCTCATCCTTGGCCGTGGCCCAGGACGGACCCATCATCACCAGCAACACGCCGCAGCCAGCGACACTCTCTTCGATGGCCTTGCGGAAGTCCCGGCCAGCTTCAATACCAACGACATCCATGAAGACCGTCTGCTCGCCGAAGCGGGCTACGAGATCGTCAAATAGGCGTCCAGCTTCTCCCTCCGAATCGCTTCGGCGATAGCTGATAAAAATAGCGCGCAACTTTGAGCCTCCTGAGCAGTCAGGAACCCCGAATTATGGGCTCGAAGTAGATAGAAAGAAGTGGCAACAGTGTACTACCCGAAGCAAGCTGAAGGGCTGCTTTCCAACAATTCGCCTGGATGAGAGGAAACTCCGACAATGTGCGAGAATCGTGTGCATTCCGCGTCAAGCGAGGGCCCATGCGATTCCAAGCGTCTGTGGTTGTGCTCTTCATCGGCATGTCGATGAGTGCGCAGAACGTGGTGCATTACACGACTACGAATGCGAACGTGAAATATCTTTTCGCCAGCGCCGAGCCTGTCTTGCACTTGAAGGCCGGAGACATTCTCGACACCAACACGCTGGATTGTTTCGGCAATGGTCTCAAGAAGCCGGGCGACACCCTCGACATGGCAAAAGGCGACAATCCGCTGGCCGGACCGTTCTATGTCGATGGAGCCGAGCCTGGGGACACGCTGGCCGTGAAGATTCTCGATTTGCAGGTGGATGGCGAGTACGGCGTGGGCGCGTTTTCTCCGGGGTTCGGATCGATCAATTCATCGAAATACACGCCTGTACTGGAAAAGACGCCCTGGCAGGAGAAGGTGTGGTTCTATCACATCGATCATGCGGCGAACACCGCGACCTTCAAAGCCCTGGATTCGGATTTCTCAGTGCCGATCCCGATGCACCCATTCTTTGGTTGTATTGGCGTGGCTCCGGCGAATGGCGAGGCGCGGAGCTCGATTGTTCCGGCAGAATTTGGTGGGAACATGGATTCACCGGAAGCGTCAGTCGGAAATACAGTCTACTTTCCCGTGAACGTGAAGGGTGGGCTTTTGTATCTCGGCGACGGGCACGCCGCGATGGGCGATGGCGAGGCCGCGGGGTCGGCGATCGAAGTGCCGCTGAAGACGCGGGTCCAAGTGAGCGTCATAAAAGGACGAACGATCGAGTGGCCACAGTTTGAGAATGATCAAGCGATCATGACGGTGGGAGCCTATCGCCCCGTGGACGACGCGGCGCGGATCGCGCTGACCGAGCTCGTGAAGTGGATCCATCGCGATTACGGATTGTCAGACATGGATGCGTACGAGCTGTTGTCGAAGGTAGCAAAGCTGCATTTCAACGAGATGGTGGACCCGAACTACGTGGTTGTGGCTTCGATTGAGAAGAGGTATTTGCCGAAGCACAAATGATGTCCCTGGTTTAACGGATCGGTTGAAAGGTTTCCCGATAGTCCTCAAGTGATAGGTTATCGAGCTGCAACTCGAGGCTGCGCTGTCCGGTTACTTTGGGATTGCTAAGAATGAGCGGAGTTCCGGGGCAGATGCCGGGATTGGTCGGTCGCTGTGCCCGCCAATCCCACTCTGATAGAGAGATGTCTACCTGATGCAGGGGACTAATGCCCATCTCTGCAGGCCCGGGGCCTCCTCGCACCGATGTGCGGGCGAATACTCCTTGTGGCGCTGGTGTCTCGCCACTTCCCAGGGGGCAGGTACTGGACACCGTTTCGGACGTGACAAGGAGATAATCAGGCCGGCGCATTGGGGTCAGGCAGCGGATTCCTCTCGTGTACTGAGGCTCAGTCGTGCATCGTCCCATCTCGTGCATTTGGAATTCGCCAGCCGGCACAACAAACCCCCGCTGATTCGTCTCCTTGTACAGGGTGAATGCTAGCCATAACCGGACATTCACTGGCGCGGACTTGAGTTGGTCGAAGATATTCTGCTTGATCCGGAAAGCGAGGTGAGCCGTCTTCTGATCCGGGAACAAAGTCTCGCTATTTCCTTGCCATTCAGAATCCCAATGGAAACCTTTGGCGTTCGTAACGGTCACAACCATTCCATCCAGTGTGAGGAACGAATCTTTAGGAATTCCGCCAACGTTCAGAGGAAGCATGAAGGAAACCTCACTGTTGTAGGCTGGAGTGTAATTGCCCTCATGCTCATCGGGAGATCGTATTAGCCGCAGTTCTACGGGCGGAGCTCCGCTTGATGATGGATATTCACGCGCAATCCGAGATCGATCTGAAGGGATCAACGGAGTGACAACTGCCGTAAGAGTGAGAAACGCGCAAACGGCTACAATCAGCCAGCGCGAAAGGGCAGTCTTGCGACGAGAATACTGCACGAGGATAATCGCGACCGCGACGACGATGAGGAGAAGGCCCTCCCAGGAGTCGACGCCGCCCGACAAGTCCGACTTCCGGATCACCGAAGACAGTGCTGAACTGCCGATCACATAAAGAACAACGAACAGCACCGCGAGGAGCATCTGGGGGATACTTCTTGTGACGCTGGCCAACACAGCGATCAACAAGAAGACACAGACAATCCAGAGCAGTTGCATCCATAGCAACCCAGCGACGTGATGCGTGGGGTGAAAGCCCGCGTGGGCGAGAAGGAATGCGTCCGCCACAAGGAGCGGAAGATCAACGAAGGCCAGAACGAAAAGCGTCTTCGCGGCAAGCAGTTGTTTCCAGTCGTAGGGCCGGGTAACCCAGAACTGACGGTCGCCAACGAGGGATTCTTCCTGCACAACACGAACGATCAGGAAGATCCACGAGAGCGGAAGCAGCACGTCGATGAGACCCGGCAGCATCTCTGCGCTAAGAAACACCGCGAAAAATCCCGTCGCCATGGCTCCCTTCGGTTGACTCCAACTGCCAATGTCGAGCCATACGAAGGCGGCCAGCAGAGCGAGCGAAGCCGCGATCTCGATCCGGAGATGGCGGGCATCTTTGCGAAAGATGTTCCAGACTTGATTCATCGTGGGCCTTTCTCTAGACCAAGTCACGGGCGGACTTAGCCATCGCCAGGAAAACCGAACGCAACGACATGGGAGAAAACGTAATGTTCCGAGGCTCTCCGAAGAGTGATCGAACGTCAGCGCGGGTGCCTTCGAAATCCCAACCGGAATCAATAAACCGCACCACCGTCGCGGAGACACTCATTTGAAGCCAGGTCTTCGGTGTTTCCTGCGGCATATTGGGTGGTGCGTCGAAAGTCAGTTCAACTTCACGGAATCGATTGATGAGGCTGGTCATCTCCTCCGAGAAGCGAAGCCTGCCTTCTTCGAGATAGGCAACGTGACTGGCGAATGTCTCGATTTCGCCGAGGTCATGAGATGAAATGAAGATGGTGGACTCTTCGGCCCGGTCCAGTAGGCCTTGAATGAGTTCATCCCGCACGAGCGGATCGAGCCCTGTGAATGGTTCATCCAGTACGATCAGCTTTGGGTGGTAGGCAAGGGAACTGGCCAGGGAAGCCTTCATGCGCATGCCACGCGACAGATGACGAAGCTTGCGGTCAACAGGAAGTTCGAATTGTCGGATCAGCTCAGCTTCAAGTTTTGTGTCCCACGCTGGATAGAACGGCCGCAGATATCTTAGGAGGGCGGCGACCGTCATCCACTCCGGGAGTTCCTGGTTTTCCGATACATATCCAACCGACTCGAAACAGCGTCCGCGGACTCGGTACGAGTCGACGCCCAGAACCTCGGCGCGGCCACTCGTGGAACGGATGATGTTCATCAGGATCTTTATTGCGGTCGTTTTGCCGGCGCCATTTGGTCCAACGAGCGCGTAGACGGCCCCTTGCGGAACAGTCATGGTCAACCCTTGAAGGGCCTTCACCTGGCGGAACGTCTTAACGAGAGTGTCGGTCTGGATGGCGAATGTCACTTCTTGCTGTGGCCTCCTTCTGTCGTGCTTAGCCGCTTCCAATGTGCTGTCACGGCGGCTAGAACTGCATCATGTTCGATTCCAAGCTTTTTTGCTTCCACAACGAGTTGCTCAATTTCGGGGCCGAGGAGTTGGGCACGCTCGGAATTTCGGGCTTCGGGAAGCGCGGCGACGATTGTGCCGATGCCGGGCCGCGTCTCCAATAATCCAAGGGCTGTGAGCGCGGCAACGACTTTGTGCGCCGTGTTGGGGTTGATCTTTAGCTCTCTGCTCAGCAAACGAACGGACGGGAATGGATCTCCGCAACGGACCTGGCCGGAGATGATCGCCTTCTTCGCGGCATAGACAATCTGCTCATAAATCGAGATGCCGGGCCGCAAGTCGATATGGAAAGGAATCATCTATCCGTACTATTACAGATAGTACAGCCTAATGCAATTCCAAAAATTGTTCGTAGGCGCAGCGCACCTCAGCAAGATCCCGAATAGGGAAAAATCCTAGGGTGCCTACAGCGAGGGCCGAATTACCGTGGCAAAGCCCGCAGCGCATCCTATTTTTGTTCGTCCGATCGCTAATTCTTCAGGGAGCCACAAAAGGGCAATATGTCTCGCAGTGTGTGTTCGCTCGCGATTGCGGCGATCTGCGCCGGGGCGGTTCTATCATCTGGTCAGGTCCACTCGTCAACCACACAAAATTCGGTGGCGCTGATTGCAACGCCCGCCGCCTACGTTTATGTTGCTCATGCGACAAGCAACGGCAACGGGCAAATCGAGGGATTCGTTGCCTCATCGAATGGGGCGCTGACGCCAATTTTGGGATCCCCGTTTCCCTACGCCGTCAATTACATGGCGGCCAGTGGGCGAACCCTGTTTGGAGTCGAGGGTGGCAACGGAGTGGATGCCGGCCAGGTGATTGAGTCCTATTTGATCGGGTCGAATGGAGCATTGACATTTCAGACCAGCCAGAAAGTGCCAGATTCGTACGGCGGAGTGATCAGCATTTATACCGACCGAACGGGCTCGTCGCTGTACGCCGACTATCTCATTACGAACAACGATTATCTTTCCTATAGCGTTACGCCCTCGAACGGCACGCTGGCCTATGTTGGGATGCTAGAGGAAGGGCCCGCGCAGGGCAGTCCGCTCAGCTTTGTTGAAAGCAATGAGTTTGGATACTCCTCCGCTTGTTACCACTACATGGCTCAAATTTATGGCCTTGAACGGGGCAACGACGGAAGTCTGTCGCTCTTGAACATTATTCCCGAGTTGCCGGAGGAAAAGTCGGGTGGATTCTATTGTCCGTGGCGCGCGGCTGCGGATTCGACGAGTCACGTTGCCGTTGCGATGCAGCCTTTAAACTTAGACTGGAATCCCGACGGGCCATGGCAGATCGCAACTTACACAGCCGATAGTGCAGGGAATTTGACGACGGGCAGCACGTACTCGAACATGCCCAACGTAAAGGTCGGTAATGTGGTCGATTACAAGACTTCTCCGTCGGGAAAGCTGTTGGCCGTGGCTGGGACCGCAGGGCTTCAGTTATTCGGTTTTAATGGTGGAAATCCGATCCAAAGCCTGACTGGACCAGTTATCACCACACCACTTGACCAGGTTTTCTGGGATAACGCGAATCACATCTATGCGATCAGCCGGACTACGGGCCAGCTATACGTATTCTGCGTGAGTGCAAAGGGCGTGATCCAAGCGGCGGGATCGCCTCATTCGATTCCGGGCATCGTCAACCTGTTCGTGGCCGCGAAGTAAAGCGGCTTGGATCTTCTATACGAAGAAACTCGACTTCCGGCAGTCTCGGCCGAAAGTGGGAGACTAAACTGGGGGCCTTGGGTTTTCTAACGGTAAAGCAAATTTCCGATGCACCTACAGAGAAGCCCGCGCCAACCGGGAAAAATCCTACGGGCATCTGAACCATCGCTCGTCCGATTTTCAATTCTCCATGGGAGTTCACGAAAAGTAGTATGTCTTGCAGTGTCTATTCGCTCGCGATTGCGGCGATCTGCGCCAGTACAGTTCTGGTATCCGCTCAGGTCACGCCTTCAACAACTGAACCCAGCCATTCCCCCTCGTCACCTGTAGCTTACGTTTACGTTTCGAGCGTTCCAAGCAGTGGTACTGGCGGCAAGATTTACGGAGGCGCCATTGCCTCGAATGGATCAGCATCCTTGATTCCCGGCTCGCCATTTCCTTATAGCGTGAATTACATGGCTGTAAATGGAAAATGGTTGTTCGGCATCGAGTCGGGTGGCCAGGAAAATCTGGACAACCTCTTTTCCTTTTCGATCGGCTCAAATGGTGCACTTACCCAGAAGGATATCTACACCCTCCCGAGCGGAGGCGGGGCAATCAGCGTATACCTCGACCATACAGGTTCGACCTTGTATGCGGATTACTACACCACCAACAACGACTTTCTCTCCTTTAGCATTAACCAATCAACCGGTCAGTTGGCCCAAATTGGAGATCTGGCAGGGGGCCCGTCGGATAACACTCCGGTGAGCTTCATTGGAAACAATGTGTATGGTTACTCGTCGAGTTGCTATCACTTTGGCCCTGAAATTATCGGGGTGCAGCGAGCGACCAACGGAACGCTCTCGTACATCAATAACTTCAATCCGCCATTTCCGGCGGAACAGTCCGGCGGATTCTATTGTCCTTGGCTGGCGGCAGCCGACCCGACGAATCACATGGCGATCGCGATGGAGCCATTGAATTCGAACTGGGGTCAGGATGGCCCTTGGCAACTGGCAACATACACTGCAAATAGTTCGGGCAACCTGACCACAAACAGCACATATTCCAACATGCCGAGCGTTTTGGTCGGAGCCGTGACTGATTACTGGATGTCGCCCTCGGGGCAGTACCTTGCAGTCGGCGGCACCGCAGGCCTTCAAATTTTTCACTTCAACGGTGCGAATCCCATCACGCCATATACCGGAGTGCTGACCAATGCCCCGATTGATCAGATCTTCTGGGACAATTCGAATCACGTATACGCACTCAGCCGCAGCGCTGGTGAAGTGTTCGTGTTCACGGTGAATTCGACGGCAGTCTACGAGGCTCCAGGTTCACCGCATAAAGTGCCAAGCCCGCAGAACCTGATCGTGCTGCCGAAATAGCGCTCGACGTTAAACCAAACCTTCCGCCCTGATTGCAGGAACGGCCAGGGCTGGAAAGAACAAAGAACCGTATAGCCAGCCCCTTCGTCGAGAGAATGCGGGATTCTGCCAGGGGAGTAGACTGGAGTCTCTCCCCTTCCCGCAGATCTTAACCTCAGATTCTCCGCCCAGAGGAATTCCATGAAGCGCACTTGGAAAGCGCCAGTCTGCTGTCTGGCCGTGGTTGTGTTGTGTGGCTTTTCCGCGGCGCAAGTCACGTTTAAGCAAATTGCAATCAATTCAGGCGACACAACGTCGAACGGGATCACCAGCGGCGATTTCAACAACGACGGGATTCTCGACCTGGTCACGGTAAACGCGCAGACGCTGTCATTTTACAAAGGGCTGGGAAATGGAAAGTATGCAGCTCCGGTGAATCAATCACTGCCGCAGAATTTGGGACAGGTGGTCGCTGCGGATTTCAATCGTGACGGCGCTCTCGATCTCGCAATCGCGCAGGGATGTTGCAGCGGATCGGGCGGAGTGGTCATTCTGTTCGGCAACAGGAATGGAACGTTCCGCCAAGGGACGAACATCAACGTCGAGGGAAATAATGCCGTGAATATCGCACTGGCGGATTTCAACGGCGATCATTTGTCCGATCTCGCCGTCTCAAGCTATTTAGGTCACACAGAGGTCTTCACGGGTAATGGTGATGGAACATTTAAACAAAGTGCTCTAATCGAGGATGGAGGAGTGCAAGCAGTTGCCGGCGACTTCAACGCCGATGGGCATCAGGATCTCGCCATGACAGGCGGCGGGAATGTAGCGCTCTATTTCGGCAACGGCGATGGAACCTTCAAATCAACTCCCGTAGTAGCGAATGTGAACAATGTGAGCTTCCTGGCCGTGGGAGATTTCTTCAATAACCGGATTCAGAGCCTAGCCGTGCTGACCAACGATTACGACGGCGCCGGCGACTGGGCCGAAGACCTTTACACACTCCGTTATTTCAATGGACAACTGCAGGTAGCTAACAGCATGGTGATCACTCCGAGCACGGGCGATCCATTTTGGCAACTGGTCGGCGGCGATCTGAATGGAGACTTCAAGGACGATCTCTTCCTGGCTGGCGGAGATTTTCAGGGCGGTGCCGTATCCGGCTACATGATCGGAAACGGCGATGGAAGCTTCCAAGGTCCATTCAGCGCTCCGACCTACATGGATCTCCAGTGGTATCCCTTCATCCGTGACCTGAATCTGGATTCGCGGCATGACGTAGGAATGGCATGGACCAGCATTTTTGACAGCATCGGCGGCGAGGAAATGCTCTGGAACACAAGTTCCGCACAGAACTGCGGCCCTCCGAAAGCGAACCCGCTGCATGTCCATATTTGCGCTCCCACGAATGGGCAAGCGGTGGGGAAGACTTTCACCTTCCGGGCAGCCGGAAATGCGTTTAACGGTGTTGCCAAGCGCATGGAACTCTGGATTGATGGAAGGAAAGTTGGACAGAATCTGGAGGATCAGCTACGCGTGACAACCAATCTACCCAGGGGAGCGCATACGGCTTCGTTCGTGGTAGTGAATACTTTTGATCAGTTCGTCTCGAAGTCGGTCAGTTTCACGAGTTCGTACTAGAGCCGCTAGCCTTCAACAAAAATCCCCACTTCTGGCAAAACCGGCCAGGAGTGGGGAATCTCATGTGAATTCTTTTTAGCCTTTGACGATCTTCTTTGCGGAGGCGTCCCACACCGCTAGGCTCTTGTTGAAGTAAGCGAAGTTGGCGAGGTGGCATCCGATGCTTGTGTTGTTGCCGAACATTTCGTTTTCGACAACCGGCTTGCGCGTGCGAACTGCGTTGAAGAAGTTCGCCTGGTGATCGACCGTGTCGCTGTATCCCGGAGGCGTAACGTAACTCTCGCCGGTCTGATCAACTTTCGACTGCAGAGCGGGAGTGTCAGGATGCTCTTCCGCCCACTTTTTCAAATATTCGTCGCGAAGACTCTTCGGCCACCCATAGATTGAATAGCTTTCGGGCTCGGGACGAGTATCTTCAGGCTTGAAGCTCAGCGTGTTGTCCTTGATGATCATCGTGCCCTTGTTGCCATAGAAGGCGATGAACTCGCCGCCGCCATTGTTCAAGTTGCAACGAACGGTGACGCGGAAGTTCGGATAGTCATACGCCGTCTCGATCAGATCGGGGAACTCACGGCCATCCTTGAAGTGGAAGAGTCCTCCGCTCGATGTGGCGCGTGAGGCGGGCACATTGGTGCTCGTGATGAAGTGAATCCCGGAAAGCAGGTGGACGAAGAGATCGCCCCCGAGTCCCTCGCCGTAGTCGGTGAAGCAGCGCCACCGGAAGAAGCGGACCGGATCGAAGGCTCGCTTCGGAGCCTTACCGAGGAATGCGTTCCAGTCGATTGTTTTCTCGCTGGCGTCCGGCGGAATGGGATATACCCAAGCGCCGCTGGGGGAATTGCGGTCCCAGTACGCGTTGATGTAGAAGACATCACCCAATTTGCCTGAATCCCAAATCTCTTTCGCTTTCGCATAGAGCACTGAACTGACGCGCTGGCTGCCCACGGCAATCATGCGCTTGTTCTTCTGTGCGGCTTCGACCATGGCGAATCCGTCTTCAGGGGTGTGCGACATTGGCTTCTCGCAATACACGTCTTTGCCGGCGGCGCAAGCATCTTCAAAGATCTGGCGGTGGTTGTGATCCATGGTGGCGAGAATGATCGCGTCAACGTCTTTGCGGTCGAGAATCGAGCGATAGTCGCGGGTAGCCGTGACGCTGGGATTCTGCACGGCTTCTTGTGCGGCGGCATGGCGGCTGTCATAAAGGTCGCAAACGCCGACGCACTGAACGCCTGGGACGTGGAGAGATGCCTCGAGGTGCTCGCATCCGCGGATACCGGTGCCTATGGAAGCGAATCGGACGGTGTCGCTCGGAGCTACCGGGCGACCCGAAGCGTAGAGAGTGCGAGGCTGCAAAACGGTTTTGGCGACCGTCGTGGCGACGAGAGCGCCGGAACCGATCTGCATGAACTGGCGACGGGAGACTGGATTCTTGGACATTATTTTTTCGCCCTCACAATTGCTGAAGTGATCTTCCGGGCAAACGTGTACTTGGTCTCGGAAGTGAGCTACGGTCAGAAATTATTGCACAACGGGCAATGATTTAGTGAATCGATTTTGTAGAGTGGTCCAGGGCTGTTCCGGATTGGAAAACCTTGGCACGGAGCCGAGGCATCAGAATTGGGCGCGACATCCTCGGCCTATATAATTGAAACTAAGCTTGGGGTAGGTGGTGTTCTTATGACATCGGGTTCGGGAAATGCTGAAACACGTCATGACTTCGATGCAATGACTGAATTGGCCACGCGAGGTGCGCAGCGAGCCCGCCAGATGCTAGATGCCGGGGAATCTAACGACAACATTCTCGCCATGCTCGCGAATACGGCAGAAGAGGTATCGGGCAGAGGGGCAGTGTGTTCGATCCTGGTATTGGACAGCGATGGTCTGTTGCGCAACGGTGCTTCGCCCAATCTTCCTGCGGATTACCTGAAATCCATCGATCGGCTCAAACCAAATCCTCAAGTCGGTACTTGTTCGGCGGCCGCGGCTACTGGATCGGTGGTTGTCACATGTGATTTTCGTTCCGATGACAAGTGGGCCGAGTTGCGTCATTTACCCCTGGCGCTCGGCTTTGTGGGCGCGTGGAGTATGCCAATCAAAGCAGCCGACGGCAAGGTTCTGGGGACCTTAGGAACCTATTTCCGCGAGCGCCGCTCACCTGTTCCTGAGGAACTAAACGGCATCGCAGTGCTCGCCGATGCAGCCGGATTGGTTCTCTCCAAACAACGCAAGTGCGCCTGACAAAACGCGCTTTTGCCTGATCCCATTCACTATTATGTGTTCTCTTCGGTCACAGCCATCCGTGTTGAATAGCATCCTCGGCCAGTTGTGAACCAGGTGGGCCTGCATTTCAATCGCGAGGCAGGATACTTTCTTGGCGCGATGTACATCAGCTACGGTTTGGGCCTTGCTGTCGTCTTTGTCTTTGGCGCGGTCCTCTGGATGCTCACGCATTGGCGTATGGATAAGGTCGCAATCTGGGCGGTTCTGTTGTCCCTGCCGTTTGCCCCGATGCTCACATTCTTTTCACGCGTGCTTTGGATTTATCTGGATCCGACCATGGACCCAGAGAAGTAAAGAATGATCTCTGTTGAGTTCGAGATCGTGGGAGTGGTCACTGCAGGCTCTGTCGCTGGGATCTTTCTTTGCTGAGGGCATCTTCGATCGTCCCGCTGAAAACCAATAGCTTCACTTCCAAAGTTGCCTTTCCGCCTGCCGGAAGAGGAGTGACCGGATCGACGTGCTGGCAGGTCAGCTCCGGATTGCTCCAGACGTTTCCTGTAGTCCGCGAAAAACTGGCCACTACCCATTTGCGGTCGGTTGAGAGCGTTGCCACCATCGGCTCATCGACGGGCTCTGACTTGTTGTAGTAGGTGATGCCGTCATCCCGGCGCTCCACTCGCTGGTTCGGAACTGGCCAGGTGTAGGAATCCAAGTATCTCGATGGTAGCCACTGATCCAGGGGCATCGTGACGCGCTTCGGGGTTTCGGATCCTAGAAGTTCGAAACCGTTCTTGTGATGCACGTAGGTACGTTCGAGGCGTACGTCGTGGAAGATCCCTGTGAGCCTGGGATCGGTGACGGCGTAAATCATGTCGTAGGCTTTTTGCGACCTGTTAGTGAACTCATAGTGAAAGAGAACGCCATCTTCTTGCAGAACCCCGCGGGCGAGGAAGTGAATCCCACTCTTTACGTCCATCTCGTATTCGACCGAACTTCGGCTCTGATGCCAACTGGGTCGAGCGTCCGGAGAAGTGAACATGTATAGATGTTCAGCTTCATTGCTGCCATGAAGGCGAGCAGTAACATGCTCAGGGAAAATCACTTCGATGGATTTGTCGCTGTCGGCAGAGCCGGGAAGAATCACCCTCAGAGTTGGAGCGTTCTGGTCGGCAACGACGATCTTCAGCCCATCAGCATTTCGAAACGGCGAAAGAGGCTGCCCGCTTGCGTCGACTGCGCAAAGCGCGAACGCGATGGTGCAGATCACGTTCCTCATCGGGAGAAAAACAGGTGGGAAAAAATTGAAAGGGCCGTGACATTGGTTATGGCCTAGCCGCCAACTCCTGCGAGGGAGTTAACAACGTGGAACCATGTACCGTCACAGCCCCTTGATATGATCGCTGCTTTCGCAGTTCCGAACCCCAACTGACCCTCGCAGATCCGTCGGTTTTTTCAGGTCCGGTCGTCTTGCGGGTCGCCCCGCCCGGCTGATCATTCAGTCTACTTTGGATCGGCTCATTTTATTGTGCCAACCCTTTCGACCGTCGACGCAAGCAAAGTTACCAGAGTAACGAGAAAAGTCAACGCAAACTATTGGTGCAGTCACGAGCGCCGAAGCTGTGAATATCAGGAGTCGCAAATTGCTGCAATCCTGAAAGTTATGCACAGCACCTTCGAATTATTCCGAGTTTTGCACAACAAGATGCACAGCGATGTAGCAAACTGCAAACTGATGAAAGGGAATCAAATAATCGTCTTGACGGCGGAAAGAGATCGGCGCATCGTTCAGATGAAAGAGAGAAAGATCCGCGCGAAGTATCCGCACAACCAAGTGATGCCAGAATTTGTAGCCTATGTGGATGGCGGCTGCCAGGGGAATCCCGGGCCGTCGGGAATTGGCGTGATTATCAGCGGTGGCACGGACGGCCCCGTCCGGATCGCCAAGTGGATTGGACATCAGGACAATAATGTTGCCGAATATGCGGCCTTGATGGAGGCACTGCAATACGCCGTCGCCCGCAAAGCGCGAAAATTGCACGTCTATTCCGATTCCGAAGTCGTCGTGCGGCAAATGACCGGCGAATACGAATGCCGCAGTCCCCGGCTCTACTCCCTGCACTGGACCTGTCGCAAGCTGGCGCGATCGCTTGCATTCTCAATCTCACATGTGAAGCGGGAGTTCAACGTGGAAGCGAACCGTCTGGCCCAGGTTGCGCTTCGGCGGCGAAAGAAACAGTAACGCTCCCCCTGGTCGGAACTGATGTCATCAGCGGTGCGCGTATAGCAAGAACGCCAGGGCAAGTCCCAACGCCAGCGCGCAGATCGCAATAAATCGCCACGCACTATTTGTTTCTGGAAGAATCGGTCGGTTCGCCGCGTTCTGCGGGAATGCATCCCGATAGATGTTCAGCCCGTCACCGAAAGGACTTGCCTGCGGGCTGATGCCACTTTGTGATTCGGAAGGAACTGTGCCATCCACTCGGGTCGAGAGTTCTTGCGCAAGCGTTGGAAAATCCTTTCGCAGGATGCTGGCGAATTTCGTGGAGAACTGCTTCATGTCCTCCGGGCTGGCTTCTTTGCTGACCACCGACTGTCCATCAGAGGTATTGATTACGGTTCTACTGATGGTCTTGCTACTGGCTGCCGCGCCTTTGGCCAGCAGCATTGGCAGGCTTAAGCTTGGGAGCCGGGTCGCGATCGAGCCTAGAAGTTGCGTCTGAATTTTCTTTTGCACTTCTTCCATCGTGGGCGCTTCGATCGGTGCAATTGACGGATCGGTACCTCGCGCGATGAATCCCCCGGCCGGATTCGGCTCGATCTTGTAACTGATGTTAGTTGTCAGATGTTTGAATTCCATTTCATCGGGATTGTAGCGACTGAGAGACATCCAGTCGTGATTACGCTGGTGTGAGCTATGCGGCGCGCTTCGATCTCCCGCATCATGCAGGTATGTGCTTTCAATTCTCCGCTCTCTTTCCTTCGTCTTAGTACTTTCGTGCCGAGGGAATCTTGACACTGCTTATTGAGCGGGTGAGACTCCAGAAGTAACCACATTTTTGGTTACTCAACACTTCAGAAGACGTGGAACAGGAAATAACAACTCGCGGCGCTTCAGCGCCTCCGTCGCTCTTTACCAAAAGCGCACAATCCTCGACGGAGATGGCTCAGCGCGATCTGGATGCTACCCTGCAATTGCTTGCCGACCGAGCGCAATACCTCACGGGCGCCAGCGGAGCGGCGATTGCCTTGCGAAGCGATGGAAAGAAAGACATGCTATGCCGCGCCAGTACCGGGACCAACGCTCCAGAGCTGGGCGCGCTGCTCTCGACTGAGTTTGGTCTTTCTGGTGAGAGCGTCCAGACGAAACGTCCACTCCGCTGCAATGACGCGCTGAGCGATGCGCGCGTGAACCGTGAAATATGCCGACAGCTGGGCATCGGCTCGGTAGTCGTGATGCCGGTCGTGAATGACGATCAGGTGCTGGGTGTATTCGAGCTTTTTTCCGGGGAAGCGAACGCGTTCGGCGAGCGTGATCTTTCGGCCGTCCAGCGCTTAGCCGACATGGTGCAGACTGCAGTTCAACTCGCTCAGGTCGCCGGGTCTATTCCCACGCCAGAAAAGGCTAAAGCTGCCGCGGCTGCGGCCGGCGGTCAAGCGCTCCGTGGGGAGTTTGTTGCGGATCTGGTCGTAGATGATCGCCTCCGGGCCGAATCCTCCGCGAAAGTCGAAGGTCCGGCGATTGATGCGCAAAACGTAAGCAAGGCTGCCACCGAATCAACCGTTCAACCGCCTGTTCCAGATACTACGGCAAAAAAACCACTGCTCTGGTCGGCTCCCGTGAACGTGGAGGCGGATGCACCGACGGGGGGCGATGTTGATCAAAGCCGTGTGCCCCCGGTGTTGCGGGATCTGCGAAAGTGCGTAGCCTGCGGGTTTCCGGTTTCGGCGGGACGCATGCTTTGCGTGGAGTGCGAAGAGAAGAAATGGAAAGGCCAGCTGCGTTCGCGGAAGAGCCAGCCCGTATCCGACCTGAGCTCGTTCAACTCATCGGGCGGTGCGGCCGCAGCAGCTCCCGCCGTGGCGAAGGCCTCCACCACTACGAATCCGGCGCCTTCGACACCCGAAGCCAGTACCAGGGTTCTTCCCGATCAAACTGCACACAAACTTGGGATCTCGCGGGGCCCTGGGAACTCCGCGTTGTCGGAAGGCAACGTCGATGCTTTGAGTGACTCAGTTGCAATGGAAACCGTTGTCAGGAACGCTCCGGATTTTGTCCTGAGCGCCGCCGCGGTGCCATCTGAGTCTTGGTTTGCAGCGCATAAATACGTCTTGATCGCGTTGGTGGTCATCGCAGCAGCTGCTGCGGCGGTGTATTTCCTCCGGTAAAGCCTCGATTGTGACCGCCTGAATGGCACGTTCGATCTGTATCCTATAGATCCCCAAGGCCATCCCCCCGTCCGGTAATCCTCTTTTCGCCTCAGCTATGTACTCAGAAGTACATGTACACGATCCCGGAAATCCTTGACAAGACGGGCAACTCTGCTACATTTCGGTGGAAGGTTTTGGAACCTACCAAATGATGAGTGCGGGTACTCTAACTATGAAAAACGTGTATGAAGTACTGCGGCAGAAAGAGATGGAATTGACGCGCCTGGAGAAGGAAGTCGAAGCGCTGCGACTGGTGGCTCCATTGCTGTCGGAGGAAAAAGAGAGCGTGGCTGAGATGGCCAAACCGGCGCTAGCGACCGCAGTAAATGGTCCACAGACGCCGCGGATGACGGTTCCAGCAGCACCCCCGATTCCTGCGCCACAGCCCGTGCGCGCCGCCGGATGGGATGACACCGCGAAACGTTGGCCGTAAACACCTTCGTAGGGCAACGATTGAAAGCTCGCTCTGAGCCAGCCCGGGATGCGTCCCGGGCTGACGTGTGTTTGGACGCGGCAGGAAGCTCTTCGGGAATCCTTCAATCCGAGTTCGCTAGGCACCGACGATCTGCCGCAGGGCCGCGAGCAGACTGTCAACTTCGTCCAGAGTGTTGTAGTGCACCAGCCCGATTCGAAGGAATCCACCCGATTTCTCAACATCGAAATGTTCGGTCACGTTGAGAGCGTAATAGTTCCCATCCCAAGTGAAGAATCCTCGCTCCCCTAATTTTGTGGCGAGTCCGACGGGAGTGAGGCCCGGCTTTCCCGAAATGTCTCGAACGGCGAATGTGGTGCAGCGTTCGTTGAAGCGGCCCGGGTCTGTGATGCCGTAAATCTTCAGGCCGGGAATCGCCTTCAGGCCGTCCATCATTTTTTTGAGCAATCCGCGCTCATGCTCATGGATTGTCGAGTAAGCAGCTTCAATTGCTGCCCGGCGAGTACTCACTTCGGGATGCGACTGACGGCCCAGGTCGGCGATGTACTCCACGCAGGCCTCGATCCCGGCGATGCATTCGTGATTCAGCGTGCCCCACTCCCAGCAGTTCGGAATTGCGTTCGTGTTGGGACGGACCTTGTACGGCCGGAAGCGTTTCAGGTGTTCGCGCTTGCCGTAAAGCACTCCCATATGCGGGCCGAAGAACTTGTACGTCGAGCAAGCAAGAAAGTCGCAGTCGAGCGCCGCGACGTCGATTAATCCGTGTGGGCCGTAGTGGACTGCATCGATGTACGCAAGCGCTCCAACTTGGTGCGCCAGTTCGACGATTCGTTTCACTGGATTGATCGTTCCAACCGCATTGGAAGCGTAGCCGACTGCAACCAGCTTCGTTTTACTGGTGATCTTCGAAGCGAGATCATCGAGGTCAAGCGTGCAATCCTCGTCTTTGAATTCAGCCCAACGGACCGTGACGCCGCGATCTTCGGCCATGGTCGTCCAGGGAGAAACATTCGCGTCGTGATCGAGACGAGTGAGCAGGATCTCGTCGCCCGGCTTGAGCTCCCGGCCGATCGCACGCGAGATCGCAAAGGTCAGCGTGGTCATGTTGGGCCCGAAGGCCACCTCATCGGCGCCGCAATTCAGAAAATCGGCCATCGCAGCGCGGGCGCGTGCAATCATTGCGTCGGTGCGCCGGCTGGTGGCATACGCTCCGCCAGTGTTCGCGTTGTCGTGACTTAGGTAGGCGGACATTGCATCAATGACGCGCTGCGGGACTTGCGTACCCCCCGGGCCATCGAGAAAAGCGGCAGGGTGTCCATTAACGGTCTGCGAAAGCGATGGAAACTGGGAGCGGACATGAGTTAGGTCGAGCGCGGGAGCGGATGTCTGTGTCGTAGGCATGGTCGTTCTATTTTCTATCACGAGCGGGTTGAGAATCGAACCGCATCCCAACCTTGTGATTCAGACGGCTTGCGCCGGGAGGGCCGAGGAATCTGTTCTCTGCCGTGGACGGCGACAAGCCTCGCCTTCCCGGCGAACTGCGGCTCACCCATTTCCGTATGGCGCGTCAGAGTCCTGGAGGGCGAATGTGCAAACGAAACATTTTTGTTTGTAACAGCATTGCGGTTCTTAGCTTGGTTATTGTGGGCGTGGCTTTGCCTGTTATGGCAAATGCAGCAAGTACTCCCGCGCAGGTTGGAACGATGATCGACCTCGGCGGACATCGCCTACATATGAATTGCAGCGGCAACGGAACTCCAACCGTTGTTGTGGAGAATGGCCTCGGCGACTTCTCGTTCGACTGGGTCCTGGTCCAGTCGCAACTCAAAAAAATTACGCGCATTTGTACGTACGACCGCGCGGGATACGCCTGGAGCGATCCTGGGCCAAAGCCGCGAACATTTGCTCAGATCAATCTGGAACTGCGCGATGCTCTAGCGAAGCTCGGCGAGAAAGGCCCGTTCGTGCTGGTTGGCCACTCCTTTGGAGGCCCGGTGATCCGCAATTTCGCGCTCACGTATCCTCACGACGTCGCTGGGATGGTCCAAGTCGATGCTGCTTTCGAGGGCATGCGCGTGGGAATCGGCGGCGGCAAGACATTACGGTTAGGCGAGGATGCCAAGGGCAGGAGCATTCCTGTGCCGCGCGAAGCGATGAAGGATTCGGATAAGCCCTCTCTACCGGCAGACGTGGCTATTCCGCCCGAATTGCAACAACTAGACCCGATGTACAAGGTGCTTCCGGAAGCCGATCAGAAGCTGCAGCTTTGGGCTCAGAAACTGCTCGAGATGCAAGACGCAGAGGCCAGCCAGACCGACTGGTCAGGGGAGTACTTCGCGAAGTGGCTGAAGACCCCGCAAGCAGGGACATTGGGAAACATCCCCCTGATCGTACTCACACGGGCAGAAGGGGGTTATGGGAATGATCAGGACGTTCCCGCAGCGCAGATGGAGAGAGAGCGAAAAGAAGGCCAGGCAATGTTGGTGAAGCTCTCAACAGACAGCAAGCAGATCATTGTGAAAAGCGGCCACAACATGGAATTGGAGGCACCAGAAGAAGTCACGGCTGCAATTCGTGCCGTGATTGAGGCGGTGAGAAATCATGAGAAGCTATAGCGGTACTCTCCGTTGCCACCAGACTGAAACTTCGCTCGATCAGCTCCTGTGCGAAACTGTTGCTGCGCAAATCCGGCCCAACAGCACGCACAGGAGATATTGAACGATGTTTTCTCTCGTCAGGCGTAGGTTAGCGAGCGTCTTCTTAATTGCCATTTCACTCTGTCCATTTGTTCCCGCCCAAACCGCCAGCGCTGATCTCGTCCTGATTCATGGCCACATTCTTACCGTCGACGCAAAAGATTCCGTTGCACAGGCTCTCGCAATCCGTAGCGGTGCGATCGTGAAGGTTGGAACGGACGCCGACGTACTCGAGTTCGAGAGCAAGGTGCACGGGTTGCGCGTCATCGATCTTCAGGGTCACACCGTAACGCCCGGACTCATCGACACACACGCGCACATTGCCGACGGCGGAGTGAATGAGCTCTACAGCGTCCCGCTCTCGGATGCAGTTTCGATTAAAGACATTGTTTCGCGAGTGAAGGCCAAAGTTGCAACTGTCAAACCCGGCGAATGGGTCACCGGCTCGGGCTGGGACGAAGCGAAACTCGCCGAACATCGCTATGTGACGGCGCGAGATCTCGATGGCGTTTCTCCGAAGAACCCGGTCTGGCTTACACACACAACAGGTCACTACGGCGTCGGAAATTCCATTGCGCTGAAGATGGCCAACATCAGCTCGGCGACGTCTGATCCCACTGCCGGCACGATCGACCGCGACAGTCGCGGCAATCCTTCCGGTGTGCTGAAGGAAACGTCGGCCATGGACCTTGTGACGCATCTGATTCCGCAAATCACGCCCGAGCAGATGCGGGAAGGCATTCTTCACATCCAGGAAGTGCTGCACAGCGAAGGCATGACCGCGGTGAAGGACCCGATGATCCAGCAGATTCATTGGGACGCCTACAAGTGGCTGCTGGATGAAGGGAAACTCAAGGAGCGCATCTGCGTCTTGTGGTCGGCTGGCTCGACAATGGATTCGGCGCGCAAAGCCCTGGCCGAAATCAACTCGGTTCGACGCCTTCCGCAGACCTACGACGATCGCCTGCTTTCATGCGGCGTGAAGATGTTCATGGATGGTTCCGGCGGCGCGCGCACCGGATGGCTGTACGACGACTGGCTGCGAAATGGTACTAGCCGGGATGTGACGGGTTCGGGAAAGCCCAATCGTGGTTACCCGCAAACGGATCCGTCGGTGTATCAGCAAATGGTGCGGCTCTTTCATCAGAACGGGGTGCCCGTGGGGACGCACGCAGTGGGCGACCGCGCCATGGACTGGGTTGTCGACACTTACGCGCTCGTGGAGAAGGAGAATCCGCAGCCCGGAGTGCGCCACAGCATCATCCATGCCAACTTGCCTACGCCCCATGCGCTGGACGTGATCGTCGACCTGCAGAAGAAATATGATGCCGGGTATCCGGAGATGCAGGCCGAATTTCTTTGGTGGATCGGCGACAACTACGCCGGCAACTATGGCCCGAAACGAAATCCAATTCTGATTCCACTCAAGACCATGCAGGAACGCGGGATCATCTGGTCGGGCGGCTCGGACTATTCCGTGACGCCGCTCCCCGCAAGATACGGAATTTGGGCTTCGGTCGCGCGTCAGACGGCCAAAGGTACCTATGGGCCGAATCCCTTTGGGATGGGGGAAGCGGTCGACATCCACACCGCACTGCGCAGTTATACGGCTTGGGGCGCGCGGCAGATGTTTCTGGAAAACAAGATCGGATCGCTCGAAGCCGGCAAGAGAGCGGATGTTGCGATCTGGGATCGTGACGTTTATTCCGTGCCTACAGACCAGATCAAAGACATGAAGTGCCTGATGACGCTGGTGGACGGCGAGATTGTGTATAGGGCGACGGGATCCCCGCTGAAAGTGGCGTCTCAGTAGCGTTGTGGCCGAAGCAGCCGTGCCGATCGTGGCTTATTATTTAGGCCAATGGCCGACCGTTCTCCCGCGCTCTGGAAACTCGCAGCTCTTCTGGGACTGGCCAGCTTCCTTTCCTTCATTTACTTCTACGAGGGCGGCGGATGGAATCAGAACTCGCGTTTCGACCTGCTGCGCGCCATCGTTGAGCGGCACACTCTCACCATCGACGCATACCACGAGAATACCGGGGATAAAGCTCATTACAAGGGGCACTACTATTCCGATAAGGCACCGGGTCTTGTCTTTCTGGCGGTTCCGTTTGCGTTGGCCGCACGCGAAGGAATGCGAGTGGTGGGAATCGATCCGGACTCGCCTCGCGGAGAATATGTGCTCTCCTACGTTGTGACGGCTTGCTCCGTTGCATTGCCGACGACATTGGCGGCAGTGTGTCTGATGTTTCTGGCTCTGCGCTTTGGCGCCAGCCTAGGCGGAGCCACATTTACTGTGATCGTGATGTCGGTCGGCACGCCGATTCTCGCCTACGCGAGTTTGTTTTGGGCTCATGCCCTGGTTGGGGCGTGTGTACTCTTTGCGTTTGCAGCCGCGGTGAAATTGGGAGACGGCGCGCGGCGGGAATTCTGGTGTGCGCTGGTCGTCGGACTTGCCGCCGGGTGGGCGACAGTGACTGAATATCCCGCAGCGCCTGTGTCGGCGTTGCTGGCGGTGTTTGCTTTGGCGCGGGCGTGGCCCCGCGGCATCCAGTCTCGCTTGCGAGTTGGACTTGGCGTGTTCATCGGAGCGGCGCTCTGTGCGGGCGTGTTGTTTGCCTACTTGTACGCTGCGTTCGGTGGATTGCGCCCCAGCTATTCGTATTACGATCCAGCCTCGTTTTCTTTCATGCAGCAGCAAGGGTATATGGGATTGACCTATCCGCATCCCGACCGCTTGCTGAAACTACTGTTTGGATGTTCGCGCGGCTTGTTTTTCGCTTCTCCGGTAATGGCAGGTGCGGTGGCGGGACTATGGTTTTTGGGGAAGCAGCATCGCGGCCCCGCGATTGTGGCAGCGGTGATCGCTCTCTACTACTTTCTCTTCAACGCATCGTTCTACTGGTGGAAAGCCGGACTCACGTTTGGGCCTCGCTACGCGGGAGCCTGCATTCCTCTGCTGTGCTTGGGTCTTGGGCTGGCATGGACGCGCGCTTCGAAACCATGGCGCGGAGTCTTCATCGCACTCGCCGTCATCAGCGTCTTCCTCACCGTGATGGTCGTTTCAACCTCGTCGCAGCTCGCGATGCAGGATAGCTGCCCGATTGTTCATTCGTCGTGGCCAGCATTTTGGGCAGGCCATCTTGCGACGAACAGCGAGTCGATGCTGCTGCCTACGGAATCGATGAACGGCGCAGGGGCGTTCAATTTAGGACAGATCTTTGGATTGCATGGGCTTGCCGCCCTAACCCCTCTGATCGCAATGTGGGGAGCAGTGGCCGCTACAATGGCGAGGCTCGTGCGCCAGAGATGAGCCGAATCCCGTCCTCCTGCATCGGATGTAATATAAAGATTCCCGCCAGTACGGGGCTGATCTCATAGAGGTGAGGGACTTATGGCGCACACAGTGCATTGCGTGAAGTTCAACAGACAGATGCCGGGGCTGGATGAGCCCCCATTCGACAACGAGCTCGGACGCAAGGTCTACGACAACGTCTCGCAAGAAGCGTGGCGGATGTGGACGGAGCATTGCAAAATGCTGCTCAATGAATACCGGCTGAATCCGGCGCGGCGCGAGGATCAGGAAGTGATCGTAAAGCAGCTCGAGATGTTCTTCTTCGGCGAAGGATCCGCGAAACCGAAAGAGTACGTTCCGCCAACGCAGTAACCCGGCTCTCGGCTTCCGTTTCGGTTGCTGCTCAGTCGATCTCAGGCCTTCGACTTTCCCGCGCTTCACCCAGCTCCAGCCGCGCTCGCAGGAGACTGCCTTCCAACTCTTTCGCAAGTAACGACTATCCTCAGCTAGCCGGTTGACTGGAGGCGAACCGACAAAGCCACATCGCTTTTCGCCGGATTATCAACGTTCCCAGAGGCAGTACAGAGGTGTAAAATGCCTCAACTTCTCGGGGACCCAGGCTTCCAATCGCCATTCTGGAGACGCTAATGGCCACGATAACTCTGCCCGGCGCCGCACTTCGCCGCGACCGTGCGTACGACAATTATTTTTTCTCGGCGATGGCGCTGCTCATTCTCGCCACGGTTTTCGCCGGATTCGCGCGCACCTATTTTCTCGCGGGAGTTTTCCGGGCGCCGCTGCCCAACGTCCTCATCCATATTCATGGTGCAGCGTTCTCCGCCTGGATCCTCCTGCTGATTACGCAGACCGCTCTGGTCACTGCGCACCGCGTTGACATTCACCGCAAGTTGGGCCTTACGGGATTTGCACTGGCCTGCACCATGATTGTTCTGGGACTGCTCGCCGCCACAAACTCGCTAAGCCGCGACTTTGCGCCACCAGGCTCTCCCTTCACGGCACAGCAGTTTTACGTCGTTCCCATCGCTGCCATGCTCATGTTCACGGTGCTCATCGCATGTGCGTATGTGTACCGCACCAATCCTGCCTCCCACAAACGCCTGATCCTGCTAGCCACTTTCGCGCTAATGGACGCGCCCACCGGACGTCCTCCCTTCGCCGTTATCACACACCACCAATTTCTCGACTGTATCTTCGTCTACGCCTTTTTGCTTCTGCTCGTTGCCTACGACTTGTGGTCGATCCGAAAAGTTCACCACGCAACCATCTGGGGTGGGATCTTCATTTTTGTTGTGACCATGATCCGCGTCCCTATCGGGATGACCCATCCCTGGCTGGCTTTTGCTGGGTGGGTTCAGCACCTAACCCGATAAAAGGAACCGGCTGAAGGTCTGCGCTGGGAAAAGTGGCTCAGGGCCTGCGATAAGGCTCATCGCTATGCGAAGCAGCATTACCTCCTGGTTACCTATGCACCAAAATTGATGCAACTGTAATAACCCCGTAACAATCGACTGCTAGAACCGGAGTATGGATCTGCCTGTCTACAACACGCTGATCCTTTCGGACCTTCACCTCGGGGCGGAGACGAGTCATGCCCGCGAGGCGATGCTGGTTTTGAAGCACAGCCGTTTTCAGCGGCTCATCCTCCTCGGTGACATTTTTGCCGACCTCAATTTTGCCCGTCTGAAGAAAGAACACTGGAAATTCCTGGGTCTCATCCGTAAGCTCTCAAACCCGAAGCGCGGCATTGAAGTTGTGTGGGTGGAAGGGAACCACGATCACGGCCTCGCCGACATCATGTCGCACCTGGTAGGAGTTCGCGTGTTTCAAGCATATCGCTGGATGTACCGCGGCCTGCGGCATGTCGCGATCCACGGTCATCAGTTTGATGGATTTCAAGTGAACAATATGCGTCTGAGCCGGTTCGGGACATCGCTCTATTTGCAATTGCAGAGGATGGATTTCAAGCGCAAGCCGATCGCACGCATGATCGACCGCCTGAATACACGCTGGCTGCGGATGTCATCCAAGGTCTCGGCGGGCGCGATCGCTTACGCGAAGCATCACAATGCGCAGCGGGTTTTCTGCGGGCACACGCATCACGCGCTGAACGTTGAGCGCGACGGGATCAGCTACTACAACTCTGGGGGATGGGTCGATTCGCGGCTCACCTACCTGACGATCGATGAAACGGGGGTAAAAATCCATGAATACGACGGCATTGAATTCGACAAGCACGAATCCGTGCAACACGAATACGAAGAGCGAACTGACCATCGTGATTCCGGCGAAGAACGAGGCGAAGCTGATTCCGAGGCTGCTGACTTCGCTGACGACTCAGGATTACTCGAAGATGTCGAGTACCAGAGTGTTGGTCGCTGACGCGAACTCGACAGATGGCACGCCCGAGATCGTGATGAGTTTTCGTGATCGCCTGAACGTTGGCGTGATTCGCGGAGGTATGCCGTCGGTCGGACGAAACCAGGGAGCAGCACAGGCTGACACTGATTACGTATTGTTTCTCGATGCCGATATCGAACTCGCCGACAACTCCCTCATCCGTCGCTGCATGGAGAAAGCTTTATCGAAGCAGCTGCAATGCGTAACAACGAACATCATCTGCAAGGACGGAAGCCTCGTTGACAAGCTCTTCTACACGGTAAACGATTGTTTTCAGTACATGTCGTACCTGCACCGTCCATTCGCGACGGGAATGTTTATGCTGTTTGAGCGCAAGAAATTCTGGCAGCTCGGCGGGTTTCACGAGCAGATCCTTTTCGCCGAAGATTACAAGTTGAGCCAGAAGGTGGACCGGAAACGCTTCGCCATTGTCCGTGGCGGAGTTTATACGACCAACCGCCGATTCAAGCGCATGGGACATCTCAAGGTAGGATGGCTCTTCCTCAAGACCGCCATGAACTATTGGAATGAGAAATATTTCCTACGGGATCACAAGTACTGGGCCAATGAAGCCGACGGTATGCCGCCGGCGTAGCGAGCATCCGTCACGAAAAGGTCACTATTGGCGACTGCAAAGCTGGGTTCTCTGAGTCTGCCCTATCCTTCCACGCTTCCATCTCCCTTACTAAATCGTTCCTGCAGCGAGTAGAATGACGAGAGCCTGCAATCAAAAGCAGCCAATCTGAGTTTCCCGGCATCAGAGCTTTTTCTGGTACGAAAGCGATAGAAAAGGAACTGATTTGGAGCCCATATATAGCATCGTAATTCCTGCCTATAACGAAGAAGCACGCATCGGCGCCACGCTCGAGAAGGTGCTGAGCTTCGTTCACGCGCAGGGTTGGGAAGCTGAAATCATCGTCGTCAACGACGGTTCGAAAGACAGAACGTCGGACATTGTGCAATCGTTTGTAGCGAAAGATCCCATTCTGCACCTGGTGGAGAACCCGGGAAATCGCGGCAAAGGATTCAGCGTTCGCAACGGCATGCTGCAAGCTCGGGGGCGTATTGTGCTGTTTAGCGATGCCGACTTGTCGTCTCCGATCGAAGAATCGGTGAAACTATTTGCAGCTCTCGATCGCGGCGCTGACATAGCGATTGGATCGAGATGGCTTCGTGCGGAATTGCAAACGCAGCGTCAGCCCTTGCATCGCCAATTGTTCGGTCGCATCTTCAATCTGCTGCTCAGGGTCACGTTGGGACTTCAATTCGCCGACACGCAATGCGGCTTCAAAGCGTTCAAACGCGCTGCTGCTCAGGCCATTTTCGCGTGGCAAAAAATTGAACGGTGGGGATTCGATCCGGAAATTCTTTTCCTGGCGCGCAAGTTCGGCTTTAGTGTGGAAGAAGTTCCAGTGCACTGGGGACACAGCGGCGGTGCCCGCATCAATCCGTTCATTGATGGAGCCCGCATGTTTCAGGAGATGCTGCGGGTGCGCTGGTACGACCTGACCGGGAAGTATGATGGCGTCGACGGCATGGCTGCGGAAGCCCGTCGAACACCCCGTTTGCCTTAGATCCTCTCCAGGTCCTTCCCTCTAGGCAGCGTGAACGGCTGCTAGTTTTTTTACCGCGCTGACAACACGCTGTCCCATTTCCGCAGTCGTTACAGGAACGTGAGTTTTGCTAGCCAAGTCGGCGGTTCGTGCGCCTTCCGACAACACAGTTGACACGGCTTGCTCAATGCACGCGGCCTCTCGCTCCAGATGGAATGAGTGCCGCAACATCATTGCTGTAGAGAGAATCGCGCCAAGTGGATTGGCAATGCCTTTGCCCGCAATGTCTGGAGCCGACCCATGTACTGGCTCGTAGAGTCCGACGGGGCCGCCGATACTCGCGGAAGCCAGCAGTCCCAGAGATCCAACAACTCCTCCCGCCTGATCTGACAAGATGTCGCCGAACATGTTTTCGGTCAGTACGACGTCGAAGTCTGTGGGGCGCTGCACCAGCAGCATGGCCGCCGAATCGACATACTGATGTCCAAGCTTCACTTCCGGATAATCCTTGGCGATCCTGGTCACCACATCTCGCCACAAACGCGAGCACTCCAGGACATTGGCCTTGTCTACGGACAGAACCTTCTTCTTCCGCTTCATCGCCAGATCGAATGCAACGCGGGCGATACGCTCAACTTCATGCTCCGCGTAACGCATGGTATTGATTGCGACACGAGATCCTGCCTCGCCCTCGATGGAGCGAGGCTGGCCGAAGTACGCGCCGCCGAGCAGTTCGCGCACGATCATGATGTCGGTGCCATGCACAATCTCAGGACGAAGTGGAGAAGAGTCCTCCAGGGCAGGGAAGAACACGGCCGGACGCAAGTTGGCATACGCTCCGAGTTCGCGGCGCAACCGCAGCAGACCTGTTTCCGGGCGCAAGTGGCCGGGATTCTTGTCGAATACAGGACTCCCGACTGCGCCCAGCAGAACCGCCGAAGACGAAAGACAAGCCTGAATGGTGTCGGCAGGCAGTGGATCGTTTGCGGCGGTGAGCGCCGCTCCGCCCACGTGTTTCTGCTGAAGCTGAAGATCGTGTCCAAAGCCGTCCGCAACAGCCTGCAAAGCACTGACTGCCTGGTCCATAACCTCAGGGCCGATGCCATCGCCGGGGAGAACTGTGATTTTTAGTTTCATAGGAATTTAGTAATTGGGTAATTGAGAAATTGAGTAATGGGCAATTCTATGCAGAAAAGGCAAAGCCGCCAAACGGCGGCTCTGAGATTACTCAATTACAAAATTACCCAATTACAAAATTCCTCACACTCCCCACAGATAATCTTCCTGCTGGGTTTGCTCGTGCTGAGTTTCCCCATGCGCCGGAAGCGGTACGCCAAAAGGATTCGTGTCCGCTGTCGCCGCGAACGCTTTGTCGGGCTCAGACGGCGCATTAACCACCGCAGCCTGAGTTGCGTCGACAATCGGCTCGATCAGCGGCGTTGCCGACATTGTAGGCTTATGCGTATCGCGAATCAGTTCGAGAAGATGATGATCCTCGACATGCTTAATCTTGTCGGCTAATCGCACGAAGCGCCGATAGACGTCGTCAAGAGCGCGGCGGTCAAACGAATATCCCAGCTGCTCGCAGCGCATACTCAGCGCGTGGCGACCCGAGTGTTTGCCCAGTACCAGCTTCGAGTCCGGCACGCCCACCGATTTCGGCGTCATGATCTCGTACGTAAGCGGATTCTTGAGTACGCCATCCTGGTGGATGCCCGCTTCGTGTGCGAAGGCGTTGCGGCCCGTAATTGCCTTGTTTGGCTGTACGGGAACACCGGTAATCTCACTCAGCATCTGGCTGGCGGCGAAAATCTGTTCGCTCGCGATGGCCGTCTCGTATGGATAGCGGTCGGGACGCACTCGCATCGCCATTACGATTTCCTCGAGTGATGCATTTCCTGCCCGCTCGCCGATGCCGTTGATGGTGCATTCCACCTGGCGCGCACCGGCATGAACCGCTGCCAGCGCGTTTGCAACCGCCATCCCGAGATCGTTGTGGCAGTGAGCCGAGATCGTGACCTTCTCGATTCCTTTCACGCAACGGCGAATCATCGAGATCAGCTCGCCGAACTCGGAAGGAACGGTATAGCCCACTGTATCGGGTATATTCAGCGTCGTTGCGCCAGCTTCGACGACTGCATCCAGAACGCGGCACAGGAAATCGGGGTCGGTACGCGTCGCGTCTTCCGGCGAGAATTCCACATCATCGCACAGAGACTTTGCCAGTTGGATCGCCTCGCGCGCCTGTGCAACGCACTGATCGCGCGTGATACGCAACTTGTATTGCAGATGTATATCGGACGTCGCGAGGAATACGTGAATACGCGGCCGGGCAGCGTTTTTCAACGCTTGCCATGCGCGCTCGATATCCGGACGGCACGCCCGGGCCAATCCCGCAATAATCGGACGGCGCACGGTTTCTGCTATTGCCTCGACTGATTCGAAGTCGCCGTCAGAGGCAATCGGGAAGCCGGCTTCGATGACGTCCACACCGAGGCGGTCAAGTTGCTGCGCCAGCCGGAGCTTCTCCGGAAGATTCATGCTGCAACCTGGCGACTGCTCGCCATCGCGAAGGGTGGTGTCGAAAATCGTAACTCGCGTATGCTCCGTGCCCATAGATACCTTCCCTGAGATAATGCCAGCTCGACCGGGAACTCCCCCGGCTGAAAGAGCGTTCTTCCAATGTTCTTTCTATCGTACGAGCTTCGGTCATAGAAGCAAAACTTATATTTCTTCACAAAACATTAGCATATCTTGTATTATAAGTATTGCTAATACATTGTTGAGCTTTGTTAAGGAGCCATGGAGCTCTCTCAATTGGAGGTATTTCTAGCAGTGGCTCGGGAGCGGCGGTTTTCGCGCGCTGCCGACAAGCTTTTCCGAACGCAGTCCGCGGTTAGCCAGACGATCCGCAAACTCGAAGATGAACTCGGGGAGGCATTGTTTGACCGATCGTCGCGCGAAGGCGTGCTTACCGATGCCGGCAAGGTGCTGTATGAGTACGCCGAAAAGCTGATCAACCTCCGCGGTGAAGCTGCGGAATCACTCTCAGAATTGCGCGAACTGCAAAAAGGCAAGCTGGTCATCGCGGCCAACGAATTCACCGTGTTGTACCTCCTTCCGGTGCTGGCTGAGTTTCGCCGATTGCATCCCATGATCAAGATCACTGTGGAGCGCGCGCTCGGCAGCCACATTCCTGACGACGTTCTCAGATACGCCGCGGAATTTGGTGTGTTGTCGTACGAACCACAGGAAGCTAACCTGCACTCTGTTGTGGTTTTTCTCGATGAATTAGTCTTTGTCGTGCCAGCGAGGCATCCTTTGGCTTCCGCGCGGCAGGTCAGCATTCGGCAATTAGGTGCTGAGTCGTTCGTCGCGCATATTGTCAATTCGCCCTATCGCGAGAAAGTGATCCAGTTATTCAAACAGCACAAGACACCTTTGCACATGGATCTGGAACTGCCAACTTTGCAGGCGATCAAACAATTTGTTGCAACCGGAAACGGAGTCGCCCTGGTTCCGGAGATCAGCGTGGAAACTGAATTGAACCGCGGCGAACTGGTTCGAATTCCCGTGCGCGAGCTGCAGTTAAAGCGCAAGCTGCGCCTGATTTATCGCAAGGGAGCGAATCTATCGCATGCCGCACGCGCCTTCCTGAAAGTGGCCGAAGCTGTTGCCACCGAGCGCAAAGGAAGGTATCGCTTTCAGCGCGAGAATTAAAGGTAGTTCTCTGCGTGGAAAATAAAAAGGGAGCAAATTTACTTTGCTCCCCCTCTCGCCTGACACTGAAACTTGTTCTCGGAGTTCCAGTTCAGCAATCGGCGCACATGCGCTCGTGAAACGACTCGAGCGCATCTTCGACGCATATGTGCATATCAAGCACCGAATCCAGGTTGGTCAATTCCAACAACGTGTTTACCAGTTCACTGGCTCCAGCACATTTGAGTTCTGCGTTCCGCTCCTGCGCCAGGCTGTGCAACGACGCCAACTCTCCGATGCCAGCGCTGTCGATCGAGGTGACTCCCACCAGGTCGAGCACCACTCTGCTTCCTTCATGCAGGATTTCGTTCACGACGCGCGAGAGCGCGGCCGCTTCGTCGCGATAGACGATGCGTCCCTGGCAGTGCACAACAACAATATCGCCCCGGTTGCGGGCTTCTACACTGAGTTTCAACTTCGACTCCTTCTCCAATAATTGATACGAGATTGGAGGCCCCATTTGTTCCCACATTTGATAGTTGGTATTCATATTGTCCACGATAGTACATAGACGTGAGTCGATCGGTTTTGGCACCATGAAAATCCGGTAAATTTTCGTCAAGGAATTTAAGCCCTAAGCCGCGGAAATGACATTTGTCATAAAGCGGTACGAACAAATTTTGGAGGACGATACATCTTCCGTATCCGGTACACTGCATCTAACGGATTTCATTGATTACAATGCTTTTTTGCCGGCCCGCATGGCCGGGGAGGGATACTGCGTGTCGAAAACCGCCGCTGCTGTGCTGGCATTTGTGGCTTTCCTGATGTTTTCACTCCCGATGTCGGCACAATTCAACGGACTTCTTCCGAATGGCAACGTATATGTCGGAGTTTCGTACGGACAGCTTACAAATGTTGTGAACAAGCAAAGCTATAAGGGATGGAATGGATCCTTTGAAACGTTGCCATTTACACGCTTTCCGCGCCTGGGCCTGGTCATCGATGGAAGCGGCTTTTACCGTCGGGGCGTGACGCAATACAACGCTATGGGAGGCCCGCGGTTGTCGACCAACATGGGCAAGTGGCGGCCCTTCGTTCAAGCGATGGCTGGGATCCGCCACCTCAACTCCAGCGGCTTTGTCTACAATCCACTCGTGATCGATGTTGGTGGCGGCGTCGATTACAAGCTATGGTTCAAGAACTTCTCCTGGCGCTTTCAGGGGGATTACATGCACAGCCACTACGCTAGCGCGACTCAGAATGATTACCGCGCTTCAACCGGTATAGTCTGGCGATTCTGATTGCGCACCCTTGATTTGTTCTCCCGATTGCTCTCCTAAAACTGTTTGCCGCGCATCCAACAACTTTGCACTTCTCTCTGGGTTACGAATTGAGAAGGAGGAAAGTTTTACATGCGCAAGATCGCGGTCCTTTTGTTTCTCGTAGTTTTTTCTGCCATATTCGCCTCCGCCCAAGTACCCACGTCCGGGAATATTTTCGTAGGCTATTCATTCGAGAGATCGGATTGGTCAGGGCTCACCGGCAATTCGAGTGGTACTAACCTCAACGGGTGGGAAGCCTCGCTCGAAGGAAAAGTCTTCCCGCATCTCGGCATCGTAACGGATTTCGGCAGCCATTACGGCTCGGAGACATTCACCGCGCTTACCCCCAACGGACCATTCAATGCCAGCGTTAGTGGACACCAATGGGAGCTCCTGTTCGGCCCGCGTGTATCGGTTTCAGTCGGACGGTTCACGCCTTTCGCTGAAGCCATGTTCGGCGTCGCACACATTCACAACGGCGATTTCTTTGACACTTCAAACACATCATTCGCCGAGGCGCTGGGCGGCGGGATTGACTATCGTCTGGTGCGCCTGCTCGCTTTGAGGGTTGAAGCTGATTACATCCACACGCACCTCTTCAGTACAACCCAGAACAATTTCCGGCTGTCTACTGGAATCGTTTTTCGCTTCTAACAAAAAGCTTCTCATTCAGTGAGGGTCGTCATGCGCAAGATCGCTGTTGTCTTTCTTGGGTTGGTTTGCATTTTTCCTCTGGCCGGAATTTCATCTGCACAGGTTCCGTCTGGCAATGTGTTTTTCGGTTATTCGTACTACAGCACGAATCTGTCGAGCCTCAACCGTACGAATGCAAATGGGTGGGAGGCCTCGCTAGAAGGCAAGTTTCTTCCAATCATCGGCATCGTGGCCGACTTCGATTCCCACTATGGATCCCAGGACTTCCCGGCGTCATGTCCCGTTCAGATTCCGAATTGTTCGCTCAGTTTCACGGCAAATTTCACGGAGCACAACTATCTGTTTGGACCCCGCGCGTCATTTTCTGTGGGAAAGATCCGGCCGTTTGCTGAAGTCCTGATCGGAGCAGGTCACGTACACATCAACAATGGCGGCTCCGACACTTCGTTCGCGACAGCCGTCGGCGGCGGACTCGACTACAAATTTCTAAAGCTTTTGGCTTGGCGCATTCAAGGACACTATGTCCATACGAACTTATTCGACACCTCGCAGCACAACGTGCGGATTTCAACCGGGATTGTTGTTCGGTTCTAAGGCGAAGCATCACGAAGAGAAAGCATCCGCAGTTTTCCTTCGTGTACCTTTGTGCCCTTTGTGGTTATGAATTTGAAACTTTGAATCGGGAAAACGGCATTGAGAAGTCTTACGCGACTTGGCGCTTGAGTTCGAGCATTTCGAAGTACTCTGCCACGAGCTCAGCGTCCCAAAGTCCGCGTGCAGCTTCTTCGCGCATCGTCTGCGCTGCGGCCTCGTGTGAAAGCGCGGGCTTGTACGAGCGGGCTGTCCGTAGAGCATCGTAGACATCCACTACCTGCAGTACCCGGGGAAGCGTCGGAATTTCCGAAGCGACGAGCCCGTCTGGATAGCCCGAGCCATCGGAATGCTCGTGATGGTGTCGAATGATGGGAAGAACCAGGTTGAGAGAGTGCAGAGGCTTGCAGATGTTCTCGCCCGTGATGGGATGAAGCTTCATGATTTCCCATTCCGCCGGAGTGAGATCGCTACCTTTTTTCAGGATATCGTCAGGAACCGCAATCTTGCCGAGATCGTGTAAATACCCACCACGCTTGAGGGCAAGGATAGAATCTTCGTCCATGCCAAGGTGGCGTCCCAGATCGGAAGCGTGGACGGAGAGCCGCTCGCAATGGCCTTCCGTATAAGGATCTCGGCCTTCAACAATCAGCCCGAGCGTGCACAGGACGGAATCAGCCGTTTCAAGTTCGTCTGTGAATTCCTTGAGCCGCAAAAGCGACTTCACGCGAGCGATCAATTCCTCCGCGAGAACGGGCTTGTTGAGGAAGTCGTCCGCGCCGGCTTCAATACCGCGAACTTTATCGCTGCTATCACTTAGGCCCGTGATCAGCACGAAAGGGATCAGGCGAGTTGCCACATTTTCCTTCATCGCGCGGCAAAGATCGTAGCCGGATTTACCCGGCATCATCACATCGGAAAGGATGAGATCCGGGGCTTGGCGGCGTACCTCCGCTTCCGCTTGCTCGGCGCTTGAAGCGGTGACCACACTATATCCGCGGATCGTCAACAATTGGCTCATCAGCCCGGCGATGCTGGGCTGGTCATCGACAACAAGAATCCGCGGAACTCGACGTCTTGGTAACAAATCCCCCATACGCTGATAAGAAGCTACCTCGCCACCAGTAGTTGTCCGCGACGTGCCCTCACACCCGAAGACGACGAAGCTGGAACTATGACCGTAGAAAACTACAACTTAAGATTTTACCGCCATTCTTGCATGTTCGTGTGAGCGTCAATAGATGAAAACACTATCATTAGTCTAAAGTTTTATGAATTCCCATTTCGGTACTCTCCTTGCGCGAAATGTGATTGCTGATCTTGCATTTGCTCCGCAGCATACTTAGCTTGGCGACATGCAGCACAAATTTCGATTTTTGTTGGCGTTACTCCTGATGTTAGGGACTTTCTTCCACGCCATAGCGGCGGCGGCACCGAAGGTCCACGCCATCACCTTTGGAAAGTGGATATCGGTTCAATGGACCGCGGGCAGCGGCACAGACGACAAAGCGGTGGCGATGAAGATTCGTCCGCTGGTCGTGGACGGTCGAGTGAAAGAATATGTTCTGGGCCCACCACACGAAGTGACCGATCGCCTGTTCGTGGTGCGCCGAGTTTTTCGCGTGAATGATAGCTTGCCAGAGGATGCCATTCTGCGATGGCAGTGGCAACGCGGAGGCTGGCTACTGGTAGATCGCACCAACGGAAGGATCGCAGCTCTCAACTTGCCTGACTTCGATGCACTCTACTCGGTTGCGAGCTGGTATCGAGATTATGTCGCATATTGCGGTCTGGCTGATGATGGCAAGAAAACCTACGCAGTAGTGGCTCAGTTAGGCCGCCGCAAGCCGGTGTTGAAGAAAATCATAGGAGAGGGAATCTCCGATGACGCCGCGCCCGATTCGGCCTGTTCTCTTCCTGAGTGGCAGAGAGGGCCAGTCCGAGTAAGTTTTGAATCCAGATCTTCGAAGCAAACATTTGGGATTCGCGGGCACGTTGTGGATTTGGTCGTCGATGACGACGACGAAGGCGATTAGAGAGTGAGACTTTCGCCCACAGATTTTGTACCTTAAACCTTTAGTACGTTGGGTCTGCGTGACGCTGCCTGAGCTAATCGCCTGTGGCTTCTACCGCGGGTAGTTTCTCTGCAACAACTTTCTCTTTCACCTTCGCGCTGGTGACCAGCACAACTGAAAGCACGACGATCGCGCTTCCCGCAAGGATGAATCGATCAACTCTTTCATGCAGAATCAGCCAGCCCAGAAACACAGCCACAACTGGATTTACGTACGCGTAGGTTGAGACTTTCGATGTAGGCACGTGTTCGAGAAGCCAGATGTAGGCCGTATAGCCAATCCAGGAGCCGCACACCACGAGGTATCCAACAGCGGCAAGACTTCGTGGAGCCCACGTCACGTGAGAAAAGTCTCCATTCAGCAAAGCGAAAATGAAATTGCCTACTCCCGCTGCAGTAACTTGCCAGCCAGTTGCGCCGAATACATCCATCCCGGACTGCCAACGTTTCGAGAGGACTGATCCCAGTGCCCAGCTGAAGGATCCAGCGATCAGGCTGATGGAAGCCCAGAACTCTTTTCGTCCGAGACTGCCTGCTTGCAATTCAGGCCACACCAGCACGAAGAGACCGGCGATGCCCAGTGCCAGTCCCGCTTTGCCCCGCCGCGAGATATGGTGATCACCCAACAAAAGAGAATCGAGAACCAGAAACCACAGTGGAGTAATTGCGATGATGAGTGCCGACAAACCAGAGGAGACTGTAAGTTCCGCATAAGAGAGCGTGAGATTACCGCCCATCAACAGCAACAGCCCGACAACGGACGCTAGCGCGATCTGCCTCGGTGAGTAAAGAATGCGGTGACCAGTGAGCGCGCAGACCGCCAGCATGATCACGCCCGCGACGGAGAATCGCAGTCCACACATCAATGCCGGTGGAATAGTCTGTACCGCGATGTCAATCGCGAGGTACGTGGATCCCCAGAAGAGATACACGAGACCGAAGGCGAGAAACACCATCCACCGTGCTGGGTGTTGAGCAGAGCGCATCTTTTCTATTAGGGTTACAGGGGAGAATACAGCTATAAGACGACTTCCGGGTACGGTTTGATTCTAAAAAGGAGGGCAATAGAAGTTGGTGTATGGGGTGAGATGGAAGTGGTAGCAGTCAAAGCCGGACCGGTCGAACTGGATGTTAATCCCTAATCCCGAGCCCTGACCCTAGCCCCTGTTTACTTCAGCTTCTCGTACTCCACCTTCGCGACCTTCAGAATGGGAACATCAGGCTCGGCGTCCTTCCACAGTGCAAAGAAATCCTGGTAGGCGGTGCGGGCCTTCGCCGCGTCTCCCTGCATTGCGTACGCTCGACCCAGATTCAGCTGCGCCAAGGGATATTCAATTCCCCACGAAACTGCTCCGCGACGATCCAGAATCCGTTGAAACTCGGTCGCCGCCTTAGCGCCGTCGTGCAGTTTCAGATATGCCAAGCCGCGCAGAAATACCGGAGTGGCGCCCACTGCGCGCGGCCCGGTTCCGAACTCATAATTCCGAATCGGTTCGAGAGTACTCACGGCATCGGCTCCCTGGTTTCTGCCGAGTTGTTGCATCGCATGTACCTCGGCGCCGATCATCGTCTTGATGAAGACGTTGTCAGGAGCATCTCGCGCGGCGCTTTCCAGCAGCGACGAAGACTTCGCGGTATCCCCTAGCACGGCATATGCGAGCGCTGCCCCCCAGCGCGTGTCCGGATCATTGGATATCTCAATAGCCCGGGCGGTTTTTTCCCTCGCTTCACTCTCGTAGCCTAGCTGTGCCTCCTCATAGGCTTCGACGGTCATGACTTGGCTTGCGACTTCCTTGGCTCCTATCCCAATCAAGGCCTGCCGCGCTTGCTGCCACAATTCACTCGATGTTTTCACTTTCCCCAGAGCAGTATTCCATGCGGCGTTGAAGAACATGATAAAAGGACCGAACGACGTGTCCTTCATGACATCGAGCTCGTGCTGGACGGCTGCGTGATCGCCACGATAGTAAGCGACGTCCAGGAGCACAAAGTGTACTCCCGAGCCATCCGCCTTCTTGGCGACCGCTTCCTCGGAGATGCTCTTTGCCTCATCGAAGCGGTTCAACGCTTCATAAGCGCCGGACATGTTGTCGTAGGCATAAACGTCTTGCGGATCAAGGCGATGTGCCTGGCTCGCAAACTCAAGGGCCTTCTCATTTCTTCCCAGAGCAGCAGAGGAAAGCGCGGCATCATCCAATGGCACCGTGTCGCGCGGGTACGTCTGCGCCCACTGCGTGTAAACCGCGAGCGCCTTCTCGAAATCGATGGCCACTTCATCGTAGTAGTGCGCTTCGATGTAGAACCGTTCCCGATCGCTAGCCCGGTCGCGGAGTTCGTACGCTTTCTTGAGAGCACCCATTCCTTCCGCGACCCGGCCCAGATTGAAGCAAGACACTCCCCAAGTTGCATAGGCCGTGGCGAAGTTCGGATCGAGCTCTACCGCTTTTTTCAGAAATGGAATCGCCGCATCATCGCGCATCTTCTGGTGTTCGTTCTGTCCCTGGGTGAACGCCTGTAGCGCTTCCAAAGAAGAAGTCGTGGCCTGCTCCAGAGGCTTGGCAAACTGCTGCACCGAAGCCAGCGATTCCCCCATCTTTTGCCGCAGACTCGATGCAGCCTTATCCAGAGACTTCAATACCTGTTCTTTGCTGTCGACCTCCACCTGCTCCCGGTCCAGAGCGTCACCGGTTGCGCCGTTGAGTGCAGCCAGCGTGATGACATAATGGTTCCCCAGGCCTGCTATGGACCCCGTCAGCAGTGCTTTGATGCCTTGCCGCTGGCAGATTTCCCGCGCTACGTCGTTCGAGATGCGCTCATCTGCGGACTTTCCCATTAATCGCAATGCGTCACGGATTTTCGAGTCCGGAACAAGATTGAGATATGGCGACTGTTCCAATTGAACTGCGAGCGCCTGCTTCAGTGTGCCGTCAAACACGGGATCTCCGGTGGTGTTCACGAAGTCGGCGAGCAGCACACTGTCTTTCTCAGTGAGCTTTGCCGACGTCCTCGAACGGAGATACATCCCGAGTCCCACCAGTACGACCAGAACTCCCGCAGCGATTGGCAGGATCAGATTCCACTTGATCTTGCGTCTGGTATCGGCGACAGGAGCGGCAGGTGGGTTGAACGCAGGTCGCGACGGAGCGGAGGGTTGAACAGGAATTCTCGATGCAGAAGAAATTCTTGCCGGAGGTGGCACTTCAACCGCAGCCGGCATTGACGCGGAGCTTTGGGCAATGGCTCGACCGCTCTCCGTATCGCGCTTCAGTCGCTGCAGGTCAGCACGGATATCAGCGGCACTCTGGTACCGCAGGTTACGATCTTTCTCCAGCGATTTATTGAGAATGTCCTCGAACTTCACAGGCAAGTCCGCATTCAGACGGATTGGCGCGACTGGCGCACGATTCAGAATCGCATCGAAGATCAGGGCCGACGTATCTCCGCGGAACGGCAACGCGCCCGTTGCCATCTCATAAAGAACCACCCCAAATGAAAAGAGGTCTGTACGGGCATCGAGTTCCTTTCCCTTCGCCTGTTCCGGAGACATATAGGCGACGGTGCCGAGCGTGGACCCGGGGCTGGTCAAATGCTCTTCCACCACGACCGAGGTTGGCGCCGTGACGTCGGCAGGTTCGGAAGACGACCGCGAATCCGACTTTACCTTCGCTAAACCAAAGTCAAGGATCTTGGCATGTCCACGCTTGGTCACAAAGATGTTTGCGGGCTTGATATCGCGGTGAACAATCCCGCCCGCGTGTGCCGCATCAAGAGCGTCAGCGATCTCGATCCCCAGCGACAGAATGGTCTCGAGTTCCATCGGACGGCCCGCAATCAGGTGCTTGAGAGTGGCCCCGTCCAGAAATTCCATTACCAGAAATGTGCGGTTAGCCTCTTCCCCAATGTCATAAATGGTGCAGATGTTCGGATGATTAAGAGCGGAAGCTGCCTTCGCTTCGCGGCGGAAACGCTCCAGCGCCTGACGATCCTGCGCGAGGTCCTCGGGCAGAAACTTGAGCGCGACGAAGCGGCCAAGGCGCGTGTCTTCCGCCTTGTAGACGACCCCCATGCCGCCGCCGCCCAGTTTTTCGACGATCCGATAATGAGAAATGTTTTGATCGAGCAAGTGAACCCCGAATCCCCGTTGGCCAGTAATGCTACGGGTCAGTCACTGCTAAGTCAAAACCAGATTTCGGCTCTTGGCTGCTCCACTCCCGCATGCCGCGCGCGAAAGGCGGAGTTCGGCGCTGACCTCAACCCCGCCGTGCCGCCTCGATCGCGGCGACGTCAATCTTTTTCATCGTCATCATTGCCTCAAAGGCACGCTTCGCCTCGCTGCCGCCCGCGGCGAGCGCATCGGTCAGCGCCCGCGGTGTGATCTGCCACGAGAGACCCCATCGGTCCTTACACCAGCCGCACGCGCTCTCCATACCGCCATTCCCGATGATTGCGTTCCAGTACCGATCCGTCTCTTCCTGATTCTCCGTCGCGATCTGGAAGGAAAAGGCCTCGGTATGCTTAAACGCCGGGCCGCCATTCAGGCCGAGACAGGGAATGCCTACCACTGTGAACTCCACAGTGAGCACATCGTCCTTCTTTCCGCTCGGATAGTCGGCGGGAGCTTTGTGAACAGCAGTTACTTTGCTATCCGGAAAAGTCGCCGCATAAAAGCGGGCCGCGTCATGCGCGTCTTTGTCGAACCAGAGGCAGATCGTATTCTTTGGCTTCATGATTCCAATGCTCCTCATTCAATGATATCGCCTGCCAATGGATTTCGAAGGACCAGCTTCCTGTCCGGTTTCGGACATTTTCGACTAACACTGGACAATTCCCGAATGTCAGCGGTCGATAAATACAACAAAGCTCAGGCGATCTACCGTATGAATGTTGGCGACCGGTGTGCTCACGAATTGTTTGGGATAAACCTGATTTTGTTCGTGCAGAACGAGGAACGATGGAAACTCTCTTCCAGGATCTTCGCTATGGCGTGCGGATGGCGTTGAAGTCGCCGGGCTTTACAGCGGTTGCCGTGATTACTCTTGCGCTCGGCATTGGCGCGAATACGGCCGTCTTCTCCATCGTGAATGGCGTACTACTGAATCCACTGCCCTTCCCGCACTCCGATCAGTTAGTCGCATTGGGAGAGAACAAGCCTAATTTTAAAAATGGCTCGATCTCGTACCCGAATTTTTTCGACTGGCAGAAAGACAATCGTTCTTTCTCCTCCATGGCGGTCTCGCGCGTTTTTTCCTTCAGCCTGATCGGCGCGGGAGAGCCCGAGCAAATTGATGGTGATCTTGTTTCTTCGGACTTCTTCTCGATCCTTGGTGTGAAGCCCGTCACGGGCAGACTCTTCCTGGCGGGAGAAGACAAGCCCGGCGCGGCGCCTGTTGTCCTGATTGGCGAGGACCTCTGGCGCAGAAAACTCAGTTCCTCTCCCGACATTCTCGGCAAGAGCATCACTCTTGGACCAAAGGACTATACCGTCGTCGGAATCATTCCCGCGAGCTTCCATCTCAGGCTTCCCAGCTTTCGGGATGGCGAGATTTTCGTGCCCGCGGGCCAATGGAACAATCCATTGCTGATGAACCGCGGCGCGGGGCTGGGCTTCCACGGCATCGCTCGTCTCAAGCCCGGAGTAACCGTGCAGCAGGCGCGCGCCGATATGGACGCGCTGTCACGAAACTTGGCGGCTGCTTTTCCGGATACGGATAAAGGCATCAGCGCAAACCTTGTTCCTCTGAAGCAACAGATGGTCGGCGACGTACGGCCTCTGTTGCTGGTCCTGCTGGCCGCAGTGGGTTTTGTATTGCTGATCGCCTGTTTGAATGTAGCCAACCTGATGTTGGCGCGGTCTGCGGTCCGCGCACGCGAATTTGCGATTCGCGCTGCCTTGGGTGCAACTCAGGCGCGGGTGGTCGGTCAACTCCTTTCGGAAAGCGTGCTGCTCGGCCTCGTCGGCGGAGCGATTGGCTTGCTGTTAGCGAGCTGGGGCACGCGCGCTGCTCTCGCCACACTGCCCAGCACGTTGCCCCGATCGGAGCAGATCGGGCTCGATACGCATGTTCTGATCTTTACCGTGGCGGTGGCTCTGATGTCAGGAATTCTCTTCGGACTGACGCCCGCGCTGAAAATGTCCCGCACGGCAAGCAACGAGACCCTCAAGGAAGGTGGCCGGAGCGGCAGTGGCACACGGTACCGGGCGCAAGGTGCATTCGTCGTAGCAGAGATGGCGATGGCCCTGGTCTTGTTGTCCGGGGCCGGACTGATGGTTCGCAGCCTTCTGATGCTCTGGCAAGTCGATCCTGGCTTCGATCCGCATCATGTCATGTCTTTCGGCCTTACACCCCCGCCACAGGTAGTGACCGCAAATGCCGATGGAATTCGCGCTCACTTTCGCGAATTGAGCCGCAGGCTGAGCGCGATCCCGGGGGTCGAGGCAGTGTCCCAGACTTCAGGGGCCGCGCCTCTCGACTACGACGACGAACAATTGTTCTGGCTCGAAGGCCAGTCCAGGCCGGCCAACGACAACGACATGAATTGGGCCATCGATTACATCGTCGATGCGGACTATCTCAAGATCATGAAAACTCCGCTGCTGGCCGGTCGTTTTTTCACCGAGCAGGACGATGAGCACTCGCCAATGGTGGCTGTCGTCGACGAGGTCTTTGCGAAAAAGTTTTTCCCCGGTCAAGATGCGATTGGAAAACGCATCTATCTGAAAACCGGCGACCGATTAGCCGAAATTGTCGGCGTCGTCCGCCACGTTAAGCAGTGGGGCCTCGACACCGACGACACGCAGCAGTTGAGAGCCGAACTCTATCTTCCCGAGGTGCAAATGCCCGACGACTATATCAAGGCCGTAAGTTCGACGGCCTTTGTCATTCGGGTGGCTGGGGATCCCGCGGCGTCATTCGGATCCATCCGCCGCGTGGCCGAGGGAATGAGCAATCAGCAGGTGATTTACGGCGAAGAGACCATGGAGCGGGTAGTCTCCCGCTCGATTGGAAGTCATCGATTCGTGATGATTCTGCTGGCAGCTTTCGCGACTCTTGCAGTCATCCTCGCGAGCGTCGGCATCTACGGCGTTGTTTCTTATGTGGTCGGTCAACGCACCCATGAAATCGGCGTTCGCCTGGCGCTGGGGGCCCAAAGGACCGATGTGCTTCGCCTCATCCTCGGCGGGGGGTTGCGGTTGGTCGTAACTGGGATCGTCATTGGAATGTTTGGAGCCTTCGCTCTGACCCGTGTCATGGCAACTCAGTTATTCATGGTCTCAGCCAGCGATCCTCTCACGTTCGCAGCCGTGTCGCTGTTGCTGGTCTTGGTTGCATTGATGGCCTGTTACCTTCCCGCGCAACGGGCCGCTCATGTGGATCCGATGGAGGCGCTGCGATACGAGTGAAGACGCGTCAATCTCCAAGACTCGTTATAGCGAACAAAAAGCGAAAATGATACACTGCTTTCCGCTATGGCGCGGCGGCCAGATCCCGGAAGAAAGGAAGAGATCTGGACCCGCAAAGACTTGGACGAGATGTCCCGCAATCTCTCACTCCTCAGTGAGCACGGCGTGCGGGAGTTCTATCAAAGAGCCTACCGTCAGTGCGCCATCATCAACTCTTCTACATTTCCTCCAGCCCGCGCGATCCAGGAATTGGTACAGGCTTGGAAGCAATTGAGAAAGTGGCGAAGACCATAGCCCCTAAGAACTCAAGATTTTTGGATACCAACCTTCGTCGGCAGGTTCTGCCTGCGAGTGGCGGGTTCGTATCGGCGTACGGATCCAGGCGCGCGGAACGGTTCGTATCAGGGCACGGCTTTAGCCGTGCCGAAAGCGTGCAGAAATAATGGGCTTTAGCACGTGAGTCAGGCGTTCGGCCGCCAAAACTTCCGTTACCACAAAGGGGTTCCGCCACCTCTATATTCCCGGATATAATCAATTAGATGTCGTTCGACTGCGATGCTGCTGAAGAATTCCAACTCGCATTTGCCCGAGTGCTGGCTGCACTGCCTGGTGTGTCCACGGCGCTATCGGGCCAATTTGCCATCGCGGCTTCGTCCTTCTCTCTTCGGTAGCGACTAGTTCTTCCTCCGCCAGAAAGCGCCTCGGCTCACTTCGCCTCACGCACGCTTCAACCAGAGCTGCACCCGAGGTCCCACTCACTGCCGAACTAGCCAATAACCATTGGCTGCAGTCTTACGGAGGAAATTCCCATGAGTACCAAGACCATGCCGACCAAGACTATGACCGCGACAATCGGTCCCAAAATCATCACCGCCCTGCCGGGCCCCAACGCCAAGCGCGTCCTCGAAGGCGATGAGAAATACATTTCGCCGTCCTACACCCGCTCCTATCCCATGGTCGCCAAGAGCGGCAAGGGAATCATTGTCACCGACGTTGACGGCAACGAATTCTTCGATTTCTCCGCCGGCATTGCCGTGACGTCAACCGGCCATTGCCATCCCCATGTCGTCGCCGCCATTCAAAAGCAGGCAGGCGAACTCATCCACATGTCGGGAACAGATTTCTATTACGAAAACATGGTGGACCTCGCTGCACGCCTGACGAAAATCGCGCCCATGAAAGGCCCGCACAAGATTTACTACGGCAACTCCGGCGCGGAAGCCATTGAGTGCGCGCTGAAGCTCGCTCGCTATCACACCAAGCGGCAGCAAGTCATCGCATTCTTCGGCGCGTTCCACGGACGCACCATGGGCGCTCTCTCTCTGACTGCTTCCAAGCCGCAGCAGAAGCGCCGTTTCTCTCCGCTTGTTCCCGGAGTGACCCATGTCCGCTATCCCGACATCTATCGCGGATGCGTTGGCGGACAGCAGGAAGGCGAAGCCTTCGCTCTTGGCTGCGCCCGCTTCATCGAAGAAAAACTCTTCAAGACCACCTTGGCTCCCGAAGAAGTCGCAGCAATTTTCGTGGAACCAATTCAGGGCGAAGGCGGATACGTTGTCGCTCCCACGGTCTTCATGCAGGAGCTGCGCCGCATCTGCGATCGTCACGGCATCATGCTGGTCGTCGACGAAGTCCAAAGCGGCATTGCCCGCACCGGCAAGTGGTTTGCCGTCGAGCATACCGGCGTCGAGCCTGACATGGTCTGCATGGCGAAGGGCATCGCGTCTGGTATGCCGCTAGGTATCACGATGACGAAAGCCGAAGTGATGGACTGGGTCCCTGGGTCCCACGCGTCCACCTTCGGCGGAAACCCGGTCTCGATCGCCGCTGCTTTAGCCACGCTCGACGTGATTGAGAAAGAGCGCCTGCTCGAGAACTCCGAGCGCGTCGGCAACCACATACTCTCGCGTATGGCGGACTGGCCTTCGAAACGGAAGCTGGTCGGCGATGTGCGCGGCCGCGGCCTGATGATCGGCGTCGACATCGTCCGCGATAAGGTCACCAAGGAGTATGCGAACGTCGAACGCGATCGCATCGTCGAGATGGCCTTCGAAAAAGGCATTCTGTTCCTTGGCTGCGGACCGAGCACTGTCCGCCTGTGTCCGCCACTGGTCGTAACGAAGGAAGAAGCCGATATTGCGGTGGATGTGCTGGAAGAGTGCATCGCCGAAGTAGGCAAGAGCGCGTAGCTGTTTGCGAACTGTTCTTGGCCCAGCTCTCGAGCTGGGCTTTCCTTTTGGGCCTTCGTGTCCTTTGTGGTTAATGCTTTTGATGTTAGGTTCTTACTTCACCACCACCGCGACTTCTCCATGCTTCTCGTTAACCTGTACTCGTACCGGCCCGGAATCGCGTTCAAGGAACAATCCAATCCTGCAATCCTCAATGCGAAGATCGTTGATCGTAAGTTGCGGGATTCCTTGCGGCAAATAAGGCCGGTCGAACACTACTCTTCTCTTTTGCGCGTCGATTGAGATTCCCAGGCACCCCTGCAATAGCATGAATACCGAACCGGCGGCCCATGCTTGCGGAGAACAGGCGACAGGATAAAGAGTGGGTCCCTGTCCATTTCGCCGTTCAACTCCGCAAATCAGTTCGGGGAGTCGTTGAAGTTCGACGGCGCTGCTCAAATCCAGCAGGCTCATCAGCACGCGCCCGGCAAATTCCCGGAAACCGTAGCGCGCCATTCCTGCAGCAATGATGGCGTTGTCATGCGGCCACACCGAACCGTTGTGATAGGAAAGCGGATTGTAACGCGACTCGTGACAGCCGACCGTACGAATGCCCCACCCGCTGAAAAAGTCATGACTGACCAGAGTGTGTGCCACCAGGTTCGCATGCTCGGCACTCGCAATCCCCGTGTAAAGACAGTGACCGGGATTGGAGGTGCGCACCCGGCATGGCTTCTTGTGCCCATCGAGCGCGATCGCATAGGTAGAGATCTCATCGCACCAGAAAGCCTGCTCGAAGCGCTCCTGCAGTTCCGCTGCTTCGTTCTCAAGCTCAGTCTTTCGTTTCTCGTCCCCCCATGCGGCGTAGATTCGTGCGGCTGCCATTTTCGCCGCGTAGACATATCCTTGCACTTCGCACAACGCAATCGGCGCTTCGGCAATCTGGCCATCGGCATGAAACACGGAGTCATTCGAGTCTTTCCACCCCTGCTGGATCAGGCCCTTGTCGCCGTGCGGCGCGTATTCGACGAATCCATCCCCATCGACGTCACCGTAGCGGTCGATCCATTCCCGCGCGAGTTCGATGTGCGGTCGCAAATGCTTCAGGAGCTCAATGTCGCCTGTGAAATCAAGGTACGTCCCCGCTAACATGAGGAATAACGGAGTGCTGTCGATGCTGCCGTAATATCGACCGAATGGGACTTCGCCAAGATTGGCCATCTCGCCACGCCGGGTCTCATGGATGATCTTCCCCGGCTGCGCTTCGTTCTTGTCGTCGATTTCGGTGGCTTGTGTCGCCGCGAGATACTGGAGAACTCCCTTCCCAATTTGCGGCGCAATCCAGATCATCTGCAGCGCAGTGATGATGCCATCGCGACCGAACACGGTGCTGAACCACGGGACGCCCGCGTAGGGATAATTCGTCTCTGGATTCCCCATGGTCATCATCTCGACATCCGCCTTGGAGCGCCGGATCCAGCGGCTCAAACGGTCATTGGAACTGGAGATTTCACAGACCTTTGATGCGACCGCCTTCAGTTCAGCCTCGGCACCCGCCATGGCACGGTTATATCCAAGCACGGAATGCGGAAGCTCGGGATTGCAGGCGATGGAAAACTGGAAATCGGTAGCCTTACCCGGGCGAAGATCCGCTTCGAAATACAATTCCGAGGAAGTGACTTTGATCGGCTCTGGATCGCACTCAATACGGGTCCGGCGCTGTTCCCCATCAAGACCCTCATAGGTCATGAGGATTGAGTTCGTTTTGATTTCATCTTCAAGACGCCGGCCCCGCCGCTCACGGCGCATCCCGCGCACTTCGAAGAGATCGATGAAATCGGCGGCAAATGAGAGCCTGAGTGGCACCCTCAAAGGTTCCAGCGCATAGTTCACCATGCGCACTTGCTCGTACGCCACGTCATGCCACAGAAACCGCGAACGGATGATGTGCAAGGTGCCGCGATGCACAATCACCTGCTGACCGTCGCTGACATCAACATTGGCCATGTCCGCGAGGAAGGCAAAATTGTCGGATTTCACGGTCGAACTCAACAGCAGCGGCCGCGCATCCCACAGCGCCAGCATCCACTCGGACAAGTGCCTCGTCCCGCGGAAGAAGATTCCGTGCTCGCCCAGGCCGAGAGGTTCAATGTCGCCGTACCGGTTAAACACGGCGAAACATTTTCCATACTTCAGGACCCGTGCACGATCGTCTGAAGGGGACGATCCCGCTGCTATGTAGTACTGCTGGGTGGTTCCAATTTCATCCACCGGAGATCTCCGTCGGTTAGGGCAATGGTCTCTGCTTCTGGTTTGGCAATCCGCTGATAAATGTTGAGATAGTCTTGCGCCATCCGCTTGGCCGAGAAGCGGAGTTCAAAAGCCTCGCGACATTTCCTGCGGTCGATTACGTCTATGTTTTTGATGGCAGCCACAGCTTCCTCGACGCTATTTACTAGAAAACCCGAGACACCATCCTCGACTATCTCTGGAACTGATCCGCGTGGAAATGCGATCACAGGAACGCCGCAGGCGAGCGATTCTATCAAGACAATTCCAAACGGCTCAGACCAGTTGATTGGAAACAGAAAGGCAAGGGCTTGGCTGAAGAACTCGTTCTTCTCCAGGTCGCTGATCTCGCCCACAAATTCAATCAGATCGTTGTTTAGCAGCGGTTTGATCTCGGACTCGAAATACTCTTTGTCTGTGCGATCCACTTTTGCCGCAATCTTAAGAGGAATTTCAGCCCGAAGGGCGATTTCAATCGCTTTGTCCAGCCCCTTCTCGGGCGACACTCTGCCCAGAAAAGCCAAATACTCGCCAGGTTCCAGGCCTGGCCGAAGTCTTTGTTCCGGCAAGCCGTGGTGTACCGTGCCGTGCCAGTTCAGCCAGGGCAATGGAGCACGCTGCGAGTCCGAAATCGAGACAACGGGCATTTCGTAAAATTCTCGATACAAGGGAACGAGATCCGGAATATCAAGTCGTCCGTGCAGTGTCGTGACCTGTGGCAACCGTTCCCGCCGGCTCATGCAAAAGTGCAGGTAGTCGATATGGAAGTGAATAATGTCGAAGTCATCTTTGGCTTGCAGTACGCGCTCGATCAGGTTCATGTGATGAGCCAACGGGTCGATGCATCTTGGATCAAGACGGAGAGCGCGTGCGCACATCGGTACTAATCGTGCATTGGTGAGCGAGTCGCCGCTCGCAAATAGAGTGACATCATGGCCTTCTCGCACTAACTCTTCGGTCAGCCATGAGACGACTCGTTCTGTACCCCCGTAAAGCCTGGGCGGAACGCTTTCATAGAGTGGCGCTACTTGAGCAATTCTCATTCGGGCTCCGGAAATCAGATTTGCGAAACAACGATCTCAGAACTTTCGTTCTCCGCTTTCACGCTCGTTGTGACATCCACTGCCAGTTGCGCAGTTTTCCTTCCTCGTACTTAATTCGTCCTATGTATTCTTCCTTTTTAGGTTAAGCGCCGAAGCGCATAGCGACCATCAGGTGTTCCCTGCAAGGGTTATGGATGGAAGCGAGCAAAGTTAGGTGATTGAAATTACAAATTACAAGAATTCCCGAATCAGAACTCGTCAGTAATTTTCCGGAAATTGTGCGGCGCATCACTGCCTCGAGGCAGCGGAGATCGTAAGGTCTCAGTGTTCCCGATGATTTCCTGTCGCTTTACCCAAGCTATTCTGAAAATTTTGGATTGCTGCGCCACCCGGGTTCTCTCTTCAGACACGTTGCCCAATCACTTGCGTATTGGCGCGCACGGGGAAGAGGATGCGTACTTTCACTTGCGCAAAATCGGGTACGTCATGGTTGCCAGAAATTTTCGCTCGCCGCGGTGCCGTGGAGAAATTGACTTGATCGGTTGGGACAAGGATGTGCTTTGTTTCATGGAAGTTAAGACGAGGACAACCAAGGATGTGAAAACCGCAGAAGCCGCAGTCGATCGCCACAAAAGGCGGGAAATCGCGCAGGTGGCGCGAGACTACCTGCGCCGCTTGCCTAGCTGTCAATGGAGGTTCGACGTGGTGAGCGTGTACTATGACAGTCGTAACTCCCGCCCGCAGATCGAAGTCTTTCGCAATGCTTCCTTAGCGGCGTAAAATATAAAGTTTGCGCAGTTCTGTCGAGGGGATTCTATAGTGCCTGAGCTTAGAAAAGACCCCATCGTTGGGCGATGGGTGATTATTTCCACGGACCGGGCGAAGCGCCCAACCGATTTCGTCCGCGAAAACATGAAAATCAAGGGCGGCTTTTGTCCCTTTTGCTACGGCAACGAGGGCAAGACACCTCCTGAAATCCAAGCGTATCGCCCCAATCCAAATGGTGGTGGAGCTCAACGCGACACGCCGGGTTGGACCGTTCGCGTGGTGCCAAACAAATTTCCGGCCCTTGGCATTGAAGGAACCCTGAACCGGCAGGCGGAAGGCATGTTCGACCGCATGAACGGCATCGGCGCTCACGAAGTCATTGTTGAAACTCCCGATCACAACGCGATGCTCGCATCGCTGCCCCCAAAAAGAATTGAAGACGTTCTCTGGACATTTCGCGACCGCATCCTTGATCTCAAGAAAGACCGGCGCTTCAAGTACATTCTGATCTTCAAGAATCATGGCGAAGCTGCCGGAGCGTCACTCGAACATTCCCACTCGCAACTCATCGCCCTGCCGATTCTTCCCATCAACGTGACGCAGGAACTCGAGGGCGCAAAGCAGTATTTCCTCTACAAAGAACGTTGTGTGTTCTGCGACATCATTCGCCAGGAGATGGACGCCGGCACTCGGGTCGTTGCTGAGAATGAAGACTTCCTGACGCTGGCTCCATACGCGCCGCGCTTTCCATTCGAGACATGGATTTTGCCAAAGCAGCACGAGTCGGCATTCGAGAACTCGTCATCGCACATGTTCGAAAATCTTGCCCGTGCGTTGAAGAATCTCTTGGGACGTGCAGATCGTGTACTCGACAATCCGCCGTACAACTTGGTAATTCACAGTTCGCCAGTTCAGGATCCAACCAACGACCACTATCATTGGCACATCGAGTTCATGCCCAAGCTGACTAAGACGGCTGGATTCGAGTGGGGCACCGGATTCTACATCAATCCCACGCCGCCCGAAGAAGCAGCGAAATTTCTGCGCGAGGCCAATGTTGAGGAGTCCGCTCCAGTGACGGTTGGCTAGGATTCACAGAATAAAAAAACGGGCGTGGCCAGGAGCCACGCCCTTTCCGTTTGGCCGGAGAGAGAGTCGGGCCCCGAATTTCTCCAAGGCCCTCGGTGATTAAAATCCTAGGCGCGACCGCACGGCCAGTTGTCACAGAGTTGTAAAACTGCACAGTTCCAGCGGATACAGAGACTTGGTGCGGTTTGTAGTTTGACGCTCGCTGTCAGCATTACTACGATGACAGCCGAGGTCAACATGAAACGCTACCTGCTTGTGCTGTTCTTGGTGGGATGGGCTTGCGCTTCTCCGGCCCCCTCCACCCTGATTGCCAACGTCTCCGCACGAACAACCAGCAGCTTGAATGGTTCCTGGCGGATCATTGTCGATCCTTTTGACAACGGCCGTTCCGGATTCTTTCGCGATGCCAAGGCCAAAGATAAAAGTGATCTCGTTGAATACAGCTTCGACGCATCACCGGTGATCAATGTTCCGGGAGACTGGAACACGCAGCGCGAGCAGTTGATGTTCTACGAGGGGCCGGTGTGGTACCGAAGAACCTTCAGCTACCACAAACGCGAGGGCATCCGCACATTCGTCTACTTCGGCGCAGTCAACTATAAGGCAACCGTCTATCTCAACGGCGAGAAACTCGGAGAGCACGAAGGCGGATTCACCCCGTTCAATTTCGAATGCGGCCCCGAACTGCGAGAGGGTGAGAATTCGCTCGTCGTGGAAGTGAATAACACGCGGCGTGCCGACGGGATTCCAGCGGCAAGGTTCGACTGGTGGAACTATGGAGGAATCACCCGCGATGTAATGCTGATTGAAGTGCCGCCCAAATTCATCCAGGACTACTCAATTCAACTCGATCGCAGCTCGCAGGATCAGATTTCTGGCTGGGTGCAAGTGAACGGAGGGCAGGCTGGGCAGAAGATCAGCCTTCAGATCGCCGAGGCGGGTATTCAAGAGAGTTTGAATAGCGATGCTAAGGGATACGCGGCGTTTCGCTTTCATGCAAACGTGGATCGCTGGTCGCCCGAATACCCAAAGTTGTACACCATAATTTTGTCCAGCGGCGACGATTCTGTCCACGACGAGATCGGATTCCGAACCATAGAGGTGCAAGGCTCCAAAATTCTTCTGAACGGCAAGCCCATTTTCCTGCGTGGAATCTCTATGCACGAAGAGGCCCCTTTTCGCGAGGGACGCGCATTTAGTCCCGAAGATGCCCACACGTTGCTTGGCTGGGCGAAAGATCTCGGCTGCAATTTCGTGCGGCTTGCCCATTATCCCCACAACGAGA
>Ga0335085_10000584_pt1 | contig 98800 bp, 72 predicted proteins | sample Lox_Sample_45_FD_206712 | JGI IMG/M metagenome (GOLD analysis project Ga0335085, IMG submission 206712) | Soil microbial communities from Loxahatchee National Wildlife Refuge, Florida, United States - Lox_Sample_4.5 | ecosystem: Environmental > Terrestrial > Soil > Wetlands | place: USA...
TGCAAAAGAGCTGGATGGTGGGATCCATCGATTCGATTTTTGTGGGAAGTTCTTTGGCGACGGTGCGACTGACGAGGAATTGGCCGAGTGCGTTGACGGCTGTGCTAATGCCGTTCTGAACCTGCGGCGAAAGAGCGGGTGCAGGGGCGGTAGTTGAGGAAGTGGTGGATGCGGAGGTGGAGATGCCGAGGACGGCTGCGACGGAGGGGGCGAGATTGTTGCCGAGACTGGTGAGGTTGGCGCCGGCGGAGGTGGAAGCGGCGTCGAGCTGCGGGGAGCTGTTGGATTGCGTGATCTGGATGAGGGACTGGGAGTAGACCTGAAGCGCGGCGAGGACGGCGAGGCGGGTTTGAATGTCGTGCTCGGCAAGGAGTGGGGTAGTGTTGCGCGGGTTGTAGGAGGCGTCCTTATTTTCGTAGGCGACGACGGCCTCGTAGTCGTCGCGCAGGGCGTGGAGGGCGACCGCATCGTGATAGGCGGCAGCAGACTGATCGACGACGGGGGCAAGCGACGCGGAGAAGGCCGTGGCGTGCTGGTTGATCTGCGTGGAGGCGCATCCGGCGAAGAAACAGGCGGCGAGGGCGGCGGATGGGATGGCGCAAAAGGCAGAAATACGCGACGCGCGGGGAATCCATCGCTCAGGGGAATGCATTGCTGGATTTTAGCTGGGAATGGATTGAAGTCAAGATTACGGGCGGGGGAAAAGAGACACGGGAATTGAGAGCGGGGGAGGCGGAAATTGGGGTAGTATGCGGGAAGTCTTCCCTCTGGGGCTGAAGCCCACTCTCAATTCAGGCACTTTTGGCACGATTCAAGTCGTGCCCCTTCAAAACAACTGATGCAAACGGTATTTCAACGAGCTGTGAAGCTTGAGGAGGTTGATCGATGGCGAAGCGCATTGTGTTTTGCGCGGACGGAACGTGGCAGGCAGCGGTGAACAATACGAATGTGTATCGGTTATACAAAGCGCTGGATGTGACGAGCGACCAGATTACGTTTTATGACGATGGCGTGGGTGCGGAGGCAACGGGAATTACGCGCATTCTGGATGGCGCATTTGGCGAGGGGCTGCTGGAAAAGATCCAGGATGGGTACACGAAGATCGCGCACGTGTACGAGGCGGGCGATTTGGTGTACCTGTTTGGATTCAGCCGGGGGGCGTATACGGCGCGGAGCCTGGCGGGCATGATCGCGGTATGCGGATTGCCGACCGGATCGTTCAGCGACAATTGCGTGGCGCAGGCGTTTGCGGCGTACCGGAATCCGACTCAGCGGGCGGGGATTCTGGCGGGGCTAGGAACGTGCAATCTGCAACAGGTGGCGATCCAGATGGTGGGCGTGTGGGACACGGTGGGTTCGCTGGGGATTCCAGCGATTTTTGGGGGAGTGGATGCGAGCAAGTACAGTTTCCTGGATACGAAGCTGCATCCATGCGTGAAGAATGCGTATCACTGCCTCGCGCTGGACGAGAAGCGGATGCAGTTTCCAGCGACGCTGTGGGATGGGGCACCGGCCGCCGGGCAGACAGTGGAGCAAGTGTGGTTTTCAGGATGCCACGGTGACGTGGGCGGAGGAACTCCGGTAGCGGGCGCAGCGGATGCGGGAACGCGTCTTTGCGACATCACATTGGGATGGATGCTGAACAAGGCGCAAACATGCGGGCTGGCGATAGTAGATGAAGCAATGAGCCTGATGTCGACGCTGCCGGCGGAGGCGGCGCTGGATGCGATCGACGAGACGTGGTCGGCAATTGAAGGGCCGCCGCATCTGCGTCCAGTGGCTACGAACGCCGATGTGAGCAACAGTGTGGCGGTGCGATTGAAGTATGCGCTGACGTATGTGCCGGGTGCGCTCACGGTGTCGAATGGGGCATTGGCGGCGGGTTACAGCATTGTGGATGTGGTGGGAGAGGACGCGTTTTGAAGTCAGGGGTCAGGGGTCAGGGGTCAGGGGTCAGGGGTCAAAAGAGACGATAAACCAAAGCAGATAAGCTGCGCGTTGCGTCGCGCCGCATTGGCCGAGTTTGGTTTTGCATGAGTGGTTCAAGCCGGTGAAACGCGGCACTGACCTACTGGCTGCCTCCATTCGGCCTAGCGGCGGGTCAGGCGCGGAATTTGATGGCTGCGTGGGAGCCGTCGCAGAAGGGTTTGTTTTTGGAGGCGCCGCAACGGCAGAGGGTGACGCGATTGCGGACCTCGTACTCGAATCCCTCGGCGGAGACGACGGGAATGCCGCCACGCAGCCAGATGGGGCCGGAGCACTCCTGCGCGGGATCTTCTACCAACCCAACGGAGACGGGGAGTTCGGGCTCGACGGCCTGGCCGGTTTGTTTGTCGATGGCGACGAGGCGGCCGGAGGGGCAGTTGCCGGTTTGCTGGATGAAGCGCTCGCGTGTGGCGTGGTCGTTGGTGTGCTCAACCTGGCTCCAGACCTGGCCGTGGGGATCGCAGAAGCGCGCGAAAGCGCAGAGGCTTTCGACGTCGGCGAGTTGCATGGCGGGGCCGTCGAGGACCTGGGCTTGCGCGGCGAAGGGTTCGCGCGAGGCAGTTTCTGTTCCGTCGAATTCGATGCGCTTGTGCGTGCCATCGCAGAAGGGTTTATTTTGCGAGTGGCCGCAGCGGCAGAGCGAGTAGTTTTCCGGTGTTGGGTAAATTTGGCTCTGCTCCCAATGTTCGGATTCGCCTTGCTGGTTGACGCCGATGATCTGCTTGGCCAGGGGCACGGCGCCGGAGACGCGATAGGGACCGTTCTTGATGATGGTGACTTTGGAAATGGGATTGTCAGACATGAAACCTCCGGGGAAGGGACGCCTGGAATGGAGTGTATACGAGTGACAGGGAGTTGCGACTAGGGTCTGTTAACCCTATTAGGACGACAGCGACGGGAGCGGATTTTTCTGAGGGCGCGAAGCGAGGAGTGGCAAATGTTGAAACATTTTAGCGACGAGCGACAAAGCGATCGGGAAAATCCGCCCCGTCCCTTCCGGTTGCGGTGAGAATCGGGCCATACTTCGTTGTCGGCCTTGACTGGGGGCCTGCCACAGCCTGCGGCCGCTGCCTCGTCTCCACCCTACGGACCAAGACCTGTCCGCGGGGACCCCGGGTCTGGCCCGATTTTCCCTCGCAACGCTGCTCGCCCTATTAGGGTTAACAGACCCTAGGGAACGGAGGCAAAGAAGGATTCGACGTCGGTGATGGTTTGAGTCATGCGGTAGGGCGGGAGGGATTGCAGGAAGATCTGGCCGTAACGCTGGCGGGTGATGCGCGGGTCGAGGAGGACGAGGACACCACGATCTTCGAGCGAGCGGATGAGGCGGCCAAAGCCCTGCTTGAGCGTGAGCACAGCTTCGGGGACCTGGTAGTCGAAGAAGGGACGGCCGCCCGATTCCTCGATGGCTTTCATGCGCGCCTGGACGACGGGATCGCTGGGGACTGCGAAAGGCAGGCGGTCAATGATGACGCAACTAAGGGCTTCACCCTGGACGTCGACGCCCTGCCAGAAGCTGGAGGTACCGAAGAGGACGGCGTTGGGCGTGGAGCGGAATTCCTCGAGAAGCGCTTTGCGCGGCGCGGTGCCGTGAAGAAGGATGGGGTAATCGAGGACGGGAAGAAGGCGCTCGTAGAGAGTGCGCATCTGCGAGTAGCTGGTAAAGAGGCAGAAGGCGCGGCCATGGGTGATGCGGAGAATCCGCTCAATGGTGGTGGCGGCGGAATCAACGAAGTCGGGGTCGCGGGGATCGGGCATGTTCGGCGGGAGATAGAGGAGGGCCTGGCGGTCATAGCGGAAGTGCGAGGGGACGACGAGCTCGCGGCCTTCTGCGAGGCCGAGGCGAGTGCGCAGGTGCTGGAATCCACCCTGCACAGTGAGCGTGGCGGAGGTGAGGACGACGGTGGGGATCTGGTCGAAGACGAGCTCGCGCAGGATGGAAGAGACGTCGATGGGGGTCGCCTGCAAAAACGTCGTGCGCGATTGATGCCTGGAAGTTCCGCGCGGACCGGGATTGTGAGCGGAACCTGCATCGCGAGACGCGCGGCGCTCGAGCCAGAAGACCATGTTGGAGGCATTGGACTCGAGCATGAACGTGAGATCGGAGCGAAGTGCGGCGGCGCGGTTTTTGAGGCCAGAGGACTCCTCAACGTCGGAGAGATTGTCCATTTCGGCTTCGAGGATTTTGAGGGCGTTGCAGACGCCGAGGTATAGATCGCCGGAGGATTCGAGGAATTCTTCGCGATTGGTGAAGGGATGGCGGCCGTCGCCGTCGTGAGGGAGAGCGGCAAAGAAGAGGCGGGCGCGCTCGCGTAGCTGCTGGGCGAGAGCTGGAATCTGGCTGGCGGCGGGAGCCTTGCCGCGGAGGAGGACGTCAGTATCGCGGACAAACTCTTCAAATCGAACATTGGAGAGGGAACGGCCAAAGTAGCTGGATGCGACTTCTTCAAGTTCGTGGGCTTCATCGAAGATGACGGCGGCGGATTCGGGAAGGACGCCTGCATCAGGAGCTGAACCGGCAGAGAGGCGGACAGCTGCGTCAGCGAAGAAGAGGTGGTGGTTCACGATAATGATGTCAGCTTCGAGGGCGCGGCGGCGCATCTCGGTGATGAAGCAGCGGCGGTAGTTGGGGCAGGTGCTGCCGAGGCAGGCTTCGGAACGCGCATCGAGTTTGTGCCAGAGGGCGGAGGATTCGGGCAGGCCGGAGAGCTCAGCGCGATCGCCGGTTTCGGTGATGGGCTCCCACTGGGCGATCTGTTGGTATTCGTCGATTTCGTCGAGGCCGGAGAGAATGGGCTGATCGCGCAGGGCGTAGAGCTTATGGCGGCAGAGATAGTTGGCGCGGCCTTTCATGTAGCAGACGCGGAGCTCGCCGAGGAGAGTTTCAAGGAAAGGCACGTCGCGGAAGAAGAGCTGATCCTGGAGGGCCTTGGTGCCGGTGGAGACGATGACGCGCCGGCCGGTACGGAGAGCGGGAAGCAGGTAGGCGAGCGTTTTGCCGGTGCCGGTGCCGGCTTCGACGATGAGATGACGATGCTCAGTGAGAGCGTGCTCGACGGCTTTGGCCATCTCGTATTGGCCGGGGCGGTACTCATACGGGAGCGGGGAGCGGGCGAGGATGCCGCCAGGCGTGAAGAATTCGTGCAGAGTGGGGAGGGTACGGGTTGAGGTGGAGGAGGACATGGATGAGCGCTGATTCCATGATAGAGAAACAGGGGTCAGGAATCAGGGATCAGAAGACGAGAGGCTGCGGAACTGCGGGGACGAGGGCGCAAAGAGACGGGCGCGGCGGGTGAGCGGCGCTGGAGCAGATTTGATGGGGGCCCGGTCAGGCTGCGGATTCGGCGGTGGTGGGGTCGATGATGGCCTTCACTTCAGAGACTCGATTAGCGGGGAAACCTCCCTGGGAGGCGTGTTCGCGGACAAGAGCTTCGTTGGGAGCGATGTAGATGCAATAGATCTTGTCGTCGACGACATAGCTTTGGACCCATTGGATGGAGGGTCCGAGGTTGCTGAGAACGCCGCAAGATTTTTGCGAGATGGCTTTGAGTTGTTCAAGGGAGAGGGAGCCGGCTCCGGGGATCTCGCGCTCGATGACGTATCTGGGCATGGAACGACCTCCTTTTGCGACCGGGAATTGGGATAGTGTATACGACGGTTGGTTGGATTTGGCGGAGGAAAACAGTAGGAGACAATAGGATGACAAGTGCTGCCCGAAGAGAGCCATGGGCGCACAGGTTGAAGGGGGCGGAAGAGTTGCCGACGTATCGAAGATCGGTTGTGCCGGTAAGTGGCGGGATGGGCCGCCATGGAGACCCGCTGGTGGCGATCGTGGGGCGGCCCAACGTGGGCAAGAGCACGCTGTTCAACCGGTTGACGGGAAAACGGCGCTCGATTGTGGGCGACGAGCCGGGGATCACGCGCGACCGCATTTATGGGGAATATGAGTGGGCGGGAAGGCACTACCGGCTGGTGGACACGGGCGGAATTGTGCCGGACGATCCGGAGCTGATTGCCACTGAGATTTTCGCGCAGGCGCGGGTGGCGCTGGAAGAGGCTAGCGCGCTGGTGATGGTGGTGGATGTGCGGACGGAGCTGGCGCGGCCTGACTACGATCTGGCGCGGCTGCTGCAGCGCATGGGAAAGCCGCTATTTCTTGCGGTGAACAAGGTAGAGGGTGAAGCGCTGGCGGCCGAAGCGGAGAACTTCCGCAGGTTGGGAATTGGCGATGCGTTCCCGGTGAGTTCGGAGCACGGACAAGGGATTGGGGAGTTGCTGGATGCGATTGGGGAAAAGACAGGGGACAAGGGAACGAAGGAGCAAGGGAGCGGGGGAGCGAATCAGCAAGTCAACATTCGCGGTCCCAGGTCTCAGAGTCGAGACCAGGGGCACCCGGTGGAGGAGGAATACGCCGGGCTGGGGGAGAAAAGAGTTCGGACGCATGGAGAATTTGAGCAGCATGAGACTTCGGTGGCAATCATCGGGCGGCCGAACGTGGGCAAGAGCACTCTGCTGAATGCGCTGACGGGGTCGACGCGGGCGATTGTTTCACCGATTGCGGGCACGACACGCGATGCGGTGGATGAGGTGGTGGAGTTTGAGGGGAACGCGCTGCGCTTTGTGGATACGGCAGGGATCCGGCGCAAGGGCAAGACGAAGATGATGGCCGAGAAACTCAGCGTAGTGATGGCGCGGCGGCACCTGGAAGCGGCGGACGTGGCGCTGCTGGTGATTGATGCGACGGAGGGCGTAACTGCGAGCGATGCGACGATCGGCGGATATGCGCACGAGAGCGGGCGCAGCGTGATGATCGTGGTGAACAAGTGGGACGCGGTGACCACTGGGAGAACTGATGGAAAGCCGCCGGCAGACCGCAGAATATTTGAAACACAGTTGCGAAGGGCGCTGAAGTATCTGGATTATGCGCCGGTGATTTTTCTTTCGGCGCTGGAAGGAACCGGTCCGGAGAGAACAGGAGTGACGCGCGTGCTGCGCGACGTGGTGGCGGTTGCGAAAGAACGACGGAAACGCGTGTCGACGGGCGCGATGAATCGCTTTCTGGAACGGATTGATTTTCAGCGAGCACCTGTGCCGATCGCCAAGCGGGTGCGGATTTTCTATATGACGCAAGCGGCGGTGGCTCCGCCGACTTTCGTTCTATTTACCGACCGCGCCATCAAGCTGCATTTTGCGTTTGAGCGTTTTTTGGAGAACCAGATCCGCAATGCGTTTGGATTTAAGGGGACTCCGATCTGGTTCAAGGTGAGGGCGCGGAAAGACAGTGATCTGTGATCAGCGGTCAGGGTTCAGGAGTCACGGACCAATGGTTAGTGGATGGAGACGCCCGGATCAGTTGAGATTTGTGATGTGGATGGTCGCTTCGGTTTCAGGGACGGTGCCATCGTTAGCCTGAACGCGGGTGGGGCGGCCTTGAATGAGGATGCGGCGTGTGGCTTTGCCGCGGGCGGGGACGAGAACGCGCTGCGTGATGGAGGTTCCAGCGTTGCTGACGGTGACGGGAATCTCGGCGGCGGCGTATCCGGAGTTGGAGAGATTGACGGCGACAAACCACGTGCCAGCGTCGGGACCTGAGACGACTTCAGATGGTGTGGGGCCGGGCGGTTCAGTCGCAGCTTGCTTTGAAGAGTGCGGGGTGGGCGGCGGGGGACCAGCGGCGGAAGTGGGATAGACGCTATCGATGGAGATATCGGGCAGGCCCTTGTCGGCATCGATCCAATCAGAGAAGAACCAAGAGAGATCGAGATGCGAACTCGATGCGGAATCCGCAGACGAAGAAGTGTCGATGGAAGCGCCGGGCTGCCAACCCGCGGACGAGGAGCTGCTGGAGGGTTTTTCAGCTTGCTCGAGCAGTTTTTCGAAGGTGCCGGGACCTGAGGTGGGACCGAGGCCCTGCGCCGCGTCGGCGGCGGGATCGTAGGCACGCAGAGCGGCGGAAAGAGCCTGATCGCCGAGGAGGCCGCGCAGCATCCAGAAGACGTAAGTCGCCTTGGTGCGGTAGTAGACGGGCGACGTGGCCTGGGCGAGGGGCTGACCGGCGCTCACGCCCGGACTGGATGGCTCTTCGATGGCGAGCGCGGTACGGCCGGATTCGAGAGATTGGAGAGCTTTCTGACGGCCGGATTGCTTTTCCAACCAGAGCGTGCCCATGAAGTGCGCGACGCCTTCGCTGAGCCAGGCGCGGGGAGAGTTCATCCAGGCGTGGGTGAGGGCGTGAGCGAAGACGCTGGTGAGCTGATCGGACGTGGCCTGACGAATGGGGGTGACGAGTAGCGAACCGGTTTCAAAGGGCGCGTCGTCGGAAGTGGGCAGATCGAGGATGGTGAGCTGCGAACGAGGCGAAGGGCCGAGCCAGTTTTGGATGAATGGCGTGACGACGTCGGCGGCTGAGGTCCAAGCCGGCACGGCAGCTTCGTCATCGGGTCGGGTCCAGATGGCAGTATCCTCAGCTTCTTTGCGTGTGCGGATCGCGAGGAAGAGACTGGGGGCCTCAAACCCGAGTGCGGAGCTGTCGAGATTGGCGGTAGCAATGCCCGGGATTTCGTCACCGCCGTTGGAAGGCTCAGTGATGGTGAGGGGCGCGCGGTGGCCATTGATGAGCGCAATCGTTGGGGCTTCGCCGTGCGGGAATTCGTCTGTGAGACGCAACTGGAATTGTGCGCCGGACATGCGGAGCTTGTGCTGTCCCATTTCGTCGAAGACGCGATTGCCGTCGCCCAGGATGACGGGAACGCTGGAGACCGGATACCAGACGACGTTGCCGAAGCCGCGCAGACCGGTGAAGCCGGTGTCGATCTGGTCCCAATCGGAGTGGAGGGCGGCATCGTCGGGCGTGCCGATGGCGATGAGGCGCCTGGCGGATTGAGTAATCGTGCCGGAGTAGGTGACATCGAGCTGGAGAGTGGCACCGGGCGCAAGTGGATGGGCGAGTGTAATGGCGGCTTCGTGAAGCTGGCCCGTGTGATCGACGTCGGAGTTGAGCGTGGCGACGGTGAATGGGAGGTCCCGATCGCGGAGGCGAATACGTTCCCAGTTGAGCGAAGAGGATATTTGCAGCGGGATGTGTGCGAGCGGAGATTTGCTGTCGTTGCGGAGGGTAAGTTGGGCGCGGACGGCGATAGAATGTTCCGCTGGGCGGAGGCGCACGTCCAAATTCAGGACGGTGAAGGTGACGGCATCGCGCTCGGCATCGGTTGCGGTAGGAGCGGTGACGGGTTGACCCGCGGACTGCGTAGCGGCAGGGCCAGCGGTGGTGGTGGACTGGCCGTTTTCGTCGGTAGAGCGGGAGAAGATGACGGTGCCGCGATGCTCGGGAGTTTGGTCTGGCGGCGGAGTGGATGGAGTCTGGGCGACCGCGGAAATCGCGAGTGCACTCAGGAGGATCAGTTCGAATACGGGAATCTTAAAGTACTGCACTCCCAGGTCCCAAAAACGGGACCTGGGGCACCCCAACCTCAATGATGGGGTGAAGAGTTTTTTCATGAACCGAGGCCTTTCAGTTTACGTGCTGCACCAACGCGTGGCACATGCTTTTGGACGGATGGGAGGGCAGTTCCGGCAGCAGCGCGGCGCTGGCGCGCGGCTTCAAAGAGGACGACGGCTCCGGCAGCGGATACATTGAGCGACGAGACGCCACCGGCCATAGGGATGCGAAGCAGGTGGTCGCAGGTGCGGCGGACGAGATCGTGGAGGCCAGCGCCCTCGCGGCCGAGGACGATGACGAGGTTGCCGGTGAAGTCGAACTGATCGTAGTTGGCCGGGCCGCGTTCGTCGAGACCGACGATCCAGAGATTGTGGCGCTGGAGATCTTCGAGGGCACGGACGAGATTGACGACCCGCGCGATGCGGAGGTGTTCGGCTGCGCCAGCGCTGGCTTTGAGAGCGGCGGGGCTGAGGGGCGCGGAGCGGCGCTCGGTGAGGAGGATGCCGTCGACTCCGGCGCCGTCGGCGACGCGAAGGAGAGCGCCGAGATTCTGCGGATCTTCAACGCCATCGAGGGCGAGGATGAGCCTTGCGGCGGTGGAGTCGGAGGGAGCTTCGAAGAGGTCTTCAAGGACGAGGAATTCCTGCGGGCGGACGAAGGCGACGATGCCCTGATGGGTGGGCGTTTTGGCCGCGGCAGTGAGTTGTTCGCGCGAATCCTGTTGTACGCGTATGCCGGCCTGGCGGCATTGGGTGACGAGATGCTGGAGGCGATCGTCCTGGCGCTCGCGTGCGACGAGGACGTGATCAAAGCGGCGGCGGCCGGCCTTGAGCGCTTCTTCGACCGGATGCAGGCCGTAGAGGACTTCCATAATGCCTAGTTTACGGCGCAAGACACGAAGGGCGCCGATGAGCGGCGCCCCTTTAACGTGCGGGAGGGCGGCGATGGATTAAACGAAGTGATGGCAGCTTGAGTTTTGCCACTGCTGCATCTGCTGGCGGAACCTTTCGATTTGCTCCTGAAGCTTCTTCATCTGGTCATGGCTAAACGGTTGAACGAACTGCTGCATTTGCTGCTGGAATTGCTGCATCTGCTCGGGGGTGACCTGATCGTTCGGCATGTTTGCGTCAGAAAGCGCCTGCATAATATCAGAGTCGATGAACGGGGCGGCGTCAGCGACGATCATATCCGTTTCGGGACCGAAGAGATCTTCATACTCGACAGCGCCGCGGTGCTTGGAGTCGACCTGGAGAGTGAGGGTCTGCTGTTTTTTGTCGCGGAGGATCGTGACCTGCACGGGCTTGCCGACATTGGAGCGGAGAGCGCGATCCCAGTCGGCCGAAGTGGCGATGGAATCGGCACCGACTTTGAGAATTACATCGAAGGCTTTGAGGCCGGCCACCGCGGCTTCAGTCTTTTTGCCGACCTGCTTGACCATGAGGCCGCCCTGGACGCCGAGATACTCCGCCATCTGCGAGGTGAGCGGCTCAACGAGTGCGCCGACGTTGAGAGTGCCGGTAAAGAGCGACATGTGGAAGCCGCTGGAGACGGGTGCGCTGCCGCCGCCGTCGAGAATACCCATGCCGGGCGGCGGTGGAGGCGCAATGCCGTCGGCATCGAGTCCAATCTTGGTCCAGATGGCTTTCTCCATCTCTTTGCGGTCGGCCAGCTGCACAGCGAGAGTCTGGATGTTGCCCTCACGGCTGATTTCAAGGCTCACCTTGCGGCCGGGCGGAATTTCGCGCAGGATACGGCGCAAAGCTTCGGCGCCTTCAACGGTCTGGCCGTCGATGGCGAGGACGACATCGTTGACCTTAAGGCCGATCTGGCCGGCGGGCGCGTCGTGATCGATGAGTGTGATCACCGCGCCGCGGACGTCCTTGAGCTTGAGCGTCTGCGCCTTGTCGGCGTCAACATCGGCGACATCGACACCAAGATAGCCTGCATTCGGCGCATGCCCAAGCAGCGTGCTGGAGTCGTCGACGAAAGGCGCGAGTTCGAGTACCTGGCCGCGGAGGGCAGATGGAGCCGCGGCAACGAGCGTTGCCGCTGCGGTCAAAGTAGCGAGACTGAGTGCGAGATGAGATGAACGGTATGGCCTCAAAAGGTGATTCATTTTTAACTCCCCCGGCGATCTTTCTTCCGGTCTGCGCTCTCTGAGACGGCGCGATGACCGGATAAGTATGCAACGTTACTGAATTTCTGGCACCCGGCTCAAGACCTGCCGGGAAACATATCTGATCTGAGGATTATCGTCAGAATTTGAAACGGAATAAAGAACCTGGCGGACGCTGGTGTCGGCGTCGACCGGCTCGAGCAAACCGATGGCTGCGGTGCGAATAGACGGATCGCTGTCGTTGAGCACCGCTTCAAGAACGGCATCGCGAACGCGAACATCGTCGGCTACATAGGGCTGCAGGCCTTCGAGGGCCTTGTGGCGCACCTTGGGGCTGCGGTCATAGCGCAGAACCACCATGAGCGCTTCGCGAATCCCGGAGGGCTGGCAGCTGTGTCCGGCGCGGCACTCGGCGGCGAGCAGTGCGACTGAATCATCCCGTACGCCGGGCGAGGCCGAATCTTCACTGCCCAGCATCAGTAATTGGCGGATGGATGGATCGTCGAGTGAACCCTCCATTTGGCGCGGGACGAGCTGGTTGTAGCTGACGTCAATGACGTCGCTGTTGGGGCGGCGGACTATCGAGGAGATGCCAGCTACGTTGCCCAGTTCAGGAAGAGAAGGAGTGGTTTGAGTCTTGACCTCCGATGCGGCGGCGGATTGGGTTGCAGCGTCGTGGGCCGCTCGGGACTGGGCATACTGAAATCCACCCAACAAGCCAGCGCCGGCACCGGCGATAAGGAGGAGGGCTGCTGCTGCGGGCGCGGCCTGCAAACTGGCAAAGTTGGCGAGGATGCGCTCGCCGAGGTGCTGATACCAACGTTTGGGCGGGATCGCGTCGAGGGATTCGTCGAGCCGCAGATGCGCGCGAGCAATGAGATTGGGTGACGGCTCCTGGACGGTATGCGTATCGGCGAGCAACTTGAGGGCCAACACATGTTCGCGCTCAGTTTGGCATTGCGGGCAATTGGCCAGGTGGCGCTCAAGCTCGTGTGCCACTTCGTCGGACAGCTCACCGTACGCCGCGGTGACCATTCGTTCCTGTGCGAGTTCGCAATTCATATTTACGTCCTTCCAGCCCCGAAAAACAGCGACCAGCTATTAGCTTTTAGCTCTCAGCTCGTTGCGCGAGATTTGAGCTTTTGTTACTTCTTTCGACTTTGAGTCCCTGTCAAATGAGCCTTGCAATTCTCGAAAAAAGCAAGGGCTCAACTGCTTGCTATCGAAGTTCCGCCAGATGCGTGCGGAGCTTTTTGGTTGCACGGAAGAGGGTGTTCTTGGCGGTCTCTTCCGTGGTGTTTAACATTTCGCCGATGGTGCGGAGACGAAGGCCCTGGTAATGCTTCAGCTCAAAAACCATACGTTCGCGCGGGGTGAGCTTGCCCAGCGCGGCCTGAATCTTTTCTCCCAGCACTTTGCGGTCGAGCTCGCGGGCGGGATTGGAAAACGAACGATTGTCGGAGACGGTGGCCAGCACGTCGATTTCGTCTCCGGTGCGGTCGACGACTATTGCGTGATCTTCGCGGCGCGTTTTGCGGCGGCGTAGTTGATCCAAGCAAAGATTTGTGACGATGCGATAAATCCAGGTGTAGAACGAGCACTCGAAACGGAAGTTGCCGATGTAGCGATAGGCCTTAAGGAAGGCTTCCTGGTAGATGTCCTCGGCGTCCTGCTCAGAGCCTGTGAGATGCAAAGCCAAGCGCAGGACCTGGTGCTCGTACTGGCGCACCAGAGCGTCGAACGCGGCGCGGGAACCAGCCTGGGCCTCTCGAATGAGGTCCATCTCGTGAGCGCGGTTCTGTATATGCTCCGACGATCGGCCTGTGTCGTCGCGGCGAGCCCCACCCATTGCCCTGGTCGCAGCCATACCTGGAGAGGATTGTAAACGTCCACCAGCCGGCCAAGCCAAAGTGCTGGCTGCCTGTTCCAAGGACATGGAAACTCCGACCGCTTCAGTAGCCATCGTCTCTCCACTGTGGGTAGATGAAGCCTGTGCGCATGAAAATAGACGTGGAATAAGGGGTTTGGAAAGCAGGGACCAAGAGAATGAGGGAACAAGCGTACTAGTTTAGGGGTGATGGGACGGCCACATTGAGCTTTGGGACAGTGGAGCTTCAGAGACAGGGCCGGCTTGGCGGGTAAACTGGGTGACGATGAGTGGAAATCTATTTGGTGGAGAGGATAAGGGACGGGCCGGGGCGGCCGCGGGGTGGTTTACGGCACACTGCGACGGAGGATCGAGGGGGAATCCGGGACCAGCGGGATACGGAGCAGTGATTGAGGACCCCCATGGACAGGTGGTGGCCAAACTGAGCGAGTTTCTGGGACGGCAGACCAATAACTTCGCCGAATACAAGGGTTTACTGGCAGTGCTGGACTGGGCGCTGGCGAACGGGGCCAAGCGGCTGAAGGTGATTTCGGACAGTGAACTGATGGTGCGGCAGATGAAGGGCCTGTACAAGGTGAAGAATGCCGGTCTGCGGCCTTTGTGGGAGGAGGCGCAATGGCGGGCCCAGAAACTGGAGAGGTTTGAGATAGGCCATACGTTGCGCGGTGGAAACAAAGAGGCGGACCGGCTGGCGAATGAGGCGATGGACAGAGGAAAGCAGGGATCAAGGATCTGGGAATAGGGATTAGGGGTTAGAAGACTGGAATCCAGGGGCCAGAGGAACTGCTCAAGGATAATCCTGAGGCAACCGTTCGATTACAGTCGTCATCGTTTTGGACAGATACCGCCGTTACCGAAGATAGCGTCATTTCCTGAAGAATTGGCCTTACGAACAAATAGGTCCTTAGCGTATTGTGAATGTGCCTTGGTTTTCTCCTGCATTGCCAGATAAATGAAGCGGAGGGAAACCATGACTCAAGAGAAGATTAGAATTGCCCCGCATCGCGCGTGGTTTTGGGCCATCGCTTTCTTTGGTGTTGTGCTGGCTGCGGGTTTCATTATGAGTTCGCGCACCAGCAGCACGATCAACACAAATGGAACATCGTCTGGAATGGGCACCGTGAACGTGATGGTGAGCGACCCGGCGACCTGCTCAGGACCGGGTGGTGCGTTTTCGCATGTCTACGTCACGATCGTTGATATCCAGGCAAACATAAGTTCAATGGCCGGGAGCAGCGACAACGGCTGGGTAGATGTCACGCCGAACCTCGCAAAGGCGCCCGTGCAGGTGGATCTGCTGGGGCAGGCCAACAGCCAGTGCTTTTTGGCAACGCTGGGAAACACGCAGCTGCAAGCGGGAACGTACCAGCAGCTCCGGCTGATTCTGGCCCCCAACAGCGGGACAGTCTACGGCACGAATTGCGGCACCGCAAATAACTGCGTGATGCTCACCAGCGACGCCAAGCAGACTCCGCATCCGCTTCTGCTTTCGAGCGAGGCACAAACCGGGATCAAGATTCCCGGGAGCCAGATTGCGTCGGGAGGGCTGACGATCGCGCCGGGAAAGACCGCCGATCTTGACATCGACTTTATGACCTGCGAATCGATCGTACAAGAGGGCAATGGGCAATTCCGCCTCAAACCGGTTCTGCACGCCGGCGAGGTGAGCACGAATTCGACTTCAATCAGCGGGACGGTGGTCGATAGTGCGGCCGGCAAGGCCATCAGCGGGAAGGTTGTTGTAGCCGTTGAACAGAAGGATTCGACAGGAGTGTACCGGGTGCAGATGTCGACGCTGGCGAATGCGGATGGGACCTTTGTTTTTTGCCCACTCGCGTCAGGGACCTACGATGTGGTCGTGGTTGGCACGGCGACCGGTGGCGCGTTGTATCAGCCTTCGATCATCACCGGAGTGACGGTGGGCAGCACGACCGGGACGATCGACCTGCATCTGCCGACCACAACGACCACGCCGACGCTTGCCAACAGTGCTGCAAGCATTGGCGGCCAGGTCACGTCGCAGAATTCGGCCAATCCACCTGCGGGAACAGTGGCCGATGTGCAATTGAGCGCGCTGGAAACAGTGAATGGCAACACCTATACCATTCCATTGCCACCGACCTCGACGCAGATGTCGGACACTCTGGGAGTAGAAACGGCGGCAGCGGTCGCGCCGGCCACTTGCCCTCCCGGAACCGGCACTCCGGCGGGAACGACGGACTGCGTGGCTTACACGCTCAATGTTCCATCGGGCGGGGCCTATTACGCCGCGTGGTCAGCGAGCGGAGCGGCGCTCACGGCGCCTGCGGGACTTGCCGCTTATTCGGTGGACGGGATCGCATCGAGTGGAGGATCACCGGATTGCAGCCCGGGAGAGATCATGAATCCGGCAACGCCTGCCGCTCTTACGGGTGCGGGCCCCTATGCGGTCACTGGCTTGAATCTTGCGTTCAAGGCGTGCCAGTGATGTGTTGATGCGTCAAGAACCTGGGCCGGGGCTCACGAAACGTGTTCTGGCCCGTGGTGTTTTCGCGCCGAACCTGAATCGTAGAATTGCGGATCAAAGTTAGTTTTGGCCAGAGAAGCGCGCGAAGATCTGGTTCAGGTCGCGGCCGCTGGCGGCGTCTTTGGTGAAGTTGAAGGTGCCGTAGTCGCGCATTTCGTGGGCGGCGCGGAGGAATGCGCCAAAGGCAGCGCGGGCAAGCGCACCGCCGACGCTGATGCGCCTGACGCCGAGGGCGGAGAGGGTCGCGAGGTCGAGCGGCGGATCGCCAAGGCCGGCAAGCACGTTGACCGGACGGTCGACAGAGCGAACGACGGTTTCGATATCTTCCTTGCGGGTGAGGCCGGGAGCGTAGAGGACGTTGGCACCGGCTTCCTGATAGGACTGCAGGCGCTTGATGGTGTCAGCGAGGTCCTGACGGCCATGCAGGTAGTTTTCGGCGCGCGCGGTAAGCGCGAAGGGGAACGGGAAGGAGCGGGCGGCTTCGGCCGCGGCCTTAATGCGCTCTGTGGCGAGGCCGATTTCGTAAATGGGGTTTTCGGCGCGGCCGGAATCGTCTTCGATGGAGCAACCGACGAGGCCGGCGGCGGCGGCGAGGCGGACGGTTTCGGCGCATTCCTGCGGGGAGTCGCCGAAGCCGTTTTCGAGATCGGCGCTGACGGGCAGATCAACCGAGGCTGCGATGGCGGCGACGTGCTGCATCATGGCGTCACGACCGACGCCGTGATCGGGTTTGCCGGTGGAAAAGGCGAAGCCGGCGGAGGTAGTGGCGAGCGCTTCAAAGCCGAGGTGGGCGAGGAGGCGGGCGGTGCCGGCGTCCCAGGGGTTGGGGATGATGAAGGCTCTGTTGCGCTCGTGGAGGGCGCGGAAGGCGCGAGCTTTGTCGGATTGAGTCGGCATGGCGTCTGCACCGATGGTGCTGGCCTGGAAGCCCGCACCACAGCCGGTCAAGAGACCGGCGCTACACGTTAGCCTTTGCGGCCGAGGTCGTTGCGCCAGGCGCGGCCATCGTGTTCGAGAAGATGATCGGCGCACTCAGGGCCCCAGGAGCCGGCGAAGTAATTCGGAAAGACTTCAGGTTTCTTGGAGGCCCAGGCCTGCAGGATGGGCGTGTAAAGGGCCCAATTGGTTTCGACGCCATCGCGATGCGCGAAAAGCGTTTGGTCGCCAAGCATAGCGTCAAGCAGGAGGCGCTCGTAGCCGTTGGCACTGGATTTGCCAAAAGCCGACTCGTAATCGAAGTCCATATTGACGGGACAGACGGACATTTGAGAACTGGTGGGAACTTTGGCGCCGAAGCGCAGGGCGATGCCTTCGTCGGGCTGGATGCGGATGGTGAGCAGATTGGGCTGAATCTCGCTGCACGGGCCGGACATGGACAGGCGATTGAAGATCAAGAGCGGCGGCTGCTTGAAGAGGATGGAGATTTCGGTGGCGCGTTTTTTCATGCGCTTGCCGGCGCGGAGATAAAAGGGAACGCCGGCCCAGCGCCAGTTTTCTACTTCGAGGCGGAGAGCGGCGAAGGTTTCGGTGCCCGATTCGGGGTTGACGCGCTCTTCGTCGCGGTAGCCGATGACGTGCTCGCCCGCGACAATCCCTGGGCCGTACTGGCCGCGGACGGTATTGAGGATGGGGATGGAAGGGATGGCGCGCCATACCTTGAACTTTTCGCGGCGCACGCTGTCGGCTTCAAAGCTGGAGGGCGGCTCGAGCGCGACGAGCGCGAGCAATTCCATCATGTGGTTCTGGACGACATCGCGCAGCGCACCGGCTTTCTCATAGAACGGGCCGCGGCCTTCGACGCCGAGGGTTTCGGCGACGGTGATTTGCACGTGATCGATATAATTGCGGTTCCACACCGGCTCAAAGATGCCGTTGGCGAAGCGGAAGACCAGCAGATTTTGCACGGTCTCTTTGCCTAGATAGTGGTCGATGCGGAAGACCTGGCTTTCGTGAAAGACCGCGTTGACCTGGTGGTTGAGCTCGCGCGCCGAATCGAGGTCGTGGCCAAAGGGCTTCTCAATGACAATCGCGACGCGGCCTTTCTCGGGTTGCGCCATGCCGTGCGCCCCGAGATTTTCGACGATGCCGGCAAAGAACTCGGGAGCTGTGGCGAGATAGAAGAGGCGATCGTCGCCAATTCCCTTCTCTTTGGCGATGCGATCGAGTTCGGTTTTGAGGGCGGCGTAGTGGCCGGGGTCGTCGAAGTTGAGAGGGAAATAGCTGATCTGCTTGACAAAGCTGTCGAGTTTGGGATCGTTGGTCTGAGCGCCGCCGAACTCAACGATCCCTTCGCGCATATCGTTGGCGAATTCATCGCCGAGCGGACGGCGAGCGACGCCGACGATGGCGAATTGCTTGGGCAGGAGGTTGGCCTGGTAGAGGTGAAACAAGGCGGGCAACAGTTTGCGCTTCGTGAGATCACCCGAGGCTCCGAAGATGGTGAGAACTCCCGGCTCGGGAATGCGCTCGGCACTTTTGGGAACCTGCGAGAGGTCCTCGGCACGAACTGTCATCTGCATGGTTGCCATTGCGAGTTTCACCTCCGGGAATAACAGCTTTCAGCTTGCAGCTACCATCTGCTGCTCATCGCGCCAGAGCTTAGGCATTCAACCACAGGGGATGTGGACAACGCCTTCCCAGGTCCCAATCTCGGGACCTAGGGCAGCCAGCAGTGATCAAGACCCAAACCTTGAAGACCGGTTTTATCCTCTGGCTTTGGCGAAGCGCTTGTTGACCTCGGCCCAGTTGACGACGTTCCACCATGCAGCGAGGTAGTCGGGACGGCGGTTCTGGTACTTGAGGTAATAGGCGTGCTCCCACACATCGTTGCCGAGGATGGGGTAGATGCCTTGCGAAAGCGGTGAGTCCTGATTGGCGGTGGTGATGACCTTGAGCTTGCCGCCCTGCATGACGAGCCAGCCCCAGCCGGAACCGAATTGCTTGGCGGTGGTTTCGTTGAAGGTCTTCTTGAAGGCCTCGAAGTCGCCGAAGTCGGAGGAGATCTGCCTGGCGATGTCGCCAGTGGGGTGGCCGCCGATGCCAGAGGTATTGGCCGGGCCCATGATGTTCCAGAACATGGTGTGGTTGGAGTGGCCGCCGCCGTTGTTACGGACGGCGCCGCGGATGTCTTCGGGAACGGCGTTGAGGTCGCTGATCAGGTCGTCGACGGACTTGGCGGCAAGCGCGGCGTGATTGGCGATGGCCGCGTTCACGTTGTTGATGTAGGCCTGGTGGTGCTTGTCGTGATGGAGGTGCATGGTCTCAGCATCGATGAAAGGTTCGAGAGCTTTGTAGTCGTAAGGAAGGGGCGGTAATTCGTATGCCATTGGGGAAATCTCCTTCGTTCGGATTGTACTGTGCGGGTGGGACCCGGTTGGTCTGTGGGTAATTCTGGCGCGGGAAGCGATGAACCAGCGAGACGCCCAGTGCGTGGGGAGCGAAACTCGTGAAACTCCATTTTCACATACGCAGCAATGCCTTCTGATTGCATGGATGCGGGAAAGGGGGGTTGGGGTGCGGAAAGTTGAGAAAGGCAGGGACCGAGGGAACAAGGGATCAGAGAAAAGAGAATAGGGAATTGGGAGTGATGTGCGAAGTTGCATCTGCGGGTCAAAGCAAAATCGCAATTTGCGCGCAGGCCTTAAATCTCAAAACCCAAAGCTGAAGCTAGTCGGGTGGGGGATAGAAGGGGAGCTTGTCATTTTTTGCGTTGGCGCGGCGCACGGTGGCGTCGCTGAAGAGCAGGGCGGGGGCGATGACCGTGGACGGCGGGTCGCCGTAGTAGTTGGCGACCCAGAGGTCTTTACCCGCGGCTTCAACGCTGGAGCGAAGAGCGCGGTCATCGATGTCGTCGAGCACCGCGCCGCGGACCAGCGCGCGCTTGCCGTCGAGGCCGACGCGATAGAGGAGGCGCGGCGTGAGTTCGCCGCCCATGGTTTGAACGAAGTAGGCGCTCTGGAGGCCACGATCTTTGGCGATGGCAAGCAGTTTCTGGTTGAGATCGCTGTCGGAGAGGCCATTGTCAGCAACGATTTTGAGGATGCCGATATCAGGATGTGCAGGTCCCGTGATGCCGGCGCGCCCATGGCCGTTCGATTGGGGAAAGTCGCGGACCGGTTGGCGGCCGATGAGGTAGCTGTCGAGACGGCCGGAGTCGATAAGCTTGACCGGCTGAGCGGGAACGCCTTCGTCGTCGATGGAGTAGGCGCCGACGAGGCCTTCGCCATTGAAGGTTTTGAGCGAAGGGTCGTCGACGACATTCATAAAATCGGGCAAGACGCGCGCGTGGTAGCTGGAGGCAAACGCTCCGTTGGTGCGAGCCTCGGTGCCGAGGGGCGGGCGGGTGGCAGTGACCGAGGCAGCGAGAAGGCTGCGCAGCGTGTCGGTGGCGGCGTCAGCACTTAAGAGCAGGGGACCGTGGTATTCCTCTTCAACAAGCGGCGCTTTGCGCAGGTCGGCGAGCGAAGCGATCTCTTCGACGGCGTGTTGGTTGAAGACAGCTTCGGAATCGAGATCGGATGGGGAAGGGCCGGCGGTGGAGTAGGAGCGGTCGAGGCGCATGCCGTCGGTTGCCTGCGTTCCTGCTGCGAAAGACTCGGAATACTCTGTAGAGGACTTGAGGATGATGGTTCCTTCACTGGTGACAAGGCGGGTGGTGGTGGCACGCGCGCGGAAAGCAGCGGTGCAGTATTCGACGTCCTTTTGAGTGGCGCTTACCGCGGCGTCGGTGCGGTAGAGGCCGCTGGCGCGGGCGACACGCTGGTCCCATGCAGCTTCGTCGATATGCAGGGCGATGGGTTCGGCGAGCGAGACGATGGGCTTCTCCTGGCTGAAGTCGTCGGCTTGCGGCGGTGTTTGCACCTGCTTGAGCTGAGCCTGTTTCTGCGCATAAGCGGCGAGGGCATTTTTGTAGGCGACGTCGGTGGCGGCCCAGAGTGCGGAGCGGAGGGCGATGGGATCGTCATCGAGAGGAGCCAGCTCGAGTGAGCCATCGCCGCGGCCTCCGGAGCTATCTGTTTTGTAGTCGCCAACGCGTACAGTGACGCGAGCGACGCGCTGATGCGCGCGGCTGGTGCCTTCGCTTGCGCCGAACTCAGCTTTCGTGGAGAAATCGTCGACATCTTCGATGCGGTACTGGACGAAGAAGGGCTTGGCAAAGCCTTTGAGCTGAAGCTGGCTCATGCTGCGGTCGAGTTCGGTGAGCATGGCGGCAAGAAGAGGATCTTTTTCGGCGTCGGCCCTCGACCCCGCGGACGAGGACCTGTCCGCGGGGACCCCGACGCGAGTTTGTTGGGCAAAAATCATTCGGGGCGCGCAAAGAATGAAGACAAGCAGAGAGGTTGCGCAAACAGGTACGGTGAGAACCGAACGCGGCTTCATGCAAATGAGGCGGAAAAGCAACCGCAGATCCTTCGCCGCCGATTGGCGCGGAAAGCGCGCCAATCCCGGCTCAGGATGACAGATTGATTCAGTAATTAGCTTCAGGTTCACAACACGAGCTGCGTTCAGGATGACAGCCTGCAGTGTTCTGCGCCAAGGACGATTCATTGCGCCTCCTTGGTCACGGACGCGGCAGTGTCGGCGCCGGGGATGGGGAGAATGGGCGGGCGTGAAGTGCCTTGCGGCTGGCGTTGGGTTTCGATGGAGCTGAGGAGCATGGCGGGAGCGACGGCGCTGACAGGGACGGTGCCTGATTCTGCGCCGCACTCGCCGTTGAAGACTTCGCTTTTGTCGCCGGTGGCAATGATGCTCTTCATGGCAGCCAGCGGAGTTCCCACGATACCGACGCCGCGAACGAGTTCGTCGGGGCGGCCGTCGACATAAACGCGCCAGACGACGAGCGGAATGACCTGGAAAGCCTGCGGCGAGCTGCGTTGCGTGACGGCAAAGCCGGACGAGATGTCTTCAAAGTAGAGGCCATAGGGCTTGCCCTGCTTTTTGGCCTCGTCGATCAGGTGCTCGCGCAGTTTTGGCTCCGTGACTGATTTTGTGGAGGTAACGATGAGGTTTCCCTGGCGGCCGGTTGGGATGTGGCCAGTTTCGGCGCGCCCGTGGCCGTTGGACGCATTGAAGCTGGCAATGGGCAGGCGCGACATGAGGAAGGTTTTGAGCACGCCATCCTGGATGAGATCGACGCGCTCGGCCTTCTGGCCCTCGTCGTCATATTGATAGTTACCGCTGAGCCAGGTGTCGCCGAATTTCGTCATCGTGGGGTCATCGGCGACGGAAAGGAAGTCAGGGAGGATCGCTTTGCCGATGTCTCTGGTGAAGGTCTGGCCTTCTTCGTCGCCACGCTGGCGCTGGCCCTCAAGGCGATGGCCGAGCACTTCGTGAAAGAAGACGGCGGCGGCGCGACCGGAGAGAATTGCGGGACCGTCGAAGGGCTCGGTGACGGGAGCTTTGCGGAGCGATTCCAGACTCTCGCCGAGTTTGCGCATTGCCGCTTCGAGATCGGACTGTTTGGGAAGGCCATCGACGGTTTCGGCCTCGAAGGTCTGATCGCGAAAGAGGTCCATACCATCGTCAGCGCGGGTGACGGCGACGACCACAAGACGTGCCTGGAGATGCGGAGTGACGATTTGCGAACCTTCGGACGACGCGAAGTAGTCGGTCTCGTTCTGGACTGTGAGCACGACGAGGTTCTGGTAGACGTCGGGGTAGTTGCGAAAGATTCTCGACAATTCCCTTACCCGCTGCTGCCATGCAGTGCGGTCGATGACGATGGGCGGAGCGACGGAGCCGATATGGGTTTGCGGCGGTTCCTGGCTGAAGTCGGGCGAAGTGTCTTCTTCCTTGGCGCGGACCTGCGATTCGGTTTTGACGCGGAGATAGTTGTCGAGCGCGTTGCCATAGCCGGTGTTGGTGGCGAGCCAGAGGGAACGCTCGAGGGCTTCGCGGTCGTCGCCGAGAGGCAACTGCAGACTGTTGACCGCCGAAGCGCGATGGGTGCCGTGCGTGTTATCGAGCGCGGGAGCGCCGATGCGGACTTGCACATCGGCGACGCGAGTACGGCCGGAGGACGCGTCGGCCAATGCACCGTATTGAGCGCGGATGGCGACATAACTAGCGTCTGCCACGGAGTAGCTGAGGAAGTAGGGAGGGAGTCGCTGGTCAGCGGGCGGGTTAGGTGGAGTCGCACTCGTGGCGTCTGCCGGCGCGGGCGCGGAGGATGGGGCATCATTCGCGGAAGCGGCTCCGGCAGGCGTTGACTTGCCGAGCGAGGTGAAGGCGCGGTGAAGCTCCGTGGTCATGGCGTCGAGGAGGACGGGCCTAGACTGCTGGCCACCGACTAAAGCCGGTAGAAGAAGCAGAGAGAGCGCGGGCAGGGCGACGGTGAAGATGTGACGGCGGAAAACCCGGCAACAGGGCGCAGTGAAGACAGAATTTTGTGGCGCAAGGGGTAGCGGTTCGAGTAAAAGCATCTGTGTGTCAAATTGTCGCAGGTTTGATGAATATAAGGGAGAGGATATGACATTTCGCCGTTTTGCGCTCTCGGCGGCTGGCTTGGCCGTCGTTACGGTTTTGCTGATTGCAGTGCCAGTGGCTGCGCAGAGTTCGACAGTGCCCGCCGCGCAGAGTGAGCCGGCGAAGCAGGCTCCGACTCCGGCGTCGGCGGAGAATCCGGCGAATACTCCGGCGAATCAGCAGGAGGCTTATACGCTACCGCCGGACAAGCTGGCGAAGGCGATCGAGATCAGCCGCATCCGGAACATTTTGAATATTGCCGGATCGATCTGGGGCATCGTGTTTGTGTGGATCCTGCTGGCCGCGCGGGGATGGTCCGGGATCGAGAGATGGACGCAGAAGATGTCGAGCATGCGCTGGCTCCAGGGAGTGGTTTTCTTTGTTCTGTTCTTCGTCATTTCGGCGGTGGCGAGTTTTCCAGTGGACTGGCTGGGGCAACATTTCGAGCGCGCCTACGGAATCAGCGTTCAGGGATGGGGAAGCTGGCTGGGGGACGAAGGAAAAGGCTTGGGAGTAGCGATCGTGATCGGGGTGCCGATTCTGTTGCTGTTTAACTGGATCGTGCGGCGCTGGCCGCGCCGGTATTGGCTGGGCGTTTGGGTGGTCACGGTGCCCATCCTGGTGCTTCTCATCTTTGTGTCTCCATTGCTGGCACCCATATTTGACAAGTTTGAGCCGCTGCAAAAGAACTATCCGGTGCTGGTGACGGAGTTGGAGAAGGTGGTGATACGAACCGGTACGAATATTCCGCCGGATCGCATGTACCTGATGAAGGCCAGCCTGAAGACCAACGGACTGAATGCGTATGTGAACGGAATCGGCGCGACCAAGCGCATCGTGGTGTGGGATACGACGGCGGGGCGGGTTCCTGACGACGAGGTGTTGTTTATTTTCGGCCACGAAAGCGGCCACTATGTGCTGAACCACATTCCCAAATACATTGTGATTTTCTCGATTGGTCTCTTCTTTGTGTACTGGGCATGCGCCCGGTTTGCCTTGGGGCTTGTCGCCCGCTTCGGTGTGCGATGGGGTACGAGCGAGATCGGTTCGCGAACGGGATTTGTTGTGCTTTTGTTCGCCATTTCGATTGCGAGCTTCTTGCTGGAGCCAGCGCAAAACGCGGTGAGCCGCCACTATGAGCACCAGGCGGATGTATACGGGCAGGAAGCGATTCACGGGATCGTGGCGGATCCGCAAAAGACTGCGGTAGCAGCATTCAACGATCTGGGAAAAGCATGGCTGGAAGATCCGAACCCAAGCCCGTTTATTGAGTTCTGGCTGTTCAGTCATCCCAGCGTGGAAGAGCGCGCGAAGTTTGCCGGACAGTACGACCCATGGAAGAACGGGGGACATGGGGAGTTCTTTAAGAACTAGGGAACGAGGGACGCAGGGACTGGTGGCGCGGCTAATCGAGCCGCTCGAAGATGCCGGCGGCCCCCATGCCGCCGCCAACGCACATGGTGACCATCCCGTATCGCGCCCCGCGGCGTTTTAACTCCTGGAGGAGTGTTGCGGTAAGTTTTGCGCCGGTGCAGCCGAGAGGGTGGCCGAGAGCGATGGCCCCCCCGTTGACGTTGACGCGGGAAGGGTCGATGCCGAGCGTACAGATAATGGCGAGTGCCTGGGCGGCGAAGGCCTCGTTCAGTTCGATGAGATCAATGTCGTTGAGCATGAGGCCGGCTTGCGCGAGCACTTTGGGGATGGCGGTGATGGGGCCGATGCCCATTTCTTCAGGCAGGCAGCCAGTGACGGCGTACGTGACGAGGCGGGCGAGAGGCTGAATCCCAAGTTGCCGGGCGCGGGCGGAATCCATGAGGATCGCGGCAGCGGCGCCGTCAGCGGTTTGCGAGGAGTTGCCGGCAGTAACGGTTCCCTGCGCGTGAAAGACCGGCTTGAGTTGGGCGAGGGCTTCAGCAGAGGTGCCGGCGCGGGGGCCCTCGTCGGCGGAGAAAATCTTTTCCTGGACCTGCGGCTTGCCATTTTGGGCGTCGGGAACGGCCGTGGTGACGGGGACCGGGACGAGCTCGTTGTTGAAGCAGCCTGCAGTCTGGGCGGCGAGGGCTTTCTGATGACTGGCGAGAGCAAAGGCATCCTGATCGTCGCGCGAGATGGAGTAGTGTTTGGCAACGCGCTCGGCGGTGAGGCCCATGGTGAGAAGTGATGCCGGGCAGTTGGAGGCGAGCCAAGGATTGGGGCTGGGCTTGTTGCCGCCCATGGGAATGAGGCTCATGGATTCGGCTCCGCCTGCGAGGATGAGTTGCGCCGCACCGGAGCGGATGCGCTGGTCGGCGATCGCGATGGCTTCGAGCCCTGAAGCGCAGAGTCGATTCACTGTGGCGCCGGGGATTTCGACAGGAAGGCCGGCGCGTAGCGTGGCATAGCGCGCAATGTTCCATCCCTGCTCGCCTTCAGGCTGGGCACAGCCAAGGATGACGTCGTCAATTTCGGAATTGCTGAGTTGGGGGACACGGTCGAGGGCGCCGGTGATTGCCGTAGCGGCGAGATCGTCGGGGCGCGTGGTGGAGAGCGCGCCTTTGGGGGCGCGGCCGACGGGTGTACGGACGGCGGCGACGAGGACAGCTTCGGGCATGGGCAGCTCCTGCGGAGCAGTGGCCGGTGATCAGGGGTCAGGGATCAGAAGACCACCGACGTGCTGGCTCATTGTTAGATGGCAGGGCGGGAGGCGGTCAAGAGGAACAGATCGATGCGAGTGGGCAAGTCAGCGAGTCGGCAAGATAGTCGATCGGATGTTGGCAGAGAAAGTTCAGGTTAGGTGAGGCAGAGTGGCCGGGCAGGTTTCGACGCCTGTCCGGCAGATAAGAATCATCGAATGTAGAAGAGTTATTGCGGCGGAGGCGTCGGTTGCTTTGCGCCCTGTTTGCCGCCGTTCACAGCGCCCTTGGCCGTGTTTTTTGTCTTGTTCCAGGCCCGCTTTGTTCCTTTTTTCGTGGAGTGGTAGGCGTTCCTGGTCCCCTGCTTTGCGCCATTGCCAGCTTCTTTGGCCGCGTTCTTCGATTCGTGGCCGGCGTTTTTCATATCCTGCTTTGCGCTTTGATGGTCGCTGGAGGAATCGGATTGTACCGGCTGACTCCAAGCCGACGGTGATGCACATGCAAGGAACGCTAGGAGGAAGAAGGCTGATAGATGAAGTTTGGTGTTCATGGGCGTTGAGATTCCCGGCGGGGCTGGAGAGTTGGCTGATACACAACATGCGTGACGCCCTGTAACTCCGATTCCTTCGATTCGATTTCGATGGGACAAAAGCGGAATTGGGAGGGGCGGGCCACCCTTGTTCGGACGAGAAACGGCCCGGCGTCAATTCTGCGTGTCGAGGAGGGTCCAGGAGTTGTTGGAGTAGAAGTGGTAGATGGTGCGCTGGTCGATAACTGAATCGGCGAGCGCGTCGTGGTTGATGCGCGGCGGCGGATGGGGCATGCCCAGTTGAGCTTCATGCAAAGCCTGAGGGGTTGCTGGATCGATGCCCCAATTGAATCCGAGGACGCCGCTGGAACCATGTGATTGAAGGCGTTCGGTCTCAGGCGCGCTCGCGAGAGTGATGGGGTTGGCGTAGTTGCTCGCAAAGAAAACCAGCAGCGAGGCCGTGCCGTTGATCGAGCAAAGTGCGGCCCAGTCGGACGAGCCGGCGCGCTCGAGGCTGGCATGCACGACATTTTCCGGCTGGTGCGCTTCGTAGGTTTGAGGGATGAGGCAGCCGCGATGGGTGAGCACTTCCTGGACAGCGGCAGGAAGTTGGGGAAATGAAGAAACAGGCAGACGACGGATGATGTAGGGTGTGGGGCGGCCGTTGACGAGAACTGTGCCTGAGGTGTTGAGGTTTCCGGAATCAAATTGTTGTGCGGGGATGGCGAGAGCCGCGATCAGAATGATAAGGGCGGTTCGCGTCTTGAGCATGGAAAAGAACATAAACCAGAGCCATGAGCATTCTAGCGCGTAGTTCAAGTCTGAGTTTCCAATTCGGTCGGGTGAGGTTGGATGGTTTTCAGAATTGAGATGGCGCTTGGAATGAGACCCAGTTCGAGGACCGTGGCAATCCAAGTGTAAATATGATTCGAAGCGGCCCAGCTAATATCGCTCAGGGGAGCGAGGATCGCGACTCCAACGAATATCGCCAGGTAGACACGTTCACCTCCACGTGTTCTCCGCAGGATGAAAATGAGCCCACCTATAAAAAGCACTGAACACCACAGATGAAGGATTCGATCAAAGGAATTTGGAGGAAAGTGATAACGAGTGAGCCAAGTATGTCCGGGTATGTAGACCTCAAATAGATACCGCAGATTTCTGAGCGTTAAGAGAATCCCGAGACATAGAGCAATGGCTGCACCGCGGCGCGAGTGGATAACGAGTGGGCCTTGAGCCTGGCTGGCCATCGGCCCGAATTATATCTCTTCGATGCTTGCTGAAAGGTGCGCGAAAGGCGACGTGAGAAGCAACCGCAGATCCTTCGCATCGCTTTGGCGCGAGGACGCGCCAAAAATCGCTCAGTATGGCAAATCCTCTTTCATGAATCGAAACTGCGAGATCCGAGGCATTAGTTGCGCAGCGGTTTGCCGGTTTTGAGCGTATAGGCAATGCGTTCCTGCGTGAGGCGCTCACCGCAGAGAGAGAGGAAGGCTTCGCGCTCAAGGTCGAGGAGGTACTGCTCGCTGACAAGCGTGCCGGGCGTGATGCGGCCACCGCAAAGGATATTCGCGGCCCAGCGCGCGATTTTCTGGTCGTGCGCAGAGGCGTAGCCTGCTTCGCCCATCAGGTATATTCCGGTTTCAAGAGTGGCGAGTGCTGCGACGCCCGGCGCAGGGATTTGCGTGCGTGGCTGCGGTGAAGTGTAGCCGGATTCAGCGAGAGCGGCGGCGAGGGTTTTCGCGTCGAGGAGGAGGCGCTCGCGATTCATGGTGATGCGATCAGCAGGAGAGAGCATTCCCAGAGTGCGCGCTTCGGCGGCCGAAGTGGAAGCCTTGGCCATGGCGATGGTTTCAAGCGAGCGCTTGAGGGCCGTGGCAAATTCAGCGGACTGGGCGAAGCGGGAGGGCGGATCTTTGGGGTCTGGAGGCAAGAGGGCGACCGCTGCGTCGAAGGCGCGGAGAAGCATCTCTTTGGTGCCGCCACCAGCGGGGATGAGGCCGACGCCGGCTTCGACGAGGCCGATGTAAGTTTCGGCGTGAGGCTGGCGGCGGCAAGCGTGCAGGCAGATTTCAGCGCCGCCGCCGAGAGTGAGGCCGAAGGGAGCAGCGATGACCGGCCGCGGGCAGAACTTGATGGCCACCGTCATTTGCTGGAAGTGGTGAATCACCTGGGCGAGCTCGTCCCACTCGCCCTCTTGCGCGGCGAGGAGGATCTGCATGAGGTTGGCGCCGACAGAGAAGTTGTCGCGGTCGCCTGAGATAACGAAGCCGGCGAAGTCGCGTACCGCATCGGAGGCAGGATTGAGGACGGCGGAGATGAAAGAGAGCACGTCACCGCCAATGGCGTTCTTGAGTGAGTGCAGCTCAATACAGGCGATGCCGTCGCCGAGATCGACGAGCGAAGCGCCCGGATTGGTGCGGAGGACGCCGTGAATGCGGCGGAAGTCTGCAACGCGGGCGTGACCGGGAATGATCGGGATTGAAGCGTAGCCATCCCCGGCTGGGTTGTAGCACTGGAGTAGATCAGGCGAGTACCAGCTTTTGTGCGATGCACCGAGGAGTGCCTGCGCGAAGGCTGCGACTGGAATGCCCTCGGCCTTCATGCGCGCAACAGTTTCGGGAACACCGGCGGCGTCCCACAATTCAAAGGGACCGAGTTCCCAGTTGAAGCCGGTGCGCATGGCGGCATCGATGGAAGGAACATCATCGGCGACTTCGCCGATGCGATCGGCGGCGTAATTCCAAAGTGAAGCGAGGAAGGGCCAGAGGAAGGCGGCCGCTTTGTCTTTGGCGGCGTTGTGATTGAGGAGGAGCCGCAGACGTTCTTGAGTGGTGGCTGCGTTTTTTGCCATCTCCAGCGAAGGCAATGCGGTCTTAGCGGCAGGCCGGTAGTCGAAAGTGGAGAGATCAAGAACGAGACGGTCGTCTTTGCCGCCGGCGTTGCGGATTTTCTTGTAGAAACCCTGGCCAGTTTTGTCCCCGAGCCAGCTGCGCTTGAGCATTTCGTCGAGGATTGCTGAGAACTTGCCACCATTCACGCCCTGCGGAAAGTTGGCAGCGACTTGAGCGAGGATGTCGATGCCGACGAGGTCGGCGAGACGAAAGGTGCCTGTGCGCGGCCAGCCGATGACAGGACCGGTGAGCGCGTCAACCTCTTCAATGGTGAGGCCCTGCTCGAGCATGAGGTTGGCGGCGTTGAACATGACGGCAATGCCGATGCGGTTGGCGATGAAGTTGGGCGTGTCGTGCGCAAAAACGACCTGCTTGCCGAGGAGACGGTCGGCGAATGCGGTAAAAGCTGCGACGAGGGCGGGGTCGGAATCGGCTGCGGGGATGACTTCAAGAAGGCGCATGTAGCGCGGTGGGTTAAAGAAATGTGTTCCGAAGAATCTCTTCCGGATTTGGACCGGCAATGCGCCGGCTATTTGCGATATGGGTAGGCCGGACGTGTTAGTAGTGAGGAGCGCGTGCGGGGCGAGATGCGCGACTACGCGAGCGAGCAGTGCCGTTTTGATGTCAAGGTTTTCGGCGACGGCTTCAATGACCCAGTCGCAGCCGGCCAGCTTCGGCAAGTCGCTCTCAAAGTTGCCGGGCGTAATGAGGGCGGCGCGTGAAGGCTCGAAGAGGGCCGCGGGTTTGGACTTTGCGAGAGCGTCGAGGGCCTTGCTCGAAAGTTGCGGATCAGTGCTGCCGGATTTCGGGGCGAGATCGAGCAAGAGGATGGGGATGCCCGCGTTGGCCAGATGCGCAGCGATGCGGGAGCCCATGGTTCCGGCGCCGAGGACGGCGGCGCGGCGAACAAGCAAGGGCTTGGAGCCGATGCGAGATGCGGTAGATGCGGTTGCTGCTGTAGTCATGTGAGTCTCCGTGCGGCGGGTTGTTCGATGCGCCGACCGGGCGTAAACGTTCGCAGCATACCCAGGCGGGCAATGCGGGGTCAAGGATGCGAGATGAATCGACCGCCCAATCAGTATTCGATTTTGTTCGGCGAAGCGATCCAAGCGGCAAAGCTGGACCACGCTTCGTCGCCAAGCAACTGCGTGGCGCGAAGCTTGCGCTCAGCAGGATTTTTGCGGATTTCCTGATAGAGGAATGCGTCGTCGAAACCGGCGCGGGCCGCGTCAGCTGCACAGGCGCCGTAGTAGATGGCATCAACGCGAGCCCAATATGCGGCGGAGAGACACATGGGGCAAGGCTCGCAACTTGTGTAGAGTTCGCAGCCCACCAGATTGAAGGTTCCAAGAGATTTGGCTGCGTCGCGGATGGCGTTGATTTCGGCGTGCGCAGAAGGATCGTTAGCGGTAGTAACCGAGTTGACGCCTTCGCCGACGACACTACCGTCGCGAACGATAACGGCGCCGAATGGGCCGCCATGATTACTGGTGACATTGTGCGTGGCTAAAGCGATGGCGCGACGCAGGAATTCCGGATTGGGCAAGCCGGCCATCAGAGGTGGTTTTGTCTCCAGAGGAGCGTGAAGACAGAATCAGTATGGCACAGGGTCCAGCCGAATTCGCGTTGCGGAGGCCGCACGTATCCGCGTAGTAGCCGTGTGTGGCAGTTTCGGAGATACGGCCTAACCCGGATAGGAGGAGGAGGGCTTCCGGCTCCTTCCCAACGACATTCCCGCGCGCGTGGGAGACACGCCGAAGATGAGACGCCGTAGAATTTCTTTATGAAAGCGGCTGCGTCTCTAGCGGTGTTGAATCAGAAAATCGTTGTTTGCGAATTGTGCGCTAGGCTACGAGCGCATTGCACACAAGTGGCTCGGGTGCGGCGGCGGGCGTATATGGAATGGGAGTATTGGGGGAAACCGGTGCCTTCGTTCGGAGATCCAAAGGCTCGCGTACTGGCGTTAGGGCTGGCGCCGGGCGCGCACGGGTCGAATCGCACAGGGCGGCCGTTTACGGGCGACGGCTCGGGCGACTTCTTGTATCCCGTGCTGCATGCGGCAGGCTTTGCGTCGCAGCCGACGGCATCTTCGCGGGACGACGGCATGAAGTTGACCGGCCTGTGGATCACGTCGGTAGCGCGATGCGCGCCGCCAGGCAACAAACCGACGCCGGAAGAGATACGCAACTGCACGCCGTGGCTAGACGAAGAGTTCCGCTTGCTAACGAGTCTACGCGTTGTGGTCTGTTTGGGGCGAATTGCGTTTGACGGACTGCTGGGGCATTTGATTCGCGGAGGCCAGCTGTTAAGGCGGGCTGATTTCCCTTTTGCGCATGGAGTGGAGTACACACTGCCGGGTGGGCTGACCGCGATTGCGAGCTACCATCCGTCCCTGCAGAACACAAATACCGGGAGGCTGACCCGCGCGATGATGCTGCAGGTGTTCAAGCGGGCGCGGAAGGTAGCGGGCTTGTGAGGGGAGCCGGTCACATTCGTACTGCAAAGACAAAGGAGCTCGTCGAGGCTGGGCATGCGGAGGCTCGTGGAAAGTCGGAAGGCGATTCGTGGAGGGAGAAGGAGCACGTATGGATCGAACAGAGAAGGCGATTGTGAAGGCAGCAGATCTGGACCAAATAGGGCCGAGGCCGCGCACGCCGACGAGCCGGGTGGATCACTGGTCGCCTGCAGTTCTGCTGGAACGAGCGGCATACTTGCGCAAGATGGCGAAGCACGGCGATGGGTCGGCATCGGAGATGTTGAAGGAATATTCGCAGCACTGCGCGATGCTCTCTTTTCGCAGCCGGGACGGCGAGGCGGAAGTGCATGAGAGATTCGCGGATCTTTTTTGCGTGCTGGCCGGAACGGCGACGTTGGTAACGGGCGGAATTGTGGCGGAATCGCGCATAGTTGGGCCGGGAGAGATACGAGGGATGTCAATAGAAGGCGGCGAGCGGCAGACACTGCGTGCAGGAGATCTGGCGCATGTGCCCGCAGGCACGCCGCATCAGATGCTGCTGAATGGAGACGGCACTATTACGTGCCTGGTGATGAAGGTGCAGGAGACCGAGTAGGAGAATTGCGCGGGATCGTCAGGGATTGGAGCGGGAGACGAGGATCGAACTCGCGACATTCAGCTTGGGAAGCTGACGTTCTACCACTGAACTACTCCCGCCCTTTATTTTCAATCACTTAAATGATTGATGGTTGCTTACTATCCAACTTACTATCCATTTTGCTAAACTGGAACACGGAAGCAGGGTTCTCCGACGATCCCCAATTTGCCCTTCCGGCGCCTGCGCGAACGCGTGATGGATAGTAAACATGGATAGTAAACCCGGCCGAAAAACTCACCTTAAGAAGTATCTCTCGCACAACGGGAAATGGCAATTTTTCCCTGTCGTGAACGTCAATGGAAGGCCAAAGCCTGAACTCGTCATCATTGACGGCAAGCCGCGGCGCTCGACCGGAGGCACCTTCTACCTCGACTGGCGGGAGAACGGCAAGCGCCGCACGCGACCGGTCGGAACATCACCGCGCGAGGCGCTTGATGCGTGGCAGCTCCATTCTGGGATTCTCGCCGGCGACATTGAGCCGCCCGAAGAAGAGGCACCGGCCGCCTCCACCTCTACGACGATTCGCGCCGCCGTTGAGAGCTACCTCGCCGAGGTGAAAGCCACAAAGGGCGACGCCACCTGGCGTGCCTACTCAGCCGACCTCGCCTGGTTCCAGAAGGTATCGAAAAAGCACTATGTGGACCAGCTCGGACGCTCCGACGCCATCAAGTTGTTCGCTGCCGGCCGGGAAGAGGATCTCAATCAGAAGACGATCAACAAGCGTGTGATCGTGATGCTCCAGGCCATGCGCCGTGCCGGCGCGCACATTCAATTGCACAAAGGAGACTGGCCGCGGACCATCGACAAACGAGTGGAGATTTACGAACGTGAGGAACTGACCCGTTTTTTCAAAGCCTGCAATCCCGAAGAACGGCTCGTTTTTCAGGTCTTCCTTTGCTCCGGATTCCGATCACGCGAAGTTTCGTGCCTGACCTGGGAAGATGTGGACTGGAAAGCCGGCACGCTGAGCGTCCGGCCCAAGCCGGAATTCGGGTTCACCCCCAAGAGCTACGAAGAGAGAACCGTGCCGATCCCGTCGGCGCTTCTGGAATCCCTGCGCGCGCGATGGAAAAAGCACCAGAACTCGACGCTGATCTTCCCGACTCCTCCACATCCGAAACGGAAGAACTATGGCGGCGATAAGCCTGACGCACACCTACTCGAGATGGGGAAAGAGATCGCCTACCGAGCGGAATTGAATTGCAAGCGGTGCAAGACCCAACAGGGAAAATGTAGCGACGGGCCATATTGTCAAAAGTTCTACCTGCACAAGTGGCGGCATACCTTCGCCACGCAAATACTTCAGTCGGGCATCGACATCAAAACGCTGCAGACGCTCCTCGGCCACAAGAACATCGCGACAACCGAAAAGTACCTGAAGTCGCTGCGTCTGGATGATCTGCGGCACAAGGTTGAGGCGTCTACGCTCGCGGCGATGCTGTAGTCGAACCCGCTTTAGTCTTAGTTGAGCGAGGTAAGATGTTAATGCTTACCTTTTGAACGCTCCTATGAACCGACTTCATGAAGCCTTCTATTTGCGCATGCCGTCTGGCCCGCCTACGCAGGGCGACATCTGGACAGGACTGTCATGGTGGACCGATCAGGGCTTGACGTGCACCGGGCTCATTATTACTCCTCGCTGCGATTTCAGCCACGACAAGACGCCGGTCGTGAACTATCTTCCAATCGTTTCGGTATCTGAATTTATCCAAAGCGAAGGGGGATTCCGACTCGCCCACCGCGAGTGCAAGAAGGCTGAGGAAGCATTCAAAAAGACTGCAACCGAGATGCGCGCCACACACTTGGTCGAACTTGGTTTGAGTGCCAGCGAAATCGAGGATTTGAAACGTTTGGATTCCACGACCGTAGGGGCGGACAAATTGGAAAAGCAGCTTGCAACTCTGCGCGAACACGAAAATCGGAAAAAAGCCCTTATTGATGCCCTTGGTCTGAAGCGCTTCACCAAGGATCAACTAAAAGATTGGATTCCGGAAAAAGAGGTTACTAAGCTGGTAAACGAGACGGTCCGGAACAATGTCTCTGACGTCCATTTCATGCCATCTTGCCCGCCTCTACTACCATCCCCGTCAGTCCTTCTGCTGAGACATGTACTAACCAGTCCAATTTCGGTGTTGAAAGCGGCCGGGAGTTGCAGAATTCAGGCTGATTGGATCGCCGCAATGGTCAGTAATCCGATACTGGGTTACTCGCAGGATTCACTTTTGCCCGAAAGGATCTTGAGAGTCAAGAGTCCTTTCCTAGAATCAGCAATGGCCCGCTTCGCAGCTCTATACGGTCGAATCGGTGTGCGGGATCTGGACGCCGAAGAACTCGAGGAATTCGTTGAGGAGAGTAAACGCGAATGTGGATACTAGTACCCAGGTCATCTGCAATGGAACTCCTGCGCAGCGCATCAGCGCGGGCTTTTCTTTCCGAGCGGCTTTTAACAGATATTGAGCCCCCGGTCCTGATCAATTCCGTCGAGAACGGGTCGATTGCCAGAACTCTGCGTGTAGATCCAAGGACAACGATCCTCGCTTTATGGAACTCGGCGGATATCGCACCGATCAAAGTTGCGGACGACGATCTTCTTTCGATCTGGGTCTCCCCTGACGATCCCAGTCTGGGTTCTCTCGACGACCATCGACCAGATGCAATTGCTCGAATTGTTCATCTCGCTGAACGCCTATGGACGGGAAACAGCCTTCCCGAACACTGGGAGCCAAAAAAAGTTGAAGGATACTCATCCGTATTTGCTGGTGACCGGCGGCTGTTGGACATTCGCGTTGCGTACCAGTTGCGGAACCATGGCACCCGGAAGGTTGTAGATATAGGGACCTTTTATGGCGTTCGACAGCAGCGCGTCATCACGTTGCCAGCGGTTGATGCGCTTACGTTAGCTCGCCTGCAGAAGGTGATTTTACCGCCAGACCCGAGTTCATTCTCGTTTTACAAATCTGGAGAGCACAGCGAGGAACCTCGGCAAGATGCGGATGTTGTGATAGATCGACCATCGGGCACAAGTTACACTCTCTTTTCTCTCCCCTATGAGCAGTGGGTCGCCCAAGATGGTCCCCTTACCCGCGACCAACGGCGGGTTCTTAGGCATCAGATCGAACGCCCGCTCCGAATTCACGGCCCAGCTGGATCGGGAAAGACCTTGACATTGGTACTTAAAGCTCTTGGACTCCTGCGACAGGCCCAAGAAGAGTCCAAGGTCTGTCACGTATTAGTTGTCGCTACGACGAACGCCGTGAAGGCCACTCTGCGTGCGGCGGTCGACGCGATAGACGACGTTGGCTTTATGGCGACCAATCGAAACGATCCTCAATACCTCGACGTGGAAACTTTGCATGGTTGGTGTATTCGCGAACTTGGGCTTGACGCAGGACCTAAGTATGTTTTGGAATCGGACCCGTTGACGAGTCGAGAGAAGCAGCGAGAAATTTTAGAAAAAGTTGCGAATGAAGTCTTAGAAACGACAGTTCCTGCATCTCAGACTCTACTAAGTCCAGATTTCAAGGCTTTGATTGCTGGTAAGCGTGAAAACCTGATCCGCGACTTGGGATGGGAGATTGCCATTCGAATTAAAGGACGGGGATACAGGAGTACCGATCAGAGACTTTACGTGCAAAACCCGATGAAGAGTTTTATTGGTCGCGGGGAGAATGAATACGATCGCTCAGTCATTTTCGTCATTTACAAGAAATATGAAGCGTACTTTTCGGAATCAGAACTCCTTGATTCTGACGACGTCGTATTGTCAATGGCTGCGCGCTTGACATCTTCCTTGTGGGATCGGCAAAGGCGGACTCTCGGATATGACTTCGTCTTGGTGGATGAGACACACCTTTTCAATGAAAACGAAAGGCGTGTTTTGCCTTACCTGACAAGAACTCGCGGCGAATACCTTCCGCTGATTATGACTTTCGATGAAGCGCAGAGTATCGGGGGGCGCAGGTCTGGTGATCTCGACACCCTCGGGATCGGAAACAGTGAGCGTAAAACACTCAAAGCAGTCCACCGGTCTTCACCTGACATTCTTGCACTAGCTCGAGATCTCATCGCAAGATCATCTCTTGTCTTCAGCGAGTTTGACGGCACGAACGAGCGATCCACAATGACCAAGTCGGAGTTGAAGCGTACATCGAAACCACGATCGGTCCGTGCCGTGGGCCGAGATGGAGTTGTCGCCGCCACGAAGCGAGAATGCGAGGACTTACGCAATCGAAATTACCAAAGGATTGGAGTGATTCTCTTTGACCAGGGTCTTCTGCATCAGGTCGACACGTCACTGGAGAGCACCTCTGGCGGCGTCCATAAGGTTCGCGAACGCGGCGAATTGGGTGCGGCGTTACCCAAGTCGGGTACATTCTTGATGAGCCCTGAGAACTGCGGAGGCTTGGAATTCGATGCTGTCATCCTCGTCGGTGTGGATGAGGGTACCGTGCCGCCGTCTATAACGGGGTTGAGCCCGCATGGGTATCTGTCGGTTGAAGAAGAAGCGTTTAAGGAGCTTTATACGGCCGTAACCCGAGCGAAATTCCAGCTAGTATTGATAACGGATAGCCAGAAGGGACTGAGCCCATTATTACGGCCTTCGCTGGAATCTGGTCATTTGATTGAGGGTTAGTTTAGTTGTTTATCATCCGGCTTAAGTGCGTGGGAATGGCACTCTGGCTAATCGAGTACCTACATTCTTCGTGGGTCCGTGCTCTGCGGTCCATTATGCAGTTTTGAGCCTCCTGGCCGCTGCCGCCAGCGAAGGCTCCTTCTTAGACAGCCACAATGCCAGCACGGATGGATCGAAGTACCGGGTCCCGCCGATCATCAATGACGGAATCTGCCGCCGCTGCGCCATGCGGTAAATCGAAAAGTGAGATTTTTGCAGAAGCTCAGCCACCTCTCGCACGGTGAGCATTCTGTGCACCGATTCCAGAGCGAGCAAGATGTTGTACATTGCCGGCGGTTCGGATCTCGCGTTGCCTTGGGGATCAGCGGAGCTGACGGGGAATTTTGCAGTCGGAGACGCGACTGGAATGCGACGGGGCGTGGTTGCGTTCCGCATGAACGACCCTCCATATAGGCTCATGGGCGAGCCTTGTCGCAACTCTGCCGTTTTGCCGTTGAATTGTCCAATGACGATTCCGCGCGCTGTGATGACCGCCGTGCATTACACCTTCTTTTTGACGGACGCAAGATGCGCGTATCAAACTTGACAACAGAGAGCAACTCTCGCAGAATTGTGGAAAACGAGATCGTTCGGTGGAAAAGCTGGACGTTTTTGGAAGTGTCTTGAGGCCTTGGTAACCGTTCACCTGCTGAGGGACCTTCCTATGCGTCACCACATCTCGCTGGGCCTGGACGATCTTCGTACCGTTGTCGCTCTTGCCGAAGAGCTGAACTATCATCGCGCCGCGCACAGGGTCGGAAAGACCCAATCCGGCGTAACACGGGCCGTGGCAAGGGTCGAAAAGCACGTAGGCACGCGCTTGTTCGAGCGCAGCCACAGCAAAAACCATAGTGTTGCGACAACAGATGCCGGCGTCCACTACGTCGCGCGCGCCCGATTGGCGATTGCGCACTCCGAGAGCGCGGAATTAGCCGCGCGCGAGAGTCTCCATGGAGTGAACCATCAGATCAATGTCGGAAAATCGGTGTTTACTGACCGGCGTCTGCTGACAATTCTTCGATCCATCGAACTCCCCTTGCACCCTGGGCTGGAGGTTCGGCTTCACACAAGATCGCCCGCAGAACTTCCCTCATGCGTTCGCAGCGGCGAGTTCGACCTCGCGATTGTCAGCAACGCTGTTGAAGACTCTCTCCTGAGCGGCACTGCCATTCGGTGTATTCCTTTCACCGTCGTGCTGCCTGAAGGGCATAGCTGCGCGACCAAGGAATACGTGACGCTCTCGGATCTTTCCTCGACGCCGTGGGTTCTCTTTGAGCGGCACCTTCATCCTGCACTTTACGATTCGTTTTTGAATCGCGCAAACCAACTGGGAATCAAGGTCGAGCTCATTCACCACATTGCGGACGCCGAAGAAGCGTGCGAAATTGTGCGCCTCTACGGAGGAGCCGCGTTCCTCAGTCCGCAAGGCGCTGAGCGGGCAGCAACAGACGAAGTGATTCTTCGGACTCTTGCAGAGAAGCAGGTGTTTCTGAAGACTCAGATTCTTGCGCGCGCCGAGAACACATCGAAGCTCGTTGCAGAATTTGTCCGCACATTCGTGAAGCGCCTCAAACAGGCCGGCCTTTACCAACCCGCTCTTTTGGAATTTACGGTCGAGGCCCAGCGCGCTTTTGAGTTTAAGACTAGGGAATCCCAATATGGCGTGCAAGGGCCACCCGTCCCCCTCGATCAGCAACCACGCGTGGAACCTTCAGACGCGAAGGTTTGCGCAGCGTAAAAAGCTAATAGGCGCACGGCAGTAAAAGCTAAAATCTGCGCGGCGTCAATGGCCAAGTTTTGGACGCTATCCCTGGAGCTGTCCTAGTCGCGTGGTGCGCCGGCGCTGCCCGTTGGGTGGGCACAGAATGCAGCCCCGGCTTGGTCGGGGCATCGGACAAGGGCGGGCAAACGGGCAGCGAGCATGAAAATGCGGAGCCGGTCTTGCTGGCTCCGCGCCACGTTTTCTATCGGTAGGGGTTAAGCTGCTGCTTTCTTCGCGGGCTTCGATGCCAGTTTAGGTGCGGTCTTCTTACTGGTCTTGCCTCTCTCCTTCGCCACGAATTCCTGCTTGACTGTCGCGGAGATGGCGTCAACGTCCACTTTGTAGGCGTGTGCGGCGTCGCGGAGAATCTTCGCGGCGTCGGCTTGATTGTGCATGGACAGGAGAACGGCCGTCTCCACCAAAATACGGCCCAGCTTACTTTCCTCGGCCTTAGGGAGGAACGCCGCCAGCAGTTTCACCGGTGCCGTGTCATCCTTGGGCTTGCCGATGCCATACTGCCGGATGAGAACGGAGAGGCGCCGTTCATCCAGCAACGCGGTCAGCCGCTCGGCGAGAAACAGCAGGTCGCGCTTCATTAGTCGGACAGGAACCGCGCCGCCGATTGCTTTCAGAACGTGCAATCCAGTGGTCTGAGCCAGCGCCTCCTCGCGGCGGCGCTTCTCCTGTTCGGCCTTAAACGCGGCATCGGCGTGATTCTGCCGGTGCTGCTTCTTTGGATGATGTACTGGGCAATCAGAACTCGCGCAAACGCGTTTGGTCTCGCCCTTCTGGGTGCCTTCGGTGACGATAGCCTCCGTGGTGTACTTGCACGTTTTGTATTCGGGCAAATCGCGCTCATTCTTGCGCTGCGGTTTGTCCTGCCGGATTTCGACGTACTTGTTGCGCGGAATCGCTCCGTTGCTGCCCTTCGGCTGGCCGTAGGCTGTGCTGATCTGCACCAATTTCGGCTTGGCGGCAACTGTCTGCTTCACGTGCGCGTCGATCTTGGCGGCGTAGCATTTCGGATCGCTGCATGAATCGGGCTGGTTGGCTCCGATTTCGGCAAAGAGCAGCGTGTTGTGGCCGGTGCGCTTGGGGCATTCGACACAGGAACCGGCCTCGGGTACAAGCTGCGCGTCGTCTTTGGAAAACGGCGCGGCGGCAAGCTCCAGCAGAATGTTGTGCTCAATCCACTGCTGGAGATGACGGACGGGGAGCAGGATGCGCTTGGCCTTGCTGCCGTTTGTGTACGACTCCTGATAGCAGGCGGCGAGTGCTTCCTCCTGCTGTTCCGCTTGCAAGCGAGCCAGCAAGAGCGCGTGGCCCACGCCAATGTCGTCATTGGCGAAGGCTTCGGTCACTGCCGGGGCAAGTTGTGCAAGGCGGGCGCGGGCAGCCACGTATGCCGGCGATTTGCCGCACTTGGCCGCGATCTGCTCCACGGTGTAATCAAGGTGCAAGAGCGAGACGTAGCCGGTTGCTTCATCCAGCGGGTGAACGTCGCGTCTTTGCAGGTTTTCAACGATGCTGGTTTCGAGGGCTTGCGCGTCGGTCAGTTCCACGATGCGCACCGGGACGGAATCGAGTCCGGCGAGTTGCGCCGCGCGGTAACGCCGCGCCCCGGCTACGATTTCGTAGCTGTAGCCTTTGGAACGGACTAGGAGCGGCGAAAGCACGCCCTGGGTTCGGATGGACTCGGCCAATTCGTTAAGCGCCGTTTCGTCAAATGTACGGCGCGGGTTGGATGCCGATTCGGTCAGACTGAGAATCGGTAGATCACGATACTCGGATTGCATTTCAACTGCGGTCGTCATTTTGGGGTTCTCCTATTCAGGTTGTCGAGCGTGAATGGGAGAGCGGGCGCGTTCTGAACACACCCGCTCAGAACTTCGCGCCTTAGCTGGCTGCTGCGAACTGTTCGGCTGCCGCCGGTTCCTCCGGGCGGATGGCCCGGAGGATGGTGGAAGCGGTCCGCTGAATGACTTCAAGACTTTCGGCCAAAAGCGTTGCGTTGCCCGCGTACATCTGGATGTAGTCGCTCGAAGCGTTGCCCATCTCCAAGCCAACGGCCTGGCCGACGATGAAAGCCACGGCCTCTGCTTCCGTCTCGCGCACGGTCTGTGTGGTCATGGTCCGGCGCTCGGCCTTGTGTAGAAGCTCGTGCGCCGTCTCGTGAACCAAGCTGACGAATTCCTCGGCCTTCGACTGGCCGGGGAGCAGGGCGATCTTTCCGCCGTAGCTGACGCCAAGGGCGGGGGCAATCTTCTCGTTGAATTCGAGCGCGATGTTCTGCTGTGCGAGGAAGTCGATCAGCCGGTCGCGGTGCTCGCCCACGTCGCCGGTGATGCTGTGCTCAAATTCCGGTAGGTCCGCGCCTTCGGTTTGCGCCACATCGAACACGTACACGGCGCGGAAGCCTATCAGTACGGGTTGAGGTTTGGTTACCGATTGCTGCTCGGATTCGCCGTCGCCGCTCTTTCTGCGCCGGTAACCCACCATGGGAGCGAGAATCTGGATGCCCTTTTCGCCCTTCTTCACAAAGCGGCCCATCTCGTTCCAAGTGCGGATGCCAGCTACGCGCGTAGCCGTCGGGCGCTGTCTGGCGATCTGCAAAATGTTCCCAAAACTGTACGAATGGAAACGAGCCATTGCGTTCAGATAGGCGGTGAGAGTTTCGCTCTTGCCTGCCTCAAGCTGCTGAATCAGGTAATCGACGGCCTGCTTGATTAGGATTTGTGTGGGGTTGTCGCGCTGTGTGGTCCACTCCTGGTAGGGCGAATCGTTGCGGCTCCGCTGCGCCGCATTTTTCCTGTGCGGCGCGGCGTTGCGGGTGTGGGTTGCGCCGTTGCTGGTGGCGTTGGCTGCTGTGGTTGCTGCGATAGGGAATGGCATATGGATGCTCCTCTGTTGCCCGCTGTGGGGCGAATTGGCGTCCGAAACGGAAGAGCACCGAAACCAATTTTTTCGTTGAGTGCTCCCGCTTCATGGCTCTTGCAACGGGCGGAGGCGGGAAGGTTCGGTCAAGGGCGCTGTACTTTGGCGTTCATCGAAGCGAATGCGGAGACCCTTGACGGGTTCTTCCCGCCTCTGCCAAGCCCGTTGCCTGAAGCGGGGGCGCTCAGACGAGAAAGAAATATGGTGAGATTCCTTATTGCTTGTACGCGTGCAGGAGCCGGGCGTTGCGGGGCAGGAACAGGCCCCGCAGGGATGGGTAGCGCAAGACGCCGGCGAGGTAGGCGGCTGAAGCGAGGGAAGGGGCTCCTTCCCTTTCAACGGTCGTCTTCGGTAGTAGAAAACAATCTGGAACTTGTCAGATTGGGAACTTGGAGTTTTGAATGAAACGGTGCGCGTCTGAAGGAAGTTGTATTAACAATCGCGAATTTCATTGCTTGCCCCCGGTGGTCGCCAGGGAAAACCTGTCAAACTGTTCTGTGCGCAGCTCGATCAAGCGAACAAATCGTCCGGCGCAAAACATCCAGTCTGAGTCAAGCGAATCGAGACGGCAGCCAGACAACGTCACCAGGACTACCGAGAACGGCTTTGGCGAATTGTCTTTGAATGTGTGTTCTAACGCAGGAACGATTCGAGCCGAATCTTTCTGCGTTCCCAGTCAGGCATGACAGTGCTAAGTAAATTGCTCCACTCTTTTCCATGATGCGAATGAAAAGCGTGCGCAAGTTCGTGGCAGATTACATAGTCGATTAGCATTGGGCTTGCCCGAACCAAATCAACATTAAGAATGATTCGTCCCTTTGGAGTGTAGCTTCCCCATCGCTTAGACATTTGTCGAACTATTAGCGAGGGCTTTTGTAGGCCCTTTCGACTGAATGGCGGGATCATCGCAGCGAGTCGTTCACCAAACACGCTCTTAGCTGTAATAGCGTAGAAGGCCATCACGAGGGACCGACATTGAGCTGGATCATCCACACGTGGTGTAAATACTGTTAAGCGAGATCCTTCAATGCGGATCTGAGATTCCGCGCTTTGCTCAATCGCCAATTTATATTGTTTACCCAGAAACAGGTGTGTCTCTCCAGATATAAAGCGGCGCATTGGCGTTATTGAAGGCCAACTGGACACGCGATCAATTGCCCGAAATATCCACGCCCCTTTGAGCAACACGCGGCTCTCAATGTTTTTCACGTCCTCCCCAGAGGGTGCAAACACAACCACGTCTCCAGACGGTCTGACCTCAATTCGAAGCACCCGTCGTTGTGTTCGGCGCACTTCAGCAGGGGTTTCCCTTGTTCCCCATCTAATTTCAATTCGTTCGGGCGCGGAGACCATCGACAATGATTTTTTCATTGTGCTAACCTCACTCGCGCTGACGCAAGGACATCATCCACGACAGCATCTAGAGTTGTGGGATCAATTAAGATATCGCGTCGCCCCCGTAACTCCTCAAAAAAGAAATCGTCGATGTCGTTGCGGATCATGTTCTCGACATCGCGGTCATTCTGCCAACCGACTTTGCGTCTCCTTTGGACTATTCTGCTCAATTCAAGCGCTATATCTGCGGCAAGTTCAGAGTCACCCACACCCGCCTTTTCCAGGTTGCGTCTCGCTAGTCCCCAGAATGCCTGCGCATGGCCGTCGTCGCGAAGGCGAGGAGGCGTTGGGTCAGTTTCATCTTGCCGGCTCTGCACCTTCTCCCTCAGATCCCTGATCTTCGAAAGATAAACAAGATCGCTGATACGTCCCTCGTGAAAATCAGCAATGGTGTCGCGGATTAGTTTCGAGAATTTCTCGAAAAAGGTTGGATCTTCATCCCATCTTTCTTTGATCGAGCGTGTCAATTGATGTGCGATTGTATCGGCAATTGAGGCGTCAGTTTCTGCGTTCTTGGTGCGCCGCGCCTCGATTGCGATATCGTCGAAGATGTTTAGCGGCTCCACAAGACGAACAACCTCGCGAGCTATAAGATGTCGGTCAAGCAAAAGCCGAATGCGCTTTACATAGTCACGCCAGTCGACGCGATCCGCATAGCGCAGACTGACGGCGGCTCGCAGTGAGGAAAAGCGTCCAAGGTCGCTCTTCCAGCGCCTCAACAACTCCGGCTTCGTTTGTTCCACAAAACTTGGTGACGAGTGGGCAACAGTCAGGGCGCGAGAGAATTCAGATAGCCGTCTATAGAACTCGTCCCGTACTTCTTCGTCAGCGAGAAGCCGTGCATACGCTTCGGCATCGAAGGTATTCGAGACAGCTTTGAAAACGTCCAAGAGTGCTGCATGTGCTCCTGGGACCTTTGCGGCTTCCTCACGAACGGCTACGACTGTCTGGGCAATGTCCTCTTCACTGAAGCCCTGAAGGGCGTCGTAGCTCGCAAGTGCTGCTCCGAGGTTCTTCAGTACGCCTGTGTAATCAATAATGAATCCGAACGGCTTTTCCGGTGCTCCATCTTCATCGAAAACCCGATTAACCCGAGCGATGGCCTGCAGCAATCCATGCTCCTTGAGGCGGCGTGTAATGTAGAGCACTGTATTGCGAGGCGCATCGAAGCCCGTGAGCAGCTTATCGACGACTATGATGATCTCGGGTTCACCCGGCCCCTTGAATTGCTCGACAATTGCCTTGTTATACGCATCCTCGCCGCCATAGCGATCCATCATCTTGCGCCAGAAGCTGCGCACGAGATCGTCGTCGCTTTCATCGACTTCGTCGTCGCTTTCTCGCATTTCAGGCGCAGAAATGATGACTTCTGTTGAAACAGCCCCGAAGACATCAAAGAGCTTCTTGAGCTGGATAGCTGCCCGCTTTGATGGTGCTGCAAGTTGCCCCTTAAGTCCAGTTCCTTTGAAGTTCGTAGAGAAATGCTGGCCCACATCAAATGCGATTGATTGTAGACGCGATTCAATTCCCTCAATCTCTCTCGCGCGGCTCATTTTGCGCTTAAGGTCTGTACGCTGTTCGGCGGAGAGATCGCGTGTGTGGATCTCAAACCAGCGGTCAATTTGCCCCTCATCAACGCCAGTGACGACTTCTCGGCCCTCATAGAGCAGCGGGACCACCGCCTTGTCGTTGACAGCGTCTCGCATGGAGTATGATGGCCGCACCAGATCGCCGAATTTGGCGAACGTGCTCTTTTCCTTCTTTGCAATTGGGGTCCCGGTAAACGCAATAAAGCACGCATTAGGAAGAACCTCGCGCATTCGAGCGTGCAGGCTGTCGAGATTGCCATATTGACTGCGATGGCTCTCATCGACAAGCACGAAAATGTCAGACGATTTGTCGATTACGCGTCGCTTGTTCAGGCCCGCACGGAACTTATGAATGAGGGTCGTGACGATAGGTGTCTTTTCCTCGATCAATAACAGTAAGTTTTCGCCAGTCGCCGCCCTTTTGGGCTCTTGACCAGTCGCACGGAATGTTTTAGATATTTGATCGTCGAGGTCCGTTCTGTCCGTCACAATCACAATGCGTGCCGACAGGTTTGTAATCGCCAGTGCCTTGGCCAGCATCACCATGGTTAGGCTCTTCCCAGAACCTTGTGTGTGCCAGACAACTCCGCCTTTTCGTCTTCCATTTTCGTCGCGTTCTTCGGTGCGCTTCAAGAGCGATTCAACGGTTGCCACCTGGGGATAACGAGCGACCTTCTTGTGTGGCCCATCAAAGAGCATATAGCGGCGGACCAGTCGAATAAGTCGTTCCGGGCGACATAGCCCAATTACGGTCTCATCAAGCTGAGTTGGAAGGCGATGATTTTCCATCAGGGCATCGTGCCGCTGCATATACGGACTAAAATCCTGGGCAACACGCTTCCGTTCGATAGCGTCCAGCGGCCGATTCACAACGTCGGTGGCAAAGTCTGCTGGATCTTCACGCTCCTTCCAAACACTCCACAGCTTACGCGGCGTCCCGACCGTGCCAAAACGTGGATCATGGCTGCTGGCTGCCAGAAGCAGTTGGACCGAATAAAAGAGTGCAGGTACGCCTTCCCCGACCTTCTGGTTGCGGATTTGCTGGCTCACTCCCTGGTCGGCTGACACGTGCGAGGCCTTCACTTCGATCACGGCGAGCGGAATTCCATTGACGAAGAGCACTAAATCGGCACGGATAGTTAGCCCGCTGGATTCGCTGATAGTGTACTCACTGGTCACTTGAAAGGTGTTGGCTCTCCAATCTGCCCAGTCTATGAATTTGAATGGCCACTCGCGCGACGTGGCTCCGATCGTCTGCGGGAGAGCGATTCCTAGCATCAGGTCGTCGGTCATCCGTTCATTCGCCCGCACGACGCCTTCAGGAATTCTGTCGGTCAATCGCCGAACGGCCGCATCGATATTTGCTTCGGAGAACGGGTAGTCTCGCCTGTCGAGGTGAATGCGGTTAATCCGCGCAAGGTCAATCCGAACTTGACGCTCCAGAAAGGGCAATGTGCGCCGCCCATCTCGCCATTGGTCACCCTCGGCGCGCGTCACATAACGCCAACCGCAGTTGATCAGCGTATGGAGCGCTTGAAGCTGGGCTCCGCCGGCCTCTGAAGTGGTGAATTCAGGAGACTCGTTCATGGCTATCCCCACACCTTCGCTGAAGCGGCGTCAAAGAAATCGAACTTGAGTGCGGTGTACCCCCGCGAGCGGAGCGCAGCAATCTTCTCTACATTGGCCCGAATCGCGAGGTTGGTCTTGCTGGAAGGATCGCCGAATAGACTGACAAAAAGATGCGACACCTTCCCATTTCCAATCATGTCCAAGACGTGCGCATCATTCTTCGCAAATGAGTGGCCGAAAACGAACAATGCGGTGCCCTGCTGTGCCTTTGTCTGACAAACATTCACGAAGCTCTTGTAGCTGTGATGAAGATAGGCACTATGCTGAATCTTCGTGAGCTTGCTCTTGCTGTCGCCCTCAGCCACAAACAAGGGGAAGAAGTTCTTCTTAAGGGCCTCGTTGGCTTGGTCAACCAAAGCTTTACCAGTATTGATCCAGGTGTACTTTTGGAGTTGATGCCCCGCGTCGAAAAGGTGCAAAGCTCCATGCAAATAATGGACACACTGGCCATGTGCCGCTCTTTCTCCCTGCCATTCGACATAGGGCGCGTCATAGTCTTCATCGTCCTTACGAAAGCCATCATCGTGGCCGAGTTCAATTCGGATCGCAGGGTCCTCTTCTTCATGCATCAGTGCCCAGTACAACAGAAGGTCGTAGTTCATCGTATAGACTTTGCCATCCACACCCGCTCCGATGAAATTCGCGAGAAACGTGCGACAAGCGTGATAGCGGTCATCGGCAATGTCATTTGGACGAGCCGGATGGCGCCCGGCTACTGCTTGAATTAGGCCCTCTTTGAGTTTGTCAGCGTCGGCAAGTAGGACCTTCTTAGTCACAGTGAGTTTGGGCCTGTACACGCTTACGATTGTTGCGGCATTTTGCAACGCTCGAATGACATCTTCGAAATCCTGTGTTCCCATCGCCGCGAAGATTGCGGCTAACTCCGCCGACATGGTCTTTTTGGCCTCCTCGAACAGAGATCCATAGGCGAAAATATCAGGCTTGCAGGCAATGCTGAACCCGTTGCCAAGAAGCAAATGCTTCTTGCCGTAGGCCCTGGCTTCCTTTAGTGCTTGGTCAAAGGTCAAGAGCTTGAATATCATCCCGCGTCCCCTTCTATCGTGGGTTTGGCAAGAGTTCTAGTCTGTCGAAGCGCTCATCCAGTGACCATTCGCCGGTGAGCAGCTTCTGCATCAACCCGCGCTTTTGGGCACGGAGAGCATCCGTGTGTCTTTCGAGGTTTTCAATAGCTGTATCTTCAGCGTCCAGGACGGCCGCGATTTGTTGTTGAACGTGAAAGCTTGGGAGAAATATTTCGATGCGCTCCATGGCATCCAGTGTCAAACCGAACCGGACGACGCCGTTTGCTAGCCGGCAGAATTGCCAGCGAATTTCCTGGTGGCGCATGGCTTGTGCGAGGAAAGGTCCATAGCCTATGTCGTCATGTGGCCTGGCGACGGCTAGGTGGTAGCCGCAGACAAGGTTGGGTATATTTTCCGCAACAAGTGCGGGCTCAGCAATTTCCTCTGAAGTTTCTGAATCCTTGGTGAAAACGACATCGTGCATGCGGAGTCTGTTACAGTCGATTTCAGCCTGTGAAGCAGTAGCGCGCATGAAATCTATCTTGGAAGTGATCCTAGTGTTGTGGAACACATCCATGTAATTACAGAGCAAGACGGGGGTTTCATTGGCACTTGACCTTTTATCAACGCCGCTAAACCAAATGGTCGCCGCGTCGAGGAGAGGCCGTTTCGGCAGATTTGAGAATACTCTCTGAGACAGTGCCCTTTTTCGCATCCTTTTGGCTGAGATCATTTGCACTGTCTGGTCGATGACTTTGTCCCAAACATCAAGCACAGCCACAATGCGTCGTTGCAGTTGAGGATTCGGTGGCGAGACGGGAATCTCGGCGAATGCGTCGAAGTAGAGCCGCAGGCGATCTTCTGTGAGGCCATGAGAATAGGCCCAGAAGAGGTAGATCATCCTTGCTGATTTAAACCAATGATAAGCAAACCGGCTGTCTATCCCAGGCTTCGGTGCCAGAACAACGTACGCGGGACTAACAATGCAGTCAGCAGTAGCTAGACCGAATGCACCCTGCCACATTCGCATCATGTTGTACGCGATGTCGCCCTTTCTCACGAGTAAGTGCTCTTCCGGCCTGAGCGCTGACTCGGTTCGCCGTTCCATTTCATCTCGTAGCACAAGGCTGTCGTTCATGGTGACGGACATAACAGGCAGCCCGTCTCGGCCGGGTTCTTGTCTATTGCTAAAGAAATCGCCAAGGCAAGGATCGCTGCTCATGCCGCGCTCCCTTCGCCGATGAGGCCACTGCGCCAGGCTGCGTACGTCTGCCCACTTCCTTCTACATGCCATGTCGTGCGCCCGTTGTCGGCGCGCCCGGCTACCGCCGCACTCGCACCGGAAGGGCTTCCGAAGCTCGCATCTTGCGAAAAACGGTAAAGTTCCGAGTCAGCATCAGGAACGAGAAGGCCGGCTTCAAGCAAAGCTTTCCTGGCGTCTTTCACACTCTGCGGAATAGCAGGACTTTCACGACGAAGCGCAGTTGATCCAGCAAGTACCACGAATTCGCCGCCCCGCTCGACCGCGCGCGCCTGTGCTTTCTTTATCTCCGCCAAGAAGATCGGTGCAGCCGCAGTCTGTCCTTGAGGCTGTTGCTGATCACCCGTTGTGGGCTGGAGAACGTCAAAACCCAAAACGGGGAGAAGAATTTCAATTTCGTCGAGCACCCGCTCCATGTCAGCAATTTCTGGCTCGGGAAGTCCTCTGAAAGGGGGCTCAGTTCCGTTCACCAGTTTTGCCCGGCCCGCACCTCGAATCGCAGCTATGATGCGACTCTCAAGGTAGCGTCCGTGTGCCTTGGTAAGGTTCTCGTCCTTGGAAACGATGAGCACTGCTCGGGTGAAGAACTCCTTTGTCTCATCTGCATCATGAATTGCGAGGCGAGTCTTCACTTGATCGCCTTCGCCGACATATACGAGCTGGCGTCCCGGTAAATCAGGATCAGGTCCTACAAGAAGGTAAACTCCGGTGCGCATCGCCTCATCCCTGCGGATGAGGTCAGGAAGCGCCGTTCGCGAAGCAACTGCGGCGCGCACCGACGATACGCCGAGTTCCGCTGTGATAACGCCGGACGGGGTGCCATCGACGAGGTAGAGCTTCAATGTTCGACCGCGGCGTGCAGTTGAGCGGGACGATATCTCAGACATGGATGCCCAACTCCTTCAGGTAGAAGTTCATCTTCTCTCGTGTTTTGGCGAGCTGGTCTTCGAGATCATGGATTTCATTTTGAACTGCCTGAAGATCAACCTCAGGCTCGGGCTCGAATGTATCAACATAGCGTGGGATATTGAGGTTGAAGCCGTTGGATTCAATCTCCTCGAATGTAGCCTTGTGCGAATAACGTTCGTGCTCCGTCCGCGTGCGATAAGTGTCGATGATCTTTTTCACATCGTCGTCGCGGAGCCGGTTTTGTTTCTTGCCCTGCTCGACATCACGGCTCGCATCAATTAGGAGGACATCTCGCTCGTGAGAGCGCAGACCTCCGGCTTCGCGGGACTTGTCGAAAACCATGATGCAGACGGGAATACCCGTAGTCGGAAAGAGCTGTCCAGGAAGGCCTACGACCGCATCAAGCAGGTTGTCCCGGATGAGCTTCTCCCGAATCTTCCCTTCCGCGCCGGATCTGAACAGGACACCGTGCGGTGCAACCACTGCCATCCGCCCGGTCGTGGGGCGCGTAATTGCAAGCATGTGGAGAATGAATGCATAGTCTCCCCTGCTTTTGGGCGGCATGTGTGGAGTGAAGCGCTTGTACGGGTCGGCCTTTGTATCTTCGTCCCACCACTTGTCCAGACTGAAGGGCGGATTGGCCACCACAACATCGAAGCGCATCAAGTGGTCGCTTTCAATCAGGGTCGGCGAATTGAGCGTGTCGCACCAATCGATTCGAGCGCCGTCCTGCTTGTGCAACAGCATGTTGAGCCGAGCGAGTGAACGTGTCTGACCGTTTGATTCTTGACCGAAAAGCTGGAAGTTGCTGTCGCCGACTTCGTCACCTGCACGCAGGAGCAGTGAGCCCGAACCGCAGGCAGGGTCGCAAATGCGATCTCCGGACTTTGGGTGAGCGAGCTTAGCGACAACTTCCGAAACTTTGCGCGGGGTAAAAAACTCGCCCGCCTTCTTGCCTGCATCTGAGGCAAAGCGCTCGATTAAGAAGATGTATGCGTCGCCCAAGATGTCTTCGGAAGTCTCGCCGAGATCAAGGCCAGGCTTGGCGAAATCTTCCAGCAACGTTTTAAGCCGGCGGTTTCTGTCTTTTGTCTGTCCTAGATTGGTTTCAGAATTGAAGTCAATGGCACGAAACAAGCCGCCGAGCTTACCCTCATTGGCTTTTTCAATTGCGTCCAGGACAATATTAATGAGTTCTCCGATATTGTCCCGTGTGCGCCGCTCATACAGACTGTAGAAATCTCCAAGGAAGCTCTCATCGACTTCGTTGGTCTTAGTGTTCTTCAGCTCTACCATCGGCACCTTGAAGCGTTCGCGATCCAGGCGCCGCTGAATGCGAAGCTCATCGTCGCCGTATTCGTGCCGAAACTCTTCGACGTGCTTGCGTCGCACATCGCTTATGTATTTCAAGAAGAGCGCCGTCAACACATAATCCTTGTATTGCGTGGCATCGATGGCACCACGAAAAGTGTCACAGGCTCGCCAAACCGCCGAGAGAATCTCGTCTTGTCGCAGAACCGTCATTTACTGCTCCTTATATGGTGGTTGCGAATCAGCCGCGCGGATTGCACGTGCGACAGTTTCACGACCAAGAATTGAATTGAGTGTGGTGAGCTTCTTGAGGAGCTTGTCCTCCTGCTCAAACGAAAGCGCCAGGTCCGCGATCAGCTTCTGCACGCGCATTGGCGGAAGAGGGACCTCCATCTTCTCCAATGCTTCTTTTGGCAAACGCGCAAGGCTGCTCCCCTGCTTACCACTTGCAAATAAGGCCTGAGTTGTCGGAAGCGTTAGAAAAGCGACGAGGTACTGAGGGTTCACTCTTGCCCGGTCTGGGCGAACGAGGTAAATGTCCAAAGACACAAATGCGCCGAACACCATATCGCAAGCTACAGAAACGTCAGTCACCGAGCCACGCGCGCCGACAATTACATCGCCCTCTTCAATCGTCAGCGCCCTGGCCACCTCTGGAGCTTTCCCGGTTGCAAGTGCAGGAGTCCGGCCAGCTCTGAGATCAGAAAGATCCGAGAGTCGCATGAAACGCGCAGAACCGCTTTTCGCCTCGCGTATCGAGACGCCAGTGAAAATGTCTGCCATTTCCTTAAGTTCGAGCACACCTCATATTTGCAAAATTCCAGAGAGAATGTCAAGATAATTAGAGCTGCTCTCTAATTTATTTTTGAGCGAGCTCGATTCGGGATTAACTCAGCAATGCGAAATGGCTGCACGCTCATCCTCAGGGGAATCGCTTCGGCGCCTATCCGTTTGGTCCAAGGCTCAAGAAGTGATGTTCGAGTTAACTAAACTGGAGTTTTTGGAGAAGCGTATATTATCGTAGTAAAACTACGACAATACATCTTTACTCAAATTGACAAGATCCTGAAAATATGCAGATAATCGTAGTATGGCTACGACTACGGAGAGTAAGCTAAAGAGGCTTTATACCCGTCTAATCGCCGGTACTCCATTGACTTCGGAGGATCTGGCGGCATTGGGGATATCGGCCGATCTCGCCGTCCACTACGTTCGCGCCGGATGGCTTGAGCGCTTGGCCCGCGGTGTTTTTTCCCGGCCCGGCGAAGCCCTTTCTCTTGACGCGTCGCTGCTGCTGCTGGAACGCAGATTCGAGGGATTGCATGTCGGCGGAAAATCGGCCCTGAGTTGGTACAACGTTCGGCATTATGTTGCCGAAAAGGAGATCCTCCATTTATACGGGTGGGCAACGGCAGTACTGCCCGACTGGTTCCAAAAGAAGTTCCCCTCCGAATACCATCGGAAGAGACTGTTTAAGGAACAGCCGTCCGCTTTGCGCCACGTTGCGCCCTTCGAGAACCGCCATGGCGCACCGAAGGTGTCCGCGCCGGAGCGTGCATTGCTCGAACTGCTGAGCGAGGTCGGCGTACGACAACCGCTTCAGGAGGTGCGTGAACTCATGGAAAGCACCTACACCTTTCGCGCTGACATCCTGCAAGACCTTCTCATGTCTTGCACGAGCGTTAAGACTGTACGTCTCTGTCTGCAGCTCGGACGGGAACTCTCGCTGCCCTGGGCGTCAAAACTCGATGCCAAGAAACTGCCTACTGGCAGCAAGCGTGCCTGGGTATCGCGCTCCCAAAATGGTCTTCTGGTGCTCAAGCCATGAATCAGATCTATCTCGATACGGCACGATTGATGATTCAGGCGGCCCCGCTGGTATTTGCGGGAGACGTGTTCGCCCTAAAGGGCGGCACAGCTATCAATCTTTTCATTCGCGATATGCCTCGTCTGTCGGTCGATCTCGATCTTGCCTTTCCCGACTACACCTCGTCGCGTGAGCAGGCATTGAATCGCATTACAGCCGCGCTCCACGAATCAGCGGAAAGGCTGAGGTCGTGCGGATTCCAAACCCGCACCATTCCGGTTCAGGATACGAGCGAAACCAAGCTGCTGGTACGCCGTGGCAATATCGAAATCAAGATCGAAGTGAATATTGTGCTGCGCGGAACATTGCATCCTGTCCGCAGGGCATCGCTGACGGAGAAAGCGCGTGAGACATTGCTGGCAGACCTGGAATTGCCGGTTGTGTCATTGGAAGACGTCTATGGCGGCAAACTCGTTGCCGCATTGGACCGGCAACACCCGCGCGATCTCTTCGACGTAATGCAGCTCTTCGCGCATGAGGGTATCACGGATAGTATTCGGCGCGCATTCGTCGTCTACCTGGCTTGCCACAATCGTCCCGTGCATGAAGTCCTGTTTCCCGCACTGCACGACATCCGCCAAGAGTACGATCGCACATTCCAAGGGATGACGAGCGCTCCTGTTGTTCTGTCCGCGCTGATTGAAACGCGAGAGCGACTTATTCTCGAGCTTCACAAGCGGCTGGACAAAAGCGAGCGGCAATTCCTCATTTCGCTCGTGCAGAACAAACCGGAATGGGGACTGCTCGGATTCAAACACCTTGAAGAGTTGCCCGGAATGCGGTGGAAAGTGAGAAATCTGACCCAACTGGCAAAGGTAAATCCCAAGAAATTTGCCGCACAGGCCGACGAACTAAAGCGTCTGCTTTCTTGAATCAATTCTCTAACCAATGCACGTTTATCGGTATATTCGGTAGGAACAACGTGAGCAGCCCGAATCCCAAATCACTATCATCAGTGTCAGTCATTTTGACGAAACAGGATTAGCAGCAATGGCCACTTTTCCGCGTTCAAAGAAGGAAGAGGCAGATGCACTCTTAATTCAGCTCTACGACTCGTTAGAAGCTGATACAGAGAGGCTAGTGATTACAGGTTGGCCCGCCCGCGACTCTTCGGGCACCATCACACCCCAAATGCGCGAGATTCGCGACTTGCTTCTTGCCGACGGATTGATATGGGAATCTCGAAGAATGTCGTTAGGGATAACTGAAAAGGGCGTTGCAAAAGTCGAGAGTGCTAGAAGATCGCAGGTATTGAGAATGGAATTGGATGCTCCGTATCCAACGATACCAGAAGAATTAAAGCGAGAATTGGAATACTGGGTGCAGCACCAACACGATGGTGAACCGGGATCGAATCATTGGATTCAAATCCAAGCGCGGATCGATCACCTTCGATACCTCGATCAGAGGAACGTGGAGGTTCAGGAAATGGCAAAGAGAACTTACGGGAATCCAACTCCGTCGCTTGCGCCAGAAAGAGCAATCAAGGTGCTTGAAAACCAAATTGCGGCAGTTGAAGAACTGAGAACTGAACGATTTGGCTCTTCGCGCCGCGAAGAATGGACAACAACTTCGGGAAGTGTCTTGCACGCAGCATTTGCAGCCGGTCACCCAATTTTCGATGCATTCAGTGCGGCGCAGGCTATCGCGTTCAATGCCCACGACAATGAGGCAAAGCTTCGTCAAATTGCGAACGACAACTTGGACCACCAAGCCGCTGTTCTCCGCAGCGCCATTCAGCAACTGGGCTGGGATCTGCCCGAAGTGAGCGAATCATTCCATCCTGCGGGTTCTCAGCATGACGCTTATGTCCAGATACGTGAAATCGTACAAACCGTGAAGTCCGAGCTGATAATTGTAGATACATACGTTGATGAAACACTTTGGAGCTTACTCAGGAATGTGAGTCCACTTGTCACGCTAAAGGTTTTAACGATGAAGGCTAGACCAGATTTTACTCTCGAGGCAAAGCATTTCATCGCGCAGCATGGAGGAACTGTCGAATCGAGAATAACCAACGACTATCATGATCGTTTCCTTGTGATTGATAAGGCGACAGTATGGCATTTAGGCGCTTCGATAAAGGATGCCGGGAGAAAGGCGTTTGCGTTGACTGAATTTGTCCAGCCTTCGATCCGCAGTGCAGTGATGGCGGATGTCGAGGCTACATGGAATGCGGCCACTCGTTTGCCACTTTAGACGCATAGTAGTGAAAGGCTTTGATAAATGAATTCAGACGGCCACCAAAATTCTTCACGTGGAGGATTATCGACGGATAATGCGCGAGATTTTCTTCGCCCAATTTTTAAGTTGATCGATCAGCTCAATCAAGTCGATTGGCAAGGACTGTTCAAAGCATTCGAAGAAGGTGTTAAGCGCCACTTGATAGCAGGGCGAAGGCTCGCTGAGAAGGGATGGACAATTCCAGCCTGGATGGATATATCAGCACCTCTCGATCTATGTGAATTAAGTCAAGACGAGCTTGATAAGCTTCTTACAGCAGAGTATATGCAAAATGATTTTCGCATTTTGCGCGAGCAAATTGAACACCTCACCTCAATTCCCGAAATGACCAAGTGGAACGTTTTACTGTGTGACATTCGAGAAAGCTTGATTGCGGGTCGGCATCTCATTGCGATACCAGCGCTACTCACTATATTAGAGGGGTACGCAGTCACCCACGTTCTGAGACTGTCCGCTGGAACGAATGTGCGTAAGCTATTCGACAAAGCGGGGCTACATAAACAGGACGGGTTGCAGGCACTACCCGCTGTTTCGATATATCAATTCCTAGAGCGAGTCTTTGAAGAATCCGCGTTTCATCAAGAACCTCCCCAATTCATAAACAGATATTGGGTGATGCATGGAAGGGATCGTTGTGATTGGATTCCTGCTGATGCATTCCGGCTGCTGAATGCACTTGAAACGCTCCATTGGGTCGATGACGTTCAAGCCGATCGACCCCCTTCAGCATCTTATCGGCGTGACTAGCAAACATTGGAACGGCCGCTTGATTGGCCCTTTCCAAGTGAATCATGCACAAAGTTGGATGCCGGGCTACACATTACTCGCCCCGCAGTTGTTTCTCAAGCTCATATTCGCAAAGCGCATTGTGTCTTGGACGGCGCCGGTAGGCTTTCGTTCCGGCCTTGATTGCCTACATGCTCCCTCTCTCCGGCGCCGTGGCACTAACCAGGTCGACACTAACAACAGCGGTCGTCGCATCTGGTATGTTCCCGTCGGATTGATAGCGAAAAGCATTAGGGAATGTCGGAGAGGATCACCAGCGTATCATGAAAAGGCTGTGTACAGGCGCACCAAATGACCGACATCAACTTTCCACAAACCGACCTGCCATACCCGCATCACTGGTTCCGCAAGCACGATTTTGGTGGGCGTGACTATGTGACGCTATCAGTGATGTACGTGCGTGAACGCCTTAATCAAGAGGGCAAGCCATTGCCCAGACTCTTACGCTGTACGATGTTCGGCACATTATTAACCCGTCAAGAGGAATTGAGTGCGCCGGATATTGCATCGGGCCAAATGATGCTAGATGCGCTATTCAGTAGGCGATTTCCTGATCATGAATGTGGCGAAGGTTGCACTGGTGGCTGGTCTAAATCTGGCGGCGACAAGGGCCCCTTCGATGAAGGGCCGGTCACTCACATGGTTCAGTAATCGTGCAGGCCCTTTTCAGCTCAGGGAAGGATCACCATGGAGACTCAGAGCAAAAAGCGAAAATCTGGTGTGCCAACTGGTAACGCCGGGGAGTATTTCGTCATGGGCGAATTATTGAGACGCGGCTATGACGCCCAACTCGCGGACTGCAATACCAAAGGCTATGACATTCTTGTAGGGCGCCCCACGGAAACGGCTCTTCGGAAGGTTCAAGTGAAGTCCGTTCGTACTCAGCCGTGGTATGTCAGCAAGTCCCAGTTCACTGAAGAGAGCCTGGACTTCGTAACAATTTACGTTTTGGTCGGCTCAGAAAAGAGCAGTCCGCAGGTGCGATACTTCATCGCAAAGAATCGTAAAGTTGCAAGACATGCTCATTGGCCGGTTGGCTGGCCCTCTAGTGGCTTTATGGACCTCAAAGCAGTCGAACGATTTGAAGACGCTTGGCAGAATGTTCACTTCAGGTGAACCATCGGGCTAAGAAAAGCGCTGATTTGAGGGTCTATTTAATACGTGGGATCGTCGACGTGAAAAGTTGGCTTGTATGCTGCAATCCTCATTGAGATCGTGTTTTCACGTATTTTCAGGCGAATTGCGATTTTGTAGACTTTGTCTGCAAAACTCGAGCGGATGATTCAGCTCATTCCGAGTCCCTGCCCAACGGATACAGATTGGTTGGTTTCGAGCGCGGCCGTCTTGGTCACCTCTGTGCCGAGTTGCTGGCCAAGTTTTGCAGCGTCGTCGGTGAATATCGTTGCTTCATGGCTGGCGCGGGAAACGGCAACGTAGCCAAATCGGGAACTGAGCAGGTCTGGGTGGACGCTCGTGTCGGCATGAATCAGCACGCGCTCGGAAGTGAGGCCCTGCGCGCTATGGCTGGTAACGGCGTAGCCATGGTCGAAGTGACGATGTTCGGCGGAATTGAAATCGATATGGCGGTTGTCGTCGAGCCGGGCGGCAATTCTGCCGTCTGGCGAGATGGATTCGATCACTGCGAGATCGCGGTTGGCGACGCCGAGCGATTTGTTTGGGGCTGTGAACTGAATGCGGTCGCCGATGGAAAAGTCGTGAGCCGTTTCCCTAAACACGCTCACGCCTGTAATTCGCCGGGCATCATATGTAATGCAGTCGCCGGAGTCTTTCTGCACAGTCAGCAGGTTCTGCGTAGCATCAACAGCCGTAACCTTGGCGTAGGAACCGGCGTCGATTCCGGTAGCTTTGCTGCCACGCGCGTAGCGCACGATGTCGCCCGTTTCGTAATGGTTTGCCCACGCTCGTTCAGCGCCGGTCATGTCCTGCCGCTGTACGAGAATCCGCAAGCCGTAGTCTTCGGTCGAAAGTGCGCCGTTTGTTTTCAGTTCCGAACGCACAGCGTTGTTTAGTTCGCGACGAGAGGCGTTGTCAGGCGATACGATCAGCGTATTCGCGGGCGATTCAGCATATGTACGGGCAATTGTACGGATGCGTTCTCGTGGATTTGCGATCTCCTTAACACGGCCCTGGCTCTGGAGGCGATCCAAAGCGGCGGCGGATTGGCCATGAGCAAGCAGCTCGACGGCGGACTTGAGAGTCGGATCGCGCTGTCGGACGATTTCGTCGAGTCTCGCGGTGCGCATCCCAGCCTGTTGCAACTGCTCAAAGGGACGGCCCGCTTCGACTCCCTGATGCTGCCGCGTGTCGCCGATGAGGAGCACGCGATCATTCGGTCCAAGGCGGGTGAGAAACTCGCGCACTTGGCGAGTGCTCGCCAGGCTCGACTCATCGACAAAGTAGAGCCGCCTGGTTTCTGCGGCGATCTTGTTTGGGCGGGCGCTCGCAAGGAAGGCTTGCAGAGTTCCCGCTTCGATTCCCGCCTCACGAAGTTGCTTTGCGGCGCGGGATGTTGGCGCAAAGCCACGGACTTCGTAGTCCCGACCTTCGGCTGCGGCTCGGAGAACAGACAGTGTCGTCGTCTTACCCGCCCCGGCAAATCCCTGAATGCCCTGAACCCTGTCTGCCGAACTCAGCACTTCTTCAACGACATTTTTCTGAGCCCGATTCAGGCGGGGATGATCCTGAGCAATCTGATACGCTTCGGGCCTGTTCGCCACCGGCTGCACCTGGCGCTGGCCCTCCCGGACGCGATCAATGATTTCCCGTTCCGCCTCGATGGTCCGTGCCGTTGTGAACTTGCGACCGGGCATATTGCCCTGCCGTTCGACGGTCTGGAATTCGCCGGACGCCACACGGGAATTAAGATTCGCTCGCACCTGCGAGTAGGTAACGTAGCCCATGCCACGACGGAGCGCGTCGCGGACAAGCGCACGCTCATCCACAACCGCCTCCCGTTCAAAGTTCTTATCACGGGAAAAGGTGATCGACTCTCGGACGCGCTGTTGAGGGTTCACTTCCTGGTTCTGCGTCCGGGCGCGCTCCTGCGCCGCACGAACGACTGCTTCGGCCTGATTGCCATATTCACCGGCGAGCTTCCGGTGCGCCGCCATAACCTCTCCGAGCGAGTGAATCTCTTTGTGATCCCGGGTTGAATGGGCAGCGATCTCTGCTGCTTCCTTCCCGTTCCTACCCGTTCGTTCCAGGTACTCGCGTATCTGTTGGCTGCGCGGACTCGAAGCGTCAAGATACTCCTGCGTGTAACCTTTCACTTCCGGCGCGCCGCTGCGTCCGACCGTGATTTCATATCCAAGTTGACGGAGCCGGTAGGTCAATTCCGACTGGTAGATCGCTGTAGCGAACTGCTGGGAAGCAAACAGACTCTGCGGCTGCAGAGCACGGTATTGGCCGTCTTCAAGCTGCGTCATATTGAAGACAACGGCGTGCGTGTGTAGTTGCGGAGCAGCGTAGCCATCGACGGGCCGGGCCGTGTCGTGCTCGAATTTAGCGGCAACGAACTTGCCAGTGGACTCGGCCGGGTGATTCCCGCCGATGCGCGCCAGCGTGTAATGCTCAAGGTGTTCAAGCGCTGTTCGAACGGCCTCACGGTGCGCTTCGCGCACTCTGTAGTCACCGCCGACCAATGCTGTGAGTGAAACCGACTTCGGAGCGGAGAATGTTGCGTCCCACCCAGCGCGATGCTCCATCGTCTTGATGCTGTTCCCGTCGCCATCCTTATATTCATAGGAAGCGCGCTGGCGAACGAGCTGCTCGCCAGTTTGCGGATGCTGGCCTTGACTGAGCCGGGAAAATTCCTCGGCAGCAACTGCTCCGGCAAGGCCGAATTTCTCCGCTAGCCGACCCTGCCACTCCCCGATCGTCTCGCCGCGCTGGGACCAATAGTTCTGCTCCTTGGCGGTGAATTCCTTCTGATGGTAGCTCTGCGCCTGGCCCGCAGAGAGCGGTTTGGAGATCGTGAGCATACGTCGTCACAGCTTGTTAGTGTCGAAGGAAAGAGCCTCCTGCTTCGGGTTGGGCGCAAGCTGTTTCGCGCGCTTCGGTGTTCTGTCGCGCTCGATAGGCCGAACCACATCGCGCAGGTCGCGCTTGACGAGGTCATCAGCGATCTCGGGCAACTCCACTTTGGGCAACCGGAAGCGAGTGACGCAATTCTCGTATTTTAGGTACCCGTGCAGGTCAGGCAGACCCTCGATTTCCGACGCCATGACCAGCGGCTCGATCTGCCGATCAAGCGAGAAGTTCCGGCCCCGCCGCGTGCCGTCGTAGTGTGTCTCCTTCAAGCGTTCGATTTCCACGTCGCCAACGGCTTTGCTCACCCACTGCGCCGAGGGCGGATCGGTGACCCGGAAGTACATCTTCGAAGCCGGTTGCGAGAGCATAGAGCTGGCTTGCGTGCCGTAGTTGGCTTCGAGCTGCGCCGCGTTTTGGAAACCGAGGACAATTGGATTGCCCCACTTCCTGCTCTGCGTCAGGGCTTTGTGGAGCGACGGGAGCTTTTCGAGGTCCGCGAGTTCGTCGATGACATACCAGCTCGGATGGTGGTGCGGCTCGGGCCGGCTGAGAAGGCGCATTACCAGCAAGTCAAACCAGACAGTGATGAGGGGCCGCAGAGCCTCTATGTAGCTGGGGAAACTGGTAATGAAGATCCAGCCCCTGCGTTCCCGTGCCCACTCGCGTGCGGTCCATCGCATCTTGGTTTTCTCGACCGGCGGCAAATAGCGAAGAGCATTCGCCACCATGCTCAAGGAACTCAGGACACCGGCGCGCTGATTCGGAGCATAGGCATCGATCAATTCCTCCATCTCTGTCCCCTGAACCTTCTTTTCGATCACCGCGGGATTCGACATCCACGCCACGAGGTCCGCCGGGCTGGGTCCAAACGTCAGCAGGTAGGCGAAAATCTTGCGCGGCGCATCGATGAAAAACCTGTTCAGATCATGCTCCGGAAACAGCGCCTTGGCCATGGTTTCGGCCTCGGCCATATCCTCAACCTCATCGACCGGTGACCAGTAGGGACAGCGCAGGTCAACGGGATTGAGGACGATGTCGCCACGCTTTTCGTCGTAGAACTGCTTGAGAAATCCGGCCGAGGAGTCGTACAGGATTGCGTTGTCTCCGCGGGCTCGGACTTCAAGAAGGATTTGTCGGATCGCCGTTGACTTGCCCGAACCCGTATCGCCGATCACGGCGAGATGCTTGTTTTCTGCGAGTGCAGGCAGGCGGACAACCGTGCCTTTCTTGTTCACAACCAGGCCCAGTCCGTGCGGCTTGAATCTTTCCGTGAAAGCCGCCGGCTCGAGCATTTCGGGTCCGCGAAGCCGGCGACCGTAGCGCAGTTGTCTGCGACGAGCGATGTCCTTCGGGATGGCGAGCACAAGAGCAATGAGTAGCAAAGCAGGCGCAGCCTCAAGCGGGCGGACGAAAAGCTGGAGCGGTCCCTGGCCCGCATAGACCCATCGCGAGAGCCAAGCATGGAGAGGCGCATTCTGATAGATCCGCTCCGGCTCCCGGAAAAGCGCCCGCGCGCTACCGTTCACGGCGTCCGGCGAGAGCTCCAGGGGAATCGGTTTGCCGCTCGACTGTTCGCTCTTGCCTTGCTTCACGTCGTCAGCCAAAGCCGGACGCAGCTTGCCGCTGGCATCGAGAACGTATAGTAATTGGTACTTTCCTGCGGGCCGCATCGCGCCGGCCATCTCGCTGCGCAGGTAGTAGGGCAAATAGTATTGCTGGAGCGGTGAGAGGGTGAATCGGAAGCAGAGGTACATGAAAAGTGCCAATAGAAAGGCGCAGGCAAACAACGCTGCCCACGAATAGACCGGGCCATGCGGTGGCCAGATGACAGACTCATTCCTGCCCCATTTATAGATGTTGGTCATCGGGCCTTTCCTCCCTTGACGCACGCCGGGCGAGAAGCTCGCGAGCCTTCGTTTGCTTCGTTGCCTGGATCTGTTCGACAAGTCTCTGGAACTGTTCGGGGCTGATTTTCTGGCCCGCAGCAAGCGGCTGTAGAACGTTAAGCAGCAGCAACTGAAGTCCAACGAGTTCCGCGAAAGCGTACTCCGCGATTCGTTCTTCGCTTCCAAATCTGACGGCCCTCGACAGGAATTCGCGCGCCCACTCTCCGGGAGTCCGCCCCTCCGACCACGCAAGTTTTTCAAGTACCGCAAATTCTGATTCACTGAGGCGGACTCCGACCTGTCGGCTTCTTGTGTCTGGCCGTTGCGGAGCTCGGGCTTCGCTATCGATCAATGATTTCGTCGCCATGTGTACTCTCCATACGTGCCGCACCAAGCAACAACTCTCGGTATCAATCGCTACCACGACCTCATCAACTTATTCATTCCAAACGCGGTGTCATTCGCTACCACGCGGTAGCAAACGCAACCCTTTCAGGGGTGGAGTGTCGAAATGAACCCGGTGCGCAGCACCGAACGGGCACTTGTACCGATGCGATTAGCCGCGTCCGCGAGAATCATGGGCCGCCTCGGATGATTTAGCTGGCCTGGCAGAGCCATTCGTGGGCTCAGACGCCGACCCATTCTGACCAGGCTGGCGGACCCGGAGACTCTGTGGAACATGAGCAGCCTGCGGGGATTCAAGGAACTCCTGGAAGTCCTTGTCTTTGGTGAAGACATAGGCCATTGCTTTATCTACGACTTCATCAGCGGTTGTCTTCAAGAAGGCGGCATACTGGTCGATCCGCTGGGCAGTCGTGTCCTCGATGCGGATCATGGCGGAAACATAACGGCGGGTTTGAGCAATTTCAAGCAACGGCATAACGGGACTCCTTGGGGTTGGGAATGCGGTCGCCCTCGGACACGGGAAGAGCTTGGGCGGACCAGAGGATCTGGACGGCATAGGCCCGGCAATGGGCCGGGGAAAACTCGAAACGATGCTTAGCTTCGAGCATGGTCAACACGTCGCCAATCGGGATGCCATCGGCGAGCCAAAGTTGAGCTGATCGGATGTCTTCGGCAGGGCGAAGCGATCGGTGATGAGCATTGAATCCCGTTAGCCGTTCCCTCGCCCATTCAGTCTTCGCGCGGAGCGATTGAGGTCCACGAACTTCGCATTTGCGAGCGTTCTTCAGCATGGCATTGCCTCCACTATCGGCTGGGTTTCCGTGGGGAATGCGTACTCGGTTTCGAACTGCTGCGAGCGGCGGTCATATCCGATAACCCGCAACACTTCACGGACAATCCTGCGGCCTGGCTCGCGTTCGATGTGAACCACGTAATCGATCGCCTCGGCAATCTCGGCCTCGATGTCGCCGTAGGTCATCTGGGAGTTGCCCCGGAGAACCAGGTTGGCAAAGCGGCCTAATGCTTTGGCCGCAGAGTTGGCGTGAATGGTCGCGAGCGACCCGGAATGCCCAGTGTTGAGCGAGTCGAGCAGGGTTCGTGCCTCGGTACCGCGGACTTCGCCGACGATGATTCGATCCGGGCGGCAACGCAGAGCCGTGCGGAGCAGCTTCTCGAACGACAGTGGCTCCTTGAACGTATCGGTCTGACACTCGAACGAGACAAGGTTGGGCTTCGGGATGCGAAGCTCGGCAGTGTCCTCGATCGTCACAATCCGCTCGTCATCGGGAATGGATTGGGCAAGCACATTGAGTAGCGTGGTCTTTCCGGTTCCTGTCCCGCCGCTGATGAGCAGCGTCTTGCCGCTGCGAATCTGGTCAGCCAAATAGTCGGCGAGCCCGCGCGAAAGCGTGCCGCGAGCGATCAGGTCATCAGCGGCGAAGTGCCGGCCCGTGAACTTGCGAATAGTTAAGCCCGGCCTGGGTTTCACCGCTGGAGGGATGTAGGCGCAGATGCGACTGCCATCGGGGAGCTGCGCTTCAAGAACGGGATTATCTTCGTCGAGGCGCTTGCCGAGATTATTGGCAATGACTTCGAGCCCAGTGCGAAGACTTCCTGGATCGAACGCTATCTCCGGTTGCGGAAGCATCTGCCCCTCGCGTTCCGCATACCAGGTCGCGTTAGGGTTGCCCATGATCTCGCTCACGTCGTCGTCGAGCAACAGTGGCTCGATGGGGCGAAGAAACGGAATCAGAAGATCGAAGCTCATGCGGCGCTTCCGTTGTAGAAGCCCGGCTTTCACGCCGGGCTTCGCTTGAGAGGAAGAGGCGGTTCAGGCCGCCTCTTCCTCGGGGTTGAATTCGGCGTCCGCAGTTTCTTCCGGACCGGACTTCTCAGCGCGATCGAGCTTGAGGATTGAAGAGACGCGCACTTCCCAAACACGCTCGTTGCGGCCGGTCTTCTTGTCCGTGCGCTCGCGGCTCCGTAGTTCGCCCTCGACGGCCAGGTGAGCGCCCTTCTTGAGGGTCTTCGCATATTCGGCGAGTTTGCCCCAGACGATGCAGCGATGCCATTCGGTATGGCCGTTATACTCGCCAGTCTTCTTGTCCTTGTACGAACTCTTGGTGGCAAGCGAGAGCACGGTGAAGCTGGCGCTGTTGGCGGTGTGGGCGCTGGCGTCCTGCCCGAGGAATCCGATAAGCGATATGCGGTTCTGATACATGGTGAAGTCTCCTGAGGTGAATTCCCGGATTGGCCGGGTCACCCATTGGCGAAGCCTGAGCGAGTGGTCCCGGCTCCCAAGCGCCAAGCCGCGCTTTCTTGGAGGGCGCCCTTTAGGGAGGAACCAAGACCCGAAGGGCGTTCGCCCTTGTGAACGAAGCAGAGCGGCGCCGTGCCGCCGGGCGCCGGAGCTGGCCCGAAGCGTGTGACTGGACAAGCAAGGAAGAAACGGGGAGACGAGCGCCCTCATGGCCGCGTCTGTAAATTGATCTAGAAGGTGCAGCAGCGCGCCGTCAAATACCCGTTGCAACTTCTTGGCAGTCGTGTCACAGTTCGAATGAGGAGTGGCAATGCGCGAAGGACAACGAAGAGCAAGAAGCCGAGGGACAGTCCAGCTGCGCCGCAAACGGCGATTGCCACCTGTTATCTGCCCGAATAGGTGCTCCCATGGCATTTCTGTGCGCCAGCGGCGTGTAGAGCCTGGAGAAGTCGGAATGGACAAAGCCGCGGTGGCTGCGGCTCGATTGCATGAAGGCGGCCATTTGTTCCGATGCAGCCATTGCGGATGTGTTTGGGAGTCGTACCGCGATGACTTCATGGAGCGAGCAGTACGCAAAGTCGGGACATACGACGGTCCTGGCCCTGAACTTGGCTTTGTTCTTCGACGTGAATCGTGAGTTTGCCGCATTGCGTTTTCACTCGAACGCCTGGTCGGCCCGGAAGCGGACGATGGTCAACCCGAGTGGGTTCACGGCCAGTTCATTATTCTTGACTTCCTCCCGGAACACGTAGGTCACGCTGGCTGTCCATCGTTCCCGTTTGAGCTGAGATTGATCCGCGGGATTCGTGAAGACTTTCTCGAACTCAATTCGAGCCGAATAGGGCGACTGCCGAAGGTCGTCGAGAATGACGTTCTTTACCTCCACGTCTACAAACGGGAGCGAGCCGTCCTTGGCGTAGTCGGCGATCACATTGTCCTTGCGCTCCTGGTCGATCACAGCACGCTGCACGTCGCCATTGAGGAAGTAAAGGGCGCTCGTCTGATCACGCTCGATCGTGAACCGGTTCCGGCTGAAGTACAACTGCGCCCAGCGCGTCAGGTAGTATTTGTTCTCTGCCTCTTGCGGCTTGTACTGGAAGTTGCGGTAATCGACAGCTTCGGCACGGCCAACCTCGTTGATTCTGACAATCAGTGGATGAACGCTCGCAAGGGCCATCTGGCTGTGGTACACAAGGGCGGCAAGCGCGACGCAGACCGCGGCAAGCACAAGGATTGTGATCTTCAGGTATGTGTTCATTACCAGCGGATCGCCGTACTGCTCCAGGTAGTGTTCCGCCGCGCGTGTGATCTCCGGTGCAGGCTTCGCCACAGTCGCCATTGAATCCCTCCGTGTCTCCTAAACCATCCTGAGAACCGCAGCGGTGATGAGCCCGCTTGCGCCAATCCCGTGCCCGCCAACATGGCCAGAGAAGAGTGACGCGGTCATTGTTGGGATCTTGAGGAGTATGAATCCGGCAACGAAACAGAGGATGAGGAGGCCGGGCATCAAGGTAATCAACGCTCGTGGATCGGAAGCGTTATTCGCTCCGCTAGTCAAATATGTGATGAGCAGATGGCTCATTACGCTTAACGTGGCGGCAGCCACCACCTTGTAAAACTCGAAACCAACAAATGCCTTTAGCCAACCCCAAAACAGAAACTCCGTCTTGTCGAACACCATCCAGGGGATGAAAACAGGGCCTACTAATCCGACGATCGTCGCGCCGATTGCGCCATAGGCGATGATGACTCCAATAAGTGCCGTAAGAACGGAGAGGATGACCTGAACGGTATAGGTGCAGAGCAACGTGTATGGTTCCGTCAGTGAAGGGGACATCGTGCCCACCTTACCCAAAGCGGCGTGAATTGTGTCTTGAACTTCCTGGGTCGAATCGCTTCCGATGTAGTCAACTAGACTGCTGGTGCCCCCGCTCACAAAGCCCTTGAGCGAATAGCCAATGCCCGGGATGCTGCTGTCGTAAAACTTAACAAATGAATATGCGAATGTGATGAGCAGAAAAAAACTCAGGAACTTCGCCAAATTGAAACCAGAACCGCCGTGGACGGAGGCGAGAGCCTCTTGGATCCCAAACCATGCGAGCATGACCGTGGCGAGAGAAAGGACCATGTGAAGGCCGAGTGTGTCAACCGATGGCGCCGCTGTCGCGGTGAGGTTGTCGCAGCCATTCTTGATAAGGATAAGAAAATCCATCGATGTCCCCCCACTCAGTAGTGGAAAGCCCAGTTCGTCCCCGCGCTGCTTTGCTGCGGAGTCACCGCATTGAAGTTTTGCTGATAGCCATTCGCCGTGACGAAAAGCGATTTCAGATTGTCCTGCTGCACTTTTTGACCGACGATCTGCTGTAGAGCAACGGCCTGGTTGATCTGATTAGCTTCCTGTTGTTCCTGAATCAGCAGGATCATCGCCTTGTTGATCCGCTGCAGGGCTGCCATCTCCGTATGCTGCGTGGGGTCTGAAGATTGCGAGGCACTGATCAGCGCATTGATGTCCGCCTGCCGCTGCTCTGAGTTGGCGCGAATTGTGCCGAGCGTTTGCATGTTGCTCGTCGTCACCGAATCGCTGAGATCAACCGTGGCCCCCTGAGCGGCGATTTGCTGTTGCCCGAGAGGGCTCAAGTTGCCGTAACCGTTGATTTGCCCGGTACGCGGAATCGTGGCCTGCTGATAGCCAATGCTGACTCCGACCCCGGTATTGACAGAGGCAGCCCATTGCCGCGAATTGCCGTACGTGTTGGCAGCCTGGTTGAGGGCCATCCAATACGTTGATGGCGATAGGAAGGGTTGATAGAGGGTTTGAGGTGCTAATGACATTTCGTGCGCAAGGTTGTATGTGGCAATGGCGTTGTCGGCTAGGCGGACAGAATTTGTGAAGATCTGTTGGCCTTGGCTGATCTGCTGGATCGCGTGGGCTGATTGCGTGGGATCGTAAACGACCCCTGACCCGAATTGAGCTTGCGCGGGCAACACTCCGAGTGCCACCGCGAGAACCGCGGTCGTGAGGGAGAATCTCATGTGTTTTCTCCGTTACTACTTCTTTGCGCGCTCAGCCTGCAACCGGTTCCAGGCGTCGGCGAGCTTTTGTTTTTCGTCGGCACACTTTGGACTCAGTTTCTGTGGCAAGTTCAGCATTTCCGCCGAACAATCTTTCTGAAACTGATTTCCCAACTCGTCGTACTGTTTCTGGATATCTGCTACTTTCGTTTCATGGCTCCTGCATCCCGCTAACGCGCAGCCGAGAATCGTAGCCACCGTCAAGAGCGTCATCTTTCTGCGCATCGTTTCTCCTTTAGAACGTCTGCGGAATCGTGTGGTTCTCATATGCAGGCAACAGCACATCCTGAGTGAAGTAAACCTTGACGCGATGGCCCTCCCGAATCGTAATCGTCGGCGGAATCTGGAGGAAGCGATCGAGAACCGTAGTGGCGGATTGCGAAACGCTGGCCGAGGATCCCGTGACAAATGCCTGGGAGCCGTTGGTCGAGATGGTTCCACCGCCTTCTTCGATCTCGCCCGCGCCGGCGATCACGCCCAAGGCAATCGAGGTGCCGAAGATCTGCATGTAATGATTGTTCACTTTGTCTTTCAATCCCTCTTCGCCGATCTGGTCAAGGCCGTGGAACTGGTCGAGATCGACCGAATAGCCGTCCGGCATAATCATCCGGTGAAATACGACGGCCAGTCGCCGCTGCTGGCCGAAACCGGTTGAGCCGATCTTGCGGGCCTCTCCGAGCACAATCGTGCCCTCCGGGACCAGGACATGTTGCCGGTCGTGCGAATAGATGGGATTGGACACTAGTACTTTCACCGGGCCGACGGCGTCTCCATCAAGCCGATTCATGAGCACTGCATCCAATGTCGTTCCCTCATAGATCACGTACGGTTGGCCCGTGGCCGCATCAATATTCACTTCCGGCTTGTGCTGCGCCGCGAGTTGTTGCGTTTGCGCGGACGAAGGTGCCGGGGGATCGCCTGCGGCGCGCGGCCCGATCAGACTGCTGGCGCTCGGGTCTGGCGAAGACTGCGCCGCGGCAACGCTTTGCTGCGGGCCGGTTGCGCCTGAACTATCTGCCAAGGCAGCAGAGGAGGGTTTCGAGGTAGGCTGGTCCGGCGCACGCGTGTATACCAGGTTCGATGCAAACCGTGAGGCGTAAGCAAGTTCCCGGTCCTTTGCGGCAAGCTGCTGTTCTTCTTGGGCGGCAGGAGACAGTTGCGGTTGTTGCGGGGCGCAGGGCTGACCGGGGACACAGGGCGCGGGCTGACCATTCGGTCCATAAGCGGCCGCTACCGCCTGCTGGGCTGGCGTCGCATTCGGCAGGGAAGGGTCCGCAGTGCCTGTACCCTGTTGCGCCATCTTCTGCTCGGCAGCGGCGGCCTGGCTCCTAAGCTCCTGGGCATTATTGTCTGTGTTGTCCTGGAGAATGGGCTGCGAAGCCTGATGTGAGGTGCCGTCCTGTTTCGTTGACGGCTTTTTGCCCGTTCCGCTGAAGAACGCCGCAGCGATAACCAGGCCGGCGGCGCCCAAATAGAGCGCGGGCTTCAGGTTCTTCGGCAGAACGCCTTTCGGATCTCTCTTCGTTTCGTTCCGTACCGAATCGGCGATCGCTGGATCAACGGACGTGGCCATCGGCTCAGACATATTCGTCCTCCGCTATCCCTTACGGCTGAAATCCATCCGCTTCTTGCCCAGTTCTACATAACCGGAATCCATCACCTTGGGGATGACATACGTTCCATTCTCAAGTTGGTAGGAAACAAGATTCGGCTTGCCGTCTCTCATCTCATAAATCGAGAACTTCTCCGACGCGTTGGTTTTGATATAGGTGAACTTGTCGTCGTGATAGATTGCCTCGATATCGAACGGCTCCTCATTGGCATGGAAACTGTAGTCGAATTTCAGCGAGAGTGGGTAGGCGCTCCTATATTCATCGACGGCATCGGTAATGTGCGCTTGAACCGCGGCCAGGGCCTGCTGCGACTGCTCCAATTGCGCAGCTGGCACAAATTGTGGCGGTCCGCTGGCCGCAACCATCGAAGAGTGATCGGCGGGAACCACAATCACCTTGAGGTCTGGCGGCGGATCCGAGGCACCCGTTGCGGCCGACACATCCTGCAGTGTGAAGCTGTAGATGTTGCCCTTGTCGGTAATGAGATTCAGGTTCGAACTGATCCCGGCTTTGGCAGGATGAACGAAGCAGAAATTGCCGACAACATCGACGATCCAGAAGTCCTTGTCGCCGGTCGCGGCCTCCATGATTTTCTCTGTAGCTGGAAGCTCAATGAGCGTTGTGTATTTCAGCTTCGAGTGGATCGGAATTATGTCCTGTGAGTGATACTGAACGGTACGGGCCGAGGCCTCCTGTGCAGATGCTCCCAGTGTGGGTAAGAGCACCGCGAGTCCTGCGATAAAGATCAGTTTGGTTTTCATGCTGCTGCTCCCCGGGGATTGAGAGTGAGTGCGCTAGTGGGAATACCTGAGTGGAACGGGAACTTGAGAGCAAGTTCGCGAAGGCCGGCAGGGATGCCGTAGCGATTGAAGAATTCCTGCCGCAACAGGTTCTTGTCGGCGCTGTTGACAGCCATCCAGTGCGTGACGGAATCGACGTACAGACGAACCTTTTTGGAACCATACGGCTGGCAAACGACCATCTGACCCGGTGGGACCAGGCCTGCGATCAGGTCAATTTCGGTCGGGTTCAGATGGAACGCCTCGCGGTAAAGATTCACGTCCATCTCGGGATTGGCGAGAAAGATCTTCGTTGGGCAACTTTCGGCGACGATGTGCAGCATCCCGGATTCCTGTAGCTCTTTGATTGATTGCGTAGCCAGAATCATTGCCGCTTTGTGCTTACGCCATACCTTCTGCGCCTGGACGATGTAATCACGAATAACCTCGTTCCGCATGAAGAGCCAAGCCTCATCCATGAGAAAGGTCTTGAAGGTGGCAAGCCGCCGCGGGTCGCAAATTTCCTGTGATGCCCGATGGAGAACGTAAAACAGGAGCGGTTCCAGCAACTCCGGTGCATCGCCCCAGCCGGAAAAGTTGAAAGTTTGGAACTCGCGGAAGGTTAGCGTGTCGTCTGGATTATCGAAAAGGAATCCGTACTGGCCTGCGCGCGTCCAACGATAAAGCCGGTCCTTGAGTTCTCCGATGATGCTTGCGAGATTGGAGAGGGTCCGCTGGGCGGGTTCCAGCATGTAGATCCGCTCGATCGCGTTCCACAATCGGATCTCGTCTTTGAAGTCGATTCGGTATCGCTGGCCGTCGCCCTCGATGAGCACGCGCATCAGACTGAAAAGGAACTGCTGGTTCTCCCTGGTCGGTGCGAGAGAGAACGGATTGATGGTGAAAGCACGTTCCTCGCGGCCGACGTTGAGATACGACCCGCCGAAGATGTGGGTCAACGGCTCGAAGCTGCCACCGATATCAAAGATGAATGCGACCGGCGAGTATTTCTGGGCATTCTGCAGCAGAAAATTGCACAGGTACGATTTGCCCGATCCGGTCATACCCAGAATCAGCGTGTGCGCCACTTCTCCGCAATGCAAATTCAAGTAGTAAGGCGTCTGGTTGTCAGTTTCCAGAACTGCCAGATACTCTGCGCCGAGGTAGGTATTGGTCTTCTCACCGGGCAGGATCGTGAACAGAAAGCTCAAATCGGCGTAATTCGTGTTCAACAAGTACAGCCTGCGCAAGTTGAATGCGTAGTTGCCGGGAACGATGGCAAAGAAGGCATTGAGCTGGTTGTACGTTTCGGCATACAGCGTGCCATCGGCATTGGTAAAGATGCCGGCAAATTCGCCGACCACAGAGTCGACTGCCTGCCGGTCTTTGCCGTAGAGCAGAATGGTCAGTGAGAACTCTCCCAACTGCTGGCCGTCGCCCAAAGCCCGCAGACAGTCACCCAGGTCTTCAATGTCCGCCTGCTTCGATTCATCCACAAGAACATCGCGTGGGTTGGTCTTCGCTGGATCGTTACCCAGTTGCGAGATGAAGCCGGTCTTCGAGATGTTGAAATGCCGGCGGCGCTTGTTTACTTCCTTGCGCGCCGCTCCGGCGGGAAGCGGAACCCATTCAGAAATTGCGATGAAGTTGACCGGAACCTTCAGCAGGGCGTCGAGAGCCAGCGGCCGGGTCTCGCCGATCGCCTCCTTCATCGTTAGAACCCGAACGAAATCGTCCCCTACGCGAAGGTGGTCGCGCTCGCTCTCAAGCAAGGAATTCGGGACCTGGTAGTCGAGAAATTGTGTGTGCCCTGGTTCGCCGGCGATGCGCCAGTCGTCATAGTTGACCAGCCGTCGGAAGAAGCGGAACTGGTCTTTGTGGTCCAAAAGCTCGATCCGGACGAAGTCGGAGAGCTGGTGCACGAATGCCTGCACCTGCTGCTCGAGACGCGCCAGGTCGCGTTCGATCTGCGACCTCAGAAGCGTCTTCATCCCTTTATTGGTGAATTGGGCTTTCAGCTCGTTGATAGCGCCTGCCGGATCATGAGGGAGCCGGCGCAATGCGGCAGCCACCCCAGTCCTCGACCGCGAGCCTTCGAGCAAAATTGCATAGTAAATTTCGATCTCAAACAACCGGTCCGCTTTCTCGCGAAAGAGCTCTTCGCGGCAGTCCACCGACTCCTGAACCACTGGATTTTCGTATCGTGCGAATGGGATTTCGGGCCGGTTGGTCTTAAAAAGGTACTGATAGGTATGGAAGCCGGGGCCGAAGTTCTTGAGGGCGGCTTCAAGACGCTTCACTGCATATTCCTGCTCACCGTAATCGAGGCTTTCGTAATCCACGCCGCCAACACGCAACACCATACCGAGATCGCCGCTCTTAGTCAGAAACGTCGTCTCGTTCCAGAATCCATAGAGATTGATGTGGTCACAGAACGAGGCGGAATCCTTCCAGGCCTTGATGGCTTTATCGAGGCGCAGCATCAGAGCACCTCCACGCGCGGCGTTGTCTGTTTCGCTGCGTCATAACGAGTCTTGTATCGCTCGGAACGCGCGAGAATGCGCAGAAATGCCGGATCGGTATTTGTCACCCAATGGCCGAACGCATACCCGCCAATGAAAACCGCGATACCGGCCAGAAGGCTATTGAAAAGATTGAATGCGCCGACTGCGGCAACACACACGAAAAAGAAGAGCGTCCGCTCCACACCCAGGTACGTAAGAGGCTTATGCAGGCTCTTGTACACCCGGTTCCGTCGGCGCGTTGTTGCCTGTGCCTGCATTTGTGGGCCCTCACACGTGCAGAATCGAGCGATAGCAAATGACGTTCCGAAGCAGCACGATCAAATACCCCAGAGCCAGCTAAGGACATTGGCGGCGAGGACAGCGATGCCCGTACCGGCTGCTACCCCGGCGAGAGTCTTCTTCGCACCCGGCTCTCCGTGGGCGAACTGATAGCCGCCGATCACGATGGCGATCAAGCTGGCGACCTTGGCAATCGTTCCAGTGAAGAGGGTCTGCAGGTTGGTAAATCCAGTGTCGAAAGGTGATCCACTCTGCGCTATCGCAAGAGCAGGAAACAGAACGAGGGAGGCAAAGAGGGTGACGGATCGACGAACCGGGCGAAACCATCGCAATGCGGCGAGGCGGCGTCCCGTATTGAGCGGGGAAAGAGCAGTCATCGGACACCTCCAGCGGCCCTGCCGGGCCGTGTTATGTCGAAACTCTGCCCTGAATGTCCGTTTGCGTCCAATGACACAGGCTCTAGATGTGATGACGGCGAAGCATTACTGTGACGTCTTCTTGCTCTCCAAGTAAACGCCGCGCCTCGCTCCTCGCGCCCGATCTATCAGAAGCAACCCGCCTCGCCGGGCAGCCGAAGTAATTGCCCACGCAGGTCCAGATTGCCTGTTTATGCTATACTTCGCGCGCGGGGTGGGAGAAATAAATGCCTGATTCTAGACAGGATATGACTGAGCGATTGCGTGTCAGCTCTGATCGAATTCTTAGGGAGTTGTTCGTCAGGAAACCCCTTGTCCGAGCGTCGGAATCGTTGAAGGCCGACCACAGTTTCAAGACAATGTTTGACCGCGCAGGTGCCCTCTACAGAGTCGGGAATTACTCAGACGCTGCGACGCTGTTTCGGCAACTCGCGACTGAAGCGGAGGCTCAAAGGGCTGGAATGGGCCTTATTCCACTTATCAACACAGCTGCGTGCGTTATTGCGCTAGGTGATTATTCGTCAACCTTCGAGCTGCTCGAACCAATCTGCGAGCGCGCTGCTGCGAAAGGGTACCCTTTGTGGAATTTCTCTGTCGCCGCATTCCATAAAGGAGACCTCGGTAAAGCACTGTCAGCAATGCAACGGTGGGCCTCATCTGCATATCGCTCGGAGAGAGCGCGGGGGCGACTTATAGGTGCAACCCTTGCACTTAAGATGCGTGATCCTAAGTTAGCGGTCGAGTGTTTGCGCGAAGCATCTGAAGACGACGAGACATTTGTTAAAGCACAGCTTGGCATTCTGGATGGTAAACCTCCTGGTCATCGGATTCCACGGGAGGTTGGAACTAAGGTAATAAAGCCTCCGTCAAAGCTCGAATTGTTGCGTCTCGCGCAACTCATGCAACCAAAGAAGCCAGAACGTCGCCCTCAATTAGCTGTGACTCTATCTCCGCAGGAGATGGAGGAATTCTCAACTGCGATCGAGGCAACTGCCGACGCTCACTATGAGGCCGCGCTAAACATTCTTTCCAGTCTCGAGTTAAGTCATCCCGAACAAATCCACATCAAGTATGCGATTGCTGCATGTCGCCTAATAGCAGGTCAAGCTGCAGAAGCTCGCAATGTCCTGCTGAAGCTAGAAGCAGAGACTGAGAAATTAACCGGCGGTGCTTACTGGAATCTCGCATGTGCTGAGTTGCGGCTAAACAATGCATCGGGAGCTCTTCGCGCCCTGAGATTATGCTCGGCCACAGAGTATTACACAAACAGCACGGTGTGGAAGATTATCAACGAGCTGTCAGGTTCGCAGCGGCCAACAATTCCCCGCGAGTCCGAACGATCTAAGATGGGCGCGACTGACGGGGAAGCCAAGCCGCGCAGTCTGGCCGACATACGGGTCCAGGCGCTTCGCGATCTCATTCGTCCCAAGAAGGTCGATTCGGCATTTAAGCCCGATTTAGGCGGACTGCTTCGGAAAGATACTGAGGCAATTGAGCAGCTTCTCCGAGATGCCCGAAAAGCAGATCCTGCGGCTGCATTCAGCATGGTTGCCCCATGGATGAGCCGATTCCCCAAGATCTATACGCTAAAGGTTCATGCCGCGGGATATGCATTGAGTGCCGGACTTGTCGGTGAAGCATACAAATGCTTAGAAGAGGCCCGACGTTTGCGGCCACTAGACCGGATCTCGAGGTTCAACCTAGCTTACATCCACCTCGAGCGATCCGAGTTTGTTCGCGTCACACAAACATTAGAGGAAGAGATCACTTCATCTCGAATTGACAATTCTGATTACTGGCTTTGTCTTGCTATCGCGCGGTCCCTCAGCAATCAGGGAAATAGTGCTGAGGCTGCCGGCCGCGCACTGCAATTCAGCGCCCAAGGACAAAAGGTCAAAATTGAAGAGACCCTGCGCAACTGCAAAATATCGGTAGAGAGTCAACTGTCCGAGCTAATCAATCCCGTTACAGTGTGTGGACGAGAAACGCTCACGTTGCTGGACCAAGGGGAAGTGTCGAAAGCAATTGAAAGACTTTCAGCGATATGCGGGGAGCGGTTTGAGAATCTACCCGAAATCGGGAGGCGCACGGTACAGCCATGGTTTGAGCGCAGACTGAGTCATCGTAGGCGAGGAGATGCTCTCAAAGCATTCCGCACCGCAATCAGGAAATTTGATGACAGGGAATTCATCGACGCTGCAGCTGATTTTGCGCGCTTAAATGGCGACCATGGCGATGAGATTTTTTCGCAGAATCAACTAGCGGCATTGCTGGCTGGTCAGGAATACAAGAAGGCTCAGAATCTGGCGAGACGAACTGGGCGCGGCCAAAAACTCGGAAGCTGGAAACTTGCGTGCAACATCGCGTTGGCTTTCTATTATGGCGGTGACTTCCGCGCGGCAATTAATGTTTTAGACCGTAAGGTCACTAACGTTGGGAGAAGTGTCTCTGCGCTGAGAGCCGTCTGTGCAGAGTCCGGAATGGCGTCGCTTCCGACTTTTCGCGCGAAGTTGTTGGAATCACTTGAGAAATTGCGCGAAGTCAGCGCGCAACCCAGCGGCCATCTATTGCTTGCGATGGCTTGGGCCAATCTTCTCCAGATTCCCCCACGGATGGACTTCGCACGCAGTCTGATTTCAGATGCAATCGATCGCGCTGTACAGCCTGGTGTTCCTGCCCGGGAAATCACCTCTATGCACCAGATTCGTTCCCTCCACAAGGAAATGCGCGACGCTGGTCGAAGCGCAGACGCAGTTCGATACCTGCAGGAAATTGTTGATGCACGGGAAGAAGAAAGAGGACTGGAGGGTGACGACCTAAGAGGTAGCCGGCTAGCGCGAAACATTGGGACCGAGTTTGCGGCGCTCGGGTGTCTTGTTCAGGAGTTTGCATCCTCTGATCGGTGGCAGGCAATTCAGGTACTCGACCAAGCCGAGTTACTTCTCACTGCGTTTGAGGAAGGAATTGAGCCTGGCTTCGTCGCAAGGGACTGGCTCGAACTCAGCCGACTTTCTGCGCAACTCCGCTTGCCATGGGCGGCTCTTCGTCGCTCTGAACGAGGCCTAAGAGTCGACTCCGAATCGGATGAGCTTGTCCAGTTTCATAGTGAGATCTCAGCGGCTACCGAAGCCTCTGTGCGAGGTTGGTTAACCAAAGAAGTCAACTCGTTAGTTGAGGCCCTTCAGCCAAAGGATGTCATTTCGAAAGACACTCTATCTGCTCTGAAAGTCCGAGCAGGAGACTGTGGAGTCTTGCTTACGCAAGCGCCGCTGACGGCCCAACAGCTCATGGCACTTCTGGATCAGCTGAACCGCACTTCTCCATCGTCAATGGTCGAGGATTCCATTGATCTTCTCAACGTCGCAGCACGTGCGGAATTGCCGACGGAGGTGCTCTCGTCATTCGAGACAATCCAGACTTGGCTTGTGTCGAAATTCATCGATGAACGTCCATCAAACCCGCTTGAAATTGACCTTTTCGAAGATAAGGTTTGGCCCCGCGCATTTGAAGGTGAAGCGTGCGGACTAGTTGTTCTTTCATGCGCGAGGCGAGATCCGATTGAAGTTGTGGTTCGAGATCCTCAGCTCGGAAAGGTAATCTTTCAAGGACGACTTGCCCCCAATGACACCATCTATCGCAGATGGATATTCGAGCGCGATGACGGCTTTCAACCTGACGAGCAAGTTGACTTATTGTTTAACGTTCAAATAAAAGGGGATGCCGTAACCGAAGTAACTCTATCTGCTGTTGTGGGGTCTGATGAGCCGACATGGCCGAACTACCCCGCTGGATCGCTCCACCCAGATGAAGTACCAGAAGGGCAATTGTATGGCCGTAGTGAAATGATTCGACAGATAGTCAGCGCACTCGGTACAACCCGCTGCCGGGCCAACTACTTGCTTGAATCTGTTCGCCAGATGGGAAAGACTACGCTTCTATTCTTCATAAAGAGCGCAGCGCCTGCACATGTGCTACCAATCTATATTGATCTTGAGAGAAGCGAAAATGAACCCCAAGGAAATATCTGGAACTTTATTATCGATCAAATGAACCAACAGATGGATCGGACGGTGCAAGCGCCGCCAAGGAATCAGCGGCACGAAGATCTGGTGCGTCTGGTTCGTAATCTGTGTAGGGACCGTTCAAAAGCGTATGTCCTTTTTCTTTTTGATGAATTGCACGTCCTTCTGCGAAACAAGGAGATTGCGAAGGCATTTTTGACCGAAATCCGTGCTGACATCAACAATCCTTCGAATCAGATCGCCGTCTTATTTGCGGATCGATATACAAAGCGCGAGTCGCAAGCGAAGGTCGACTCCGAAATCTGGCTTCAGATAAGCGAGTTGAGACTTGGGCCGCTTGACAGTAGAAGCACCGGCGAAGCAATTAGGTTGCCTTGCGAACGCGGAGATGCTCGATTCCTACCTGACACCATAGACCACATTTATAAGTGGACCTACGGATATCCGTTCCACGTTCAACGAATGGTACAGGGAATTATCGAGGAAAACTTCAGCGCACCTTGGGTAGCTGCTTTGCCAGAAGACGTCACCGCCGTTGTTCAGCGCATGGTTGAACAAGACTCATTGTTTACCGAAGGCCTATGCAGACCGGAGCGCCTTGATTCTGAACTCCAGTGCGCCATAGCAGCGTATCTGGAGTACAAAGACTTTTTGGAAATCCTTGGCATGATGAACAAGGCTGAACAACAGTCCGCGGTAACGCGAAACTTCTCACCTCGGGTTTCAGATTTACTTATGACGTTTAAAGAGCCGACGCAGTTGCTGGAACGGCTTGAGGACATTGGGTTAGTTAGGAGTTGCGATGAGGGCGGCACAAAGGTCTATGACCTCTTCTCTCCCCTGTTGGAGAAATGGCTGCGCAAAATGAGATCCAAAAGACAGGCTTTATATTCGTATGCATCACCCCTTGCATGGGGATTGTCTATTGAGGATCGAGTAGTGGACATGGATGCAAATGCATGGCGTGCGCTCGACGGAAAGCTTACACGCGCCTGTCAAGACGCCAATATCACACCACCTCTCGAAGTTAAACCGTATTCAGGAGCGTGGGACCTTCTTGTAAAGGAGGTTACAAGCGAGGAAACGTTTAAGGCATTTGCGCAAGTTGCATATGAGTGCTTTGTCGAGAATCGAGCGAGGGAGGAGAACCTAATGCGATTTCCTTGGCTATTCATCTCATTCCATAGGATACGACTCATCAGGAATTACTTTCATCATTCTGACACGAGGTCCTCTGCCGCAATTGCCGCTTGGAATCAAGTATGTGAGCGAGCGCTTGGTGGGAGCAGAATACACGAGGGTCCGCGAAACCAAGAGGAATGGCGAGCGGTTCAGCTTGTGCTGTTAAGAGCGATTGACATTGGGTTAAGAGACGGCATCGCGGTGGCCGGCGCGGCTTTGGCTAGAGCGTGATCTGACTGCTGGGGTGAGATGAGGGGTGATGGAACATTGCTCTGCTGCAACCCGCAAGGTGAGGTTTTAGGAAATCCTGGGTATAAACATGTCGAACAGTGAGACTCGGATGCTTATGTTTTTTCGCCGTGTTCAGGTTATTTCTTGTTCGCTGCCGAAGGCGCCAAGCAATTTGTAGGGTGTTCCGCATTGTGCACCGGATTGACAATACGCTGAAACTGCACAGTCAAAGGAGGAACGGAAGCGAGAGCAGCGCACAACAGAAGAACCAGCATCGTTAACACTGGAACCAATTGCAATGGCTGCCACACAGTACGCTTTTTGTTTCGCTCTTGGCCGTGGTTTTTTGCGGGCAACCACGCCCAAACGATAATCGCGATCAAGAATCCCCAGAAGCAGGCAATTCGCGCTTCCCACAATCGGCTCTCGGCGATTAATCCAAGCACGATATGCAGAATCTCGATGCTGTAAAGTGTGACAAAAAGAATCTCAAGGAATTCGACCTTCTCCTGTCCCTCCTTGACGGCTTCAATCGAGGCGCTCGTCGCCTTGGCGATGTTTTGATTCTGGCGCTCAGCGGCCCGGGCGACGCGAGCCGATAATACCTCCTGAACCGTACCAAGTGTTTCATGAAACCCAATCGCATCAACAAAGCGTCGGAAGGCAAGAACGCTCTCCGGCATACTCAATTTTTGTCTCTGAATTGCTATCTGACTGAGAAGTTTCTCGGCGTGATCGAGCGAAGTCTGGTCTCGTGAAGAAGCCTCATTTGGCAAGACGGCAAGCAAGGGCACGAGCTTCCGGAACTGCTCTTCGGTTGCCTCGATCCGAGTGGTTGATGTAGGCAAATACGCCAATGCGATTCCCCGTCTCGACCATACACCGATCATCTCGCGATCTCTTGTGACGTGTCGTTCAAGGAAGTCTGTTGGGTGATCAGAGTGAGCGTGGAGAATCGACCAAAGGAATTCACCGATCTGACGTGTAAGGACAGCTGACCTTATGTCAAGATCCCCAATCAAGGGGACAGAACAGATGCGGAAATGCCCTGCAGCAGGTTTCGGTAAGAAGAGGTGCTCTGCGTCAACGGGAAGATGATATACGCTCGGCTTCCCTCCGGTCGGATGATCTTCCACTTTCACCTGACCCGCATAAACTGAAAGCTCCAACTGTTTACGAACGAGCTGTATCACCGGATCATCAGACAGGTCGGCTTCAGTCCCTGCGGGGCCGATCGAAGTGCCCCGAAATGGCGTTGCAACGAGCGTAGTCCAATTGTTGGGAGCATCGAACCAAGGATCATGCATCAATCCGGGAGGGTCCGGAGCCCTCTCGCTGAAGCCCCGCCTCGGTTCGAGGTCCGCAAGCTCAACCCGATCGTCGGCCGTCAATGATCTCAACTCGAGATCCTCCAGCCGGGCCCATATCGGATAAAGGGTGCGACGCCCCGCACTTTCGGGGTCGAGAGCAAAATAGTAATCCGATTGGTTTATCCGTCCATTCGGCCGGCCATTCGTATATGCGATAGCGGTGAAAGCAAAACCTCGGCCAAGCGAGGAATTGTCAAAATCTAACCGGGCTAAGTCCTTAAAAAGAATTGATTCAGGGTCCCGAAGGTAAATACCGTCTGAAATCTCGGGGACACCGTTTGTCTCAATTTGTATTGATGCTAGCCTACCGTCCGACGCAAGTAACTTATTCTTCGCTCGCTGGGAATAATAAGATACGAAGCTCTCCGTGTAAGTCGGCACAGCAACCATTGCGCGACGAGCCCGATTGAGATCTCGTTGGTATGCGGGTTCTTCGCGTGCCAGCAGTTCCACCTCCGGAGCAAACTCTGCATCCGCTTGAAAAATCGCATCGATCAATGGATTGCGTCCACTTTGGACAATTGCATCACGGAGGTGGTTGAAAAAAAGCTCGGCACCGTTTCGGAGAAAACTTCGCTTTCGCTCGAGAGCTGCATAGAGAATGGCCGGTGGGCTCTTCTGGCGTCCACATGGAAAAGGCTTGCAGTTGTCAACCATGCTGGCGACGCAGGCCAAGAGAACCCGCCATTTGGTGTTTTCGTCGACTTCTATGGTGGGAGTACGAAACCAGTCAATCCGCGTTCGGCCATTCGGGGGGACCTCGCTCTGATTCAAACTGCGCCAGCAGTCCGGGGCGATCCCAAGAGCAGTTGCGGGAAGTTCAGCCCATTGAACCACGAAACTTCGGATCAGGTACAGGGCCGCAAACGCGTCAAAGTCAGGAAATTCGTGAGTCACCAAAACTACCTCGGTGAATCTGCTCGCCAAGTCTGCCCACTTGTGAACTCGATCGGCAGAATGGAGGACCGCTGCCGCCGCTGAAGGAAACTGGTTTTCACGAGAAAAGTGGTGATCAATCACTGCAACCTGGTCTGTTGAGTCACCCCAGAACACACCTCCGACGTCAGCCGCTATTTCATTCTGAAACAGCAGATGTCCGTCGGTGCAATCTTGTGGGCGACCACCATCAGCCGACACAAACTTGGTTCCATACGGGACGTAACGATACCGAAATTCCATCCCGCACAGGTTAACACCTCGGCGCGCAATTCGAGTGACTGTCGCTGATGCGCTCCTTCGAGATTGTGAATCCCCGAAAAAGGCGAGCGCCTTCTGTCTTCGAAGCGAGCTTCGGCCTGAGCCACATCCACCGAATCGGCAGATTTGGCGCAATCTTTGGAAAATCATCAAGGCGGGAATCTTGTAAGTTTTCCTGGCTGGATTCCTTGCTTTGGAAATTACGACAGACAAGAGGCGGCTAATCTCAGATCCCCAACAGTACAACGGCGATAAAGTGCTCTTTTTCAGTGGATTAAGCGAAACTCCTGGTGCAATAGGGCCTCTTATAGTCCAGCGGATGATACCAGTAATCACCGCAGCATTCGCGTAGATTATTCCTTGCGGTTGCGGTGAATGTACGCTATATTCACTGCAAATGGTGCGGAGAATAAAGCGCGAAACCTACATCCACGAACGTCCGAGATGGCCGGCGTTTAGCTGGAACTTCGAGCGTGTTTCACCGCGCCTCGTTGACGTGCGACACCGGCAAGGCCGCTTGATCGGCCGCATGGAAGGGCTCGGTTTCCAGCTTCGAACAGAAGCGGTGTTGGATACATTGACCGAAGATGTCCTCAAGTCGAGCGAGATTGAGGGCGAGAGGCTCGACAGAGACCAAGTGCGCTCTTCAATCGCACGCCGGCTGGGAATCGACATCGGTGGTCTGACACATGCGGATCGCAATGTCGAGGGTGTGGTCGAAATGATGCTGGATGCAACGCAGCACTACGATCAGCCGCTCACCGCTCAACGCTTGTTCGATTGGCACGCCGCATTGTTTCCGACCGGCCGCAGTGGAATGTCAAGGATCAATGTGGGCGCTTGGCGAGATGACAAGAAGGGCCCGATGCAGGTCGTTTCCGGCCCAATTGGAAAGGAGCGCGTTCATTACGAGGCTCCTGTCGCCGCTCGCCTTCGCACGGAAATGAAGAAGTTCCTCGACTGGTTTGAAAAGGAGAGTTCGACCGACCTGGTGCTCAAGGCGGGAGTGGCGCATCTGTGGTTCGTAACCATCCACCCGTTCGACGATGGCAATGGGCGCATCGCACGTGCCATCGCCGATATGGTTCTGGCTCGTTCAGAAGAAAGCCCTCAGCGCTTCTACAGCATGTCAGCGCAGATTCAGCAAGAGCGGAAGTCTTATTACGAGATCCTCGAAGCAACGCAGAAAGGCGATCTCGACCTCACGCGCTGGCTCGAATGGTTTCTCGTCTGCTTGGGGCGCGCGTTTGATCGGGCAGAGACGATACTTGCCGCTGTGTTGAACAAGGCCCGTTTCTGGGATCGCTTTGCTGCAACAGAACTCAACGAACGTCAACGGAGCATGATCAACCGGCTTCTGAATGGCCTCGAAGGGAAACTTACATCCTCGAAGTGGGCAAAACTCGAGAAGTGCTCGCAGGACACCGCGCTGCGCGACATCGAGGACCTTATTGGGAAAGGCATCTTGGCGAAGGAACTGGCCGGGGGGCGCAGCACATCCTATTCGCTCGCAAGGATGAAATGAGCGATTCAACCGGAGAGGCTTGATGCCGCAATTTGAACACTATATCGGCGTGGACTACTCCGGAGCTGAGACTGCTGAGTCGAGCCTCAAGGGCCTTCGAATCTATGAGGCAAAGCAGGATGAAGAGCCACATGAAATTCCCCCACAAGTTCACCCGCCGCTTATCCATCGAAAATATTGGTCCCGAAGAGGAATCGCTGAGTGGATCATCGCCGAGCTTTCGGCCGGGCCGCCTGCATTGGTCGGCATCGATCACGGATTCTCATTTCCGCGCGAGTATTTCGAAGCGCACAACCTGCCGCTCGATTGGGTTTTCTTTCTCGACGACTTCCAACGCCACTGGCCGACAGATCAAGAGAATACGTATGTCGATTTTGTGCGCGAAGGGCATTGCGGGAACAGCGCGTTGCGGGCCGGCAAGACGACTTGGCGTCGAATCACTGAGAGGCGTTGCCGGGCCAAATCAGTCTTCCATTTTGATGTGCAGGGTTCAGTAGCAAAGTCAACCCACAGTGGAATTCCATGGCTCCGGCTCATTCGATCCCGCGCGGTTGGACAGGTTCACTTTTGGCCTTTCGATGGATGGCAAATTCCTGAAGGCAAGTCGGCAATCGTCGAAGTCTATCCGGCCTTGTGGAGCAAGTCATTCCACCCAGAAGATCGCGATCCGCATCAACACGATGCCTACTCTGTCGCGGCTTGGCTCCGCCGAGCCGATGGAGAAGGAACCCTCAGTCGCTTCCTCTCCCCATGTTTGAACGAAGAGGAACGTGCGATTGCGAATTTTGAGGGATGGATTCTCGGCATCCCTTAGGCGGGCTCCGGAGCGGCAAAAGTCGAGGACCGACCACATAATCTTGCCGGGCTGAGTTCTTTCAAGCCTACCTCGATTAAGAGAACACTCCGCCAGCAATCCGTCCGATCATAGCGCGGACCTCGCGGCCGCCGAACTCGCTCCGAGCGTAGTTGAGGGGAGCTACGTTCCCCAAACCGAAGGCGGGTGCCAGAAGCCAGGAGCGGGCTTTGGCCTCGTCACCGTCGAAAAGGTTTATGGCCGCCTCCCAGATTTCTGCCAGCCGCAGCAATTCCTCGGACTCACGTTGGTTGAGAACCCCGGCTTCCCGCCTGCGAGCGAGCGTCCTCTCGGGAATCTCCAAGTAGTTCGCGAGTTGGTGCCGGCTCAGCCCAGTTGCGCCCAAGAATTCCTTGACCATGTTCCAGGAGAGACCGGCATTCGCCGCGCTGATGAGCGTAGGAATGTCCATGCTCCTCAGTCCTAGAGCTGTTCCAATTCTGGGTTTTCCTTTTGGACCACGTCGCGGAACGGCGGCCACGGATTTGTTTGCTCTTGCCATACTCGCATTCTCATTCACGACTGCTAAATGGCGCGAATTCTGACGAGAGCGGCGGCGCAAATCGGGGGCACGATGGATAGTAAGTTGGATAGTAATTCGGCGCGGAATTCCTTCAGTGGTCAAAGTGCTGAGACTCCCACCAAATTTTGGCAAAAATGTGATCGATTTTTACTATCCATTTTTACTATCCACATACTCAAAATCACCAAAAATGGTGCAAATTTTGCCATTTCTGCGCACACCTGACAAGGGCCTCACGACAGCATGTATAGCCATGATTTTTATGGATTTAATTCGATTGAAAGGAGGTTATCTGAGAGAAGGTCGCGGGAATCAAGGGTGAAGCTGACGTTCTACCACTGAACTACTCCCGCTACTTCATATCAATACTTTATGTTTGCCGGCTGGAGCCGCTGCCTATCCCTCGGGATTCAATTGCATCGGCCGTTGCCAAGTTGCGGCAGCACGAAGAATTTGGATAGTGAGGGTGCTCAACGACGAGCCAACTTTGTACAGTATCGCCGACCTGGGGATCACTGGCAAATGGTTCCTTCTTGTCGAAAGAATGGGAATCTCACCCAAGACGAATTACAGGCAGAACTGTCAGTGGGCAATGCGGCGTACGGCCACGAGCGATGAGGTTCCGGGGACTGAGTTCTCTACGGTGGTCGTGATGAGGGCCTGAAAGTACGGTGGTACCGTTTTGTGGTCGGGAGCAATGGCCAAGAGGGCTTTGCGAAGTTCGGCCATGCTGTCGGGGTTCATCAGATATTCTGATGGCGGCTTGCGAGCCCTGGGTATAGATCCCATAAATGAGCAGAACGCGGATGTCTTCATTCTCGTTGGGGAGCTTGAGAATCAGGGCGTAGTCGCGAGTGAGTTCATTCGTGACAGGATCGAATTCGGGTCTGTAGACCGGTTTCTCACCAGGTTGAGGGTTCCGGTTGAGAATCACACCGCTCTGCAAGTGAAAATCCTCGACGTCAAGGAAGACACGGCCGCTCCATGTCTGGCTCCCTCCCAGCAGAATCGCATTTCCATTTTTGATTTGCTCGAAGTTGACCAGGCGAGAAGGCTGGACCCGGCATGTATCTCGGCTCTTGTAAAACATCTCGCAAATCCGAATCTTAGCGGCGTCATTATGCTGATCGAAGGAATGGATGGGGAAGCCTCAGAGGCGGCCGGAGATTTTCTCATGTCGGAGGACCAGCCCGCCAGCCGCAAGAAAGCACTCCATGCTGAGAAGCTTCCATATTTCGAAGTTCTCCTGAAAGTCTCGTCGGTTCCAGGCACCCCGCTTACAGCGTCCGTTGAGGCCTATCGCACATATCCTGCCTTAAGGTAAACAGAGCGTTTTCCTTTCTTACGACCAAATTTGATTCCCCGACCTACGCAAAACATCAAACCGGCAACTATGTAGTCGTTTGCTCGAGTGTATAGGCGGCACGCGCGGCTGCTGTTTCAGGTTGTCTTTCGCGAGTGGATCAGGAAGGGGTGACAGACCCGGGTTTAGCCTCTGTCGAGTGAGCTTGGGATTTGATGTGCGATATCCCTATTCGCTTCGGGCTAGCACTATGCCGAATCGCAAATCATGATGCCTCGAACCATGGCTTCAGCGTCAAGTCCTCCCGTTCAGGCTTAACGCGATACGGCCTGAGTTCTGTTTGACAGCGCTCGCGAAGCAGGTCGAAGTCGGATGGGATCGTCCTGGCCAGGTACAGCACGTCATTACGTTCCCTTTTCGATATCGCATTCGAACTTAGCCAGCGCGAGATCATACGGATCGAGCCGCATCAGATTTCATCTTTCATTTTCCCACGAGGACAAAGGCGCCCCAGTAGTATGGAAGATCATGGCCATCGTGTTCGGCTCGGGCTTTCTCGCGTATTTCCAACTGAGACTGCATGAGTGCCTTGTGCATTTCGGTGCCCGAGAGCCATTTGGAATAGAAGCGCCGCATCAGCTCCTGCGTCTCCTTGTCGGGAACTGACCAAAGCGACATCAAGACAGCCCGGGCGCCGGCTTCCTGCAAGGCGCGTCGCAGGCCAAATACGCCTTCACCGTTCTGGATGTCGCCGCGGCCCGTGTTGCATGCGCTCAAAACAACTAATTCAGTCCCGCTGAGATTCAGGCTGGCGGCCTCCATGGCGGTTAGCACACCATTATCGAGTCCTTCGGGAGTTGGCTTTCCGGAAAGCGTGCGATTGGCGCCGGCAAAGTAAAGACCCGACCGGAGCATCGGATCTTCAAGGCCTGACGATGTATTCACCTGTGCAGCAGATTCACTCTTCGGATGCTGGTCGGGAAGGAAGAAGCCATGCGTTGCCAAATGAATCACGCGCGGCGCCGCCGCTTGTTCGACAACGTGTTTCTGAGCGCTTTGCTGAAGATATACGACACTTTTCCACCCACGCCGTTGCATCAGATCTCCAATGGCGGTGACTTCAGTGCCGGTTCCTTCGAGTCGAGGCAATTGGGCACCGATGCTTGTAGCGTCGCGAGAGAGAGTATTCGGCGACACCGCCGGAGTCTCAGGATTCGAAGCCAGCTGCTGGGAACCGAGCGTCTCGAGCGCAGCTCGCTGTTGATCTTCCGTGAGGTCAAACATAGGATCACCAACAAGCAAGGCAGTATTCGCAGTAGGTGAAAATGTGTCCCGCAGAATGTCCTTCGTGCTCGCTACCAGTCGTAAATCAAAGCGCTCCATCAAAAGTTTGCCGTCCGGCGCAGGCATAAGTCCGATGGGAATCTCATTCAGTGCGCCATCTGCAGCAAGATAAATACGAGTTTTCCCGGCGAGTGCAATTTCGAGTGGCTTCCAGATCAGGTCGTAGGCTTGCCTGCCGGGAACCGAGATTTCTTCTTCAGCAGCCAACCCGCGTGTTTGCATTGACTGTTGGAAAGGCGTGAGAGCACTGCCTTCGACCTGCCTGGATTCGCCGAGAAAAATGAATTGAGGTTGGTCCTTAGTTTTATGCGTCACGACCAAGGCGACATAAAAATACTTGTCAGTCCACTTCTTGTCGTAATAGCGGAAGCGGGTGAACTCGACGGCAGCCTCATTTGGCGCGAGTTCGTCGCGTACCTGCTGCCAGGATGCGCGATCCAGTTTCTGCTTTTCAGCAAAGGCTGCAGAGCGGGCCACGAGAGTCTTTTCGATTTCATCTGCATCTGCGCGGAGCTGATCGATCTGCTTGCGCCAAAGCTCGCGGTCAGGTGGATTCACATTCAGTAAAGCTGCGAGTTGTGTGCGCTTGCTAGCGAGCTGGCTTAACAGATCAATCGCCCGTTGGTCTCCGGAGGCTTCAATCTGCCGGCGCATCCCGGCAATACTGGTCGCGATAAAACCTTTCTCCCAGAGCAACAGGTTGTACATGGCGCCGGCCAGACCTGGATCTTTTTGCTGATAGCGGTAAACGAAGCTGAAGTACCCGGGAAATTGACTGGAAACTGTGTCGAGAAATTCCAGCCTCTCCTTTTCAGTCATGTAAGTGAAGCTGTACTGAAACTGGCGGAAATAACCATCGAAGCTGCGCTGGTAGACCGGCTCGGCCTCGGCGTACTTGCCCTGGTTGTCGTAAAGCAAAGCAAGGTTGTTTTGAATCGTGGCAACCTTGGGGTGCTCCGGCCCAAGGGTCTTCTCTTCGATGCGTAATGCGCGTTGGTAGAGCGGTTCAGCTTCAGCGTACTTGCCCTCATCGTCATAAAGCCGGGCGAGATTGTTGAGGTCTGTAGCGACGTGGGGATGGTCGGTGCCCCACGTCTTCTCGTCAATGTGCATCGCTCGCTGGTAGAGCGGTTCCGCTTCGGTGTTGCGGCCCTGCTCGCGGTAGAGCCGGGCCAAATTGTTCAGATCGATTGCGGTCTCGGCATGCTCCGGCCCCAGCGCCTTCTCATTGATCTGCAAAGCTCTTTGATACAAAGGCTCAGCATCGCCGTACCTGCCCTGGTCATCGTATAGAACCGCAAGATTGTTGAGCGCCTTGGCAACTTCCGAGTGGTTTAGCCCAAAAGCCTTCTCGTTGATGCGCAGTGCACGCTGAAGCAAAGGCTCCGCATCGGCGAAGCGGCCCTGGTCGGTGTAAAGCGCGGCGAGATTGTTAAGATTCGTCGCGACGGCAGGGTGATCGAGACCCAACGCTTTTTCGTTGATGCTCAGCGCGCGGTGGTAAAGCGGCTCCGCATCGGCGTATTTGCCTTCTTCCCGGTAAAGCTGGGCGAGGTTGTTAAGACTCATTGCAACCTTTGGATGGTCCGGCCCCAGCGCCTTCTCATGAATCTGCAGCGCGCGCTTGAAGAGCGGCTCTGCATCAGCGTACTTGCCCTGCTCCCAATCAAGTTCAGCGAGATTGTTTAGGTCAAGAGCCACATGAGGATCTTCCGGCCCGAACGCCTTCACGTGGATGCGCTGCGCACGTTGATAGAGAGGCTCCGCATCGCCGTATCTTCCCTGCCGGACGTAGAGCAATGCGAGGTTGTTGATCAGGGTTGCGACGTCGGGGTGGTCTGGCCCCGCGGCTTTCTCCTCGATGTGAATTGCACGTTGATAGAGGGGCTCGGCTTGAGCAAACTTGTCTTGGTGCACATAGAGCCCGGCAAGATTATTCAGATCCGGTACAAGATCGGGAGAATTTTCCCCTGACGCCTTCTCATCAATCTGCAACGCGCGGAGGTAGAGCGGTTCTGCCTCAGCATACCTGCCTCGGTCCCGGTATAGCTCGGCCAGGTTGTTGAGATCTGTGGCAAGACGAGAATCGTTGGGCCCCAAACTCTTTTCGTCGATTTGAATCGCGCGCTCAAAGAGCGGCTCCGCCTCGGCGTACTTGCTTTCTTCTCCATAGAGCGTAGCGAGATTGTTCAGATCTGTGGCAACATTCGGATCTTCCGGTCCAAGCACCTTCTCGTCAATTTGCAACGCACGCTCATAGAGCGGCTCGGCTTCAGCAAATTTGCTTTGGCCATCATAGATCTGGGCAAGGTAATCGAGAACCATCGCGACATTTCGGTCGTTGGGTCCGAAGGTGGCTTCTGCGATTCTCAAGGCCTCAGTCGCAATTGGAGTCGCTTCGGCGTACCGGCCCTGCCGAATAAGCCGTGTCACCTGCGACGTGAGCTCATCGAGATGCGATTGCTGCGCTGAAGGAGCTGGCGCAATCATCATTGCCGACAGTAAGGCGCAGCAAACAGCCAAAACGCGAGACAGACACATGTCCACGCCTCCTCCGCGAGTGAGACGGAAACCTCCATACTGGGAAACTAGCGAATCGTAGCATCCGGAACCGGCGGGAGTCGACCATCTGCTTCATTGTTATGGAGCTGGCGGTGGGATTCGAACCCATGCGTGCCAGGTTGGAAGCCTGGTGCCTTTCCACTTGGCGACGCCCGCTCAAAAATGGTCCAAGGAGTGGGAGTTGAATCCACGATCTCGCGATGTTGCACTGCCTTGCACCGCTTTTGGGGCCGTTTCTTCAAGGCCAAACCTTCTTCCTTACTGAGCCGGTACACCAGGAGCTCACCTACTCGCCGCCTTCCGGACATCATCGCCCGCACGAGACCTGCGCCGAAGGGCACAGCGATGCCTATCACGGGCAGCAGGTGATGGCTGGTTTGCCCGTCTGAGAATAACCAGCCTATGATGCGTGCCGACAGGAACGCCACGGTGAAGAAGATCGCCAGAGTCACAGGAGCCGCAACGGCCCAGGCCCAAGAGCACAAGTCAATGGACCGCTTCCGCCTTGCCATTCCTTCCATTGATTACCTCACAATCACAGCGAATGCGGCATATGCCTTGAATGAGTCTATGCTTCTCTTGACCGATCATTTCATTGAGCAGTTTGCGCAATCTTCGAAATTGTCACAGTTGCAGACGCCTCGGAGCACTTGATAGGAACTTCTGGTTTAGGGCTTGCGAATTCTAGATTTGGCCTTTCCCGCCGGCGTTCTGGCCTGTCGGAACCACCCAGAAGCATTGCGCATTTCCATTGAATGCTTCTGAAGCAATGTGGTATACAAAGCGCAGTCTTGTTTTGCTCATAAGGCGCCCCTCCCGGCACATATGGAATGAAATGACCTGCACTCGCCAGACGGGTGGAGGAAAGGAGACTTTGCCTTGCGAGTCCCTTTGGGAATCGGGTTTCTGTCGTGTGCATTAGGAATATCGGGGTGTGTTGGCACGCCAAAGGTGAATCGAACGAATGCGCCCGTAAGTACGGTGCGTGGAACAGGACTATCGGGCGTAGTGAACGGCGGACAGCAGCCGATTGCGGGTGCGAGCGTGTACCTGTACGCGGCGAACACAACTGGAGCCGGAAGCACGTCGATTTCCCTGCTGACCAGTGCGGGCGGGACTACGGTAGACGGTAGCGGCAATTACTATGTGACAACCAATGCAGGTGGAGTATTCACCATCACGGGCGACTATACCTGCCCGAGCGGGAATGCGCAGGTATACCTGTATGCCGTGGGCGGGAATCCGGGACCGGGAACGAACTCGGCAGCAGGATTGCTCGCGGCGTTGGGGTCGTGTGGATCGCTTCTATCGACGACATTTGTGTTCATGGATGAGGTTTCCACTGTTGCAACGGCATTTGCGCTCGCCGCTTTCGCAGTTGACGCCACTCATGTATCGAGCGGCGACAACGCATTTGACACCAAGGCAATCGCCAATGCTTTTGCATCCGTCTCGAACCTTGAGGCCTTGACCACAGGGGTGGCGCTAGCCACCACACCAGCGGGGAATGGAACGGTGCCGCAGAGTGAGATCGATACTCTGGCGAATATCCTCGCGGCTTGCATCAACTCAACGGGAGCCGGCTCAACAGCGTGCTCAACGCTGCTGGGCAATGCGAAAAACGGGAGCACGACGCCGACGGATACAGCAACGGCAGCGATCAATATCGCGCACAACCCCGCGGCGAATGTGGCAACGCTGTTTGGCCTGCAGACGGGTACTGCTCCTTTCCAGCCGATGCTGAGCACTGCGCCGAATGACTTCACGATTGCCTTGAACTACATCCCAAGTGGCACTCAGGTTCCCGGCGGACTCGCGATCGACGCATCGGGCGATTTGTGGATCGCGAATTCCCCTACTTCAACAGGAGCCGGAAGCCTGATTGAAATCAATTCCGCCGGCGCGCCCGTCTCGGGTTCGCCGTTTTCAGGTGGCGGGCTGAATCATCCGGAGCTTGTCGCGATTGACAGTGAGGGGAACGTTTGGGCAGGGAATGTGGCATCGATCAGCAAGTTCAGTTCCAGCGGAGCCGCCATATCAGGCTCATCAGGGTATACGAGTGGCGGGACGGATTCACCCTTTAGCTTGGCAATCGATGGTTCAGGAAACCTATGGTTCACAAACCACGATACCAATACCATCAGTGCGTTGGATTCTTCCGGGGCAGGGGTTCCGGGATCACCCTTTTCGGGCGGTGGGCTCAACGCGCCTGAAGGAATCGCGATTGATGTGTCGAATAACTTGTGGGCAGGAAATAGCGGTGCAAACGTAATCAGCGAATTCAATTCCAGCGGCGTGCCGGTTAGCGTCAGCGGTTATGGCGGTGGCGGGCTCAATGCGCCATACAGCGTTGCTGTCGACGCGCAAGGCAACGTGTGGGCCTCCAATCCTGTGGCTAACAGCATCAGCAAGCTGAGCAGCGGGGGCACGGCGATCTCCGGCTCGGGAGGCTACAACGGCGGTGGACTCAACAATCCGGGCAATATTGCGATCGACGGCGCAGGCAATGTCTGGGTAGTGAATCACGGCAACAGCCTGAGCGAGTTCAATTCTTCGGGCACGGCAGTCACAGGAGCGAATGGATACCAGGGCGGCGGGTTGAACGATCCGTCGGGCATTGGGATTGATGGTTCGGGCAATGTGTGGGTGACGAATGTAGTTGGAAGCCTGACCGAGTTCGTGGGCGCAGCATCGCCTGTGGTGACGCCGATTGCCGCCGCGCGCCAAGTCGCGCCATACGCGACTCCACCCGGGATTGTGTTCACGACGACGGCGCTGAGCGGCGGAACTACGGGAACACCCTACTCGGCAAGCATTGTTGCGACCGGCGGAGTGGGGCCGCTGACGTATACGGTGACGTTGGGTTCACCACCTGCAGGAATCACTTTGTCCTCCTCTGGCGCGCTTTCGGGAACGCCGACCACATCGGAGACGAGTGCGTTTACGGTGACCGCGTCGGATGCATACGGGGACTCCAACAGCGAAGATTTGTCGATGGTCGTTGCCCAGAGTGCAAGCGGCACGCAGTCGCTGGGCTCGACCTTGATCGGAAGCGTGGTCGTGAACGGAGTACCGCGCAGCATAGCGCTCTACACGAATGGGATGCAGAAGCTGGCTTACGTCTGTTCCGATTCGCAGATCAATATCGTTGACGTAACGAATGCGGCGAGCCCTTCCGTGCTCAGCACGTTTGCCGGCAGCGTGCTCACCGAAGGAAGCACGGTGTCAGGATTTCAAGTGATTCACTGCTCGGTCGCCGGCGGCGATTTGATTGTGAGCTTCAGCCGTCCCGACGGTAATACGAGCAGCGATCCGACGGCAGTTCCGACCTATTTCGCCACGTTTGGCCTTTCCAACCCGCTGAGCCCCTCGCAGGTAGGCAGCACTGTGTCGATCGACCGGCCTGACAGTTTCGGCCTCCTCGTGCAGGGCAACTCGGCGCTGATGCTTCAGCACACCGCACTCTACAATCCTTACTCCGATTTCATCGTTGGCGAGCAAGGCGATGTCTGGGGGCTCGATTTAACAAACGCGTCCACCACGGGAGGCGTGTCCTATGTCGGCGACCTTTACCCCTGCGGTGGCATCAATTCATCGACCGGCGCATGCAACGACACCACAAATATCCCCGCCGCGACTTACACGAATGGGGTTTGTACAATCACCGGCACGACTGCAGTCCCGAATGACCCGTACAACGGCGGCCCTTATCCGATTTATCAGGGTCTCATCGTGAACAGCACCACGGCGTTCATTGCCTCAAGCAACGCTGCTGAAGGGAATGAAGAGAATCCATCCTGCCCGACGGTGACCGGGCAACTTGTCGTAGTGAACGACGCGAATTTGGCGGCATTGGCGATCACAACCAGTGTCACCGTTCCTCAAATGTCTCATGCGACCGGCGTGGCTGTTCAGGGAAACACGGCCGTTGTGGTTGGAGACAACACGGGCATTTACGACATCAACTCGGGTTTCGTGGGCAACATGGTGGTTGCTTCATTCGACATCACGAACCCACAGAACCCGGTGCTGCTGGACGCCATTGTGACCACTCTCAACGATGTTCCCGGCCCGTCGATTGTGCCAATCGGGGATAACCTGTTCGTTGTCGGCAACACCTCAAACAGCGGCACACCGGGAATGGTCGAGGTAAATGCGTCGAATCCCAGTGCTTTGACATACACCATTTACAACGGATCCATAAACGTGAGCCCGTCGGCGTACAGCGCACCTTACGTGTACGTGCTCAGCGCAAAGCCTGCTGCGAGCAACAACGAGCTTTCGATCTATCAGTTCTAGGAAAGGCGCCGGGCGGGCCGGCGCGGGGAGGGGACCTGGTCGGGTCAGCGTATCCAGATCCCTTCTCTGCTGAACCTCCTCCGAAATGACGACCTGGCAGGTGACTCTGGCATTGGCCCCGCGCAGATCGTGTTTGACGGCTATCGCCTAGCGCGGTGCACCCTCACTGGTAGGTGCGAACTCCGATACCACAACCATTCAGTTTGACGGCGAGTCTTGGTTGTAATGCGCTAAACTAACAACACTCCTCTGGTTTCGAAACCCTGGGCTGGCATCTTCCCTATTCCTCATCCGAATGCGGCGGCGAGTTCATTTGCTCTCCTACGCATTGCAGGGGATTCTGCGATGGATAGCAAGAACAAAAGAAAACGCACGTACCGCAAACTCTGCCATCTCGCAATGCTTGGCGTGATCGTCGGGCTCCCCTTTGTCTGGAATGGAATCTCGTCTGTTTTGGCCGCGCCCAAGCCCCCGCGTGCGCGCATTCTCGTCGCCCGACACATCGACGAAAGGCGCCTTATCCGGCTGGCCGGAAATACTCGCCGTGAAGTTAACATCAACACCGACCTCGGCCGCGTAAGAGATGACTTTCCGATGGAACATATGCTGCTTCTTCTTAAGCGCCCTCCCGAGTTGGAGCAGGCATTCGAGCAATATATTGAATCCCTCACTGACAAGTCGTCGCCCAACTTCCATCATTGGCTGATGCCCGACGAACAGGGACAACTGTATGGCACGGCACAGGAAGATATCGACACCATTACCGCGTGGTTGCAGTCGCACGGATTCACCGTAGGATACGTTTATCCCAATCGCCAGGTCATCGACTTCTCGGGCACTGCCGGCGAAATCAGCGAGGCATTCCACACTGAGATTCACCACTTGAATGTTCGCGGCCAGCACCACTTCGCCAACATCAGCGATCCGCAGATTCCCGAGGCGTTGGCTCCCGTCGTGCTTGGCGTTGTCTCCATGCACGACTTCAAGCCGCACGCAGATATGGTTCCCCGCACGCAATACCAGATAATCTGCGGGCAGGCGAGCTGCAGCGGAGCTGCGTACAACCTGGTGGTGCCAGCCGATATTCAGACCATCTATAACCTCACTCCCGTTTATCGGCAGGGGATTTACGGCCAAGGCCAGACGATCGTGGTGATTGAGGATGCCATGCCCTGGAGCACCGATCCGACAACTTACCAAACGACATTCAACCTCGGGATGTATGGTGGCAGCTGGTCGAACACGCACCCCAACGCTGGCGGCAACTGTACCGCTCCAGCGAGCCCCAATGCGGATGAGGGAGAGGCGGACCTCGATGTCGAAGTCGCGCTGGCAGTGGCGCCGGGTGCAACCATCCAGGCAGCATCGTGCAGTGATGGCACGCCGGTGAGCACTTTTGGCGGCCTGCTCGCTCTTGAGAATCTCGTGAGCGCTGGCACCCCTCCTGCGGTCATCAGCATGAGTTATGGCGAATGCGAGGCGGGAAGCACACAGGCGGGTAACGCTGCTTTCTATGGTGCTTTTCAATCGGCTGCGGCGGCAGGTGTCTCAGTCTTTGTTTCCTCGGGCGATCAACTCTCCACCAGTTGCAGCAATGGCTACAACTACGGATATTTCGGCATCGGCGTCACAGGCTGGGGCTCAACTCCGTACAACGTCTCTGTAGGCGGCACAGATCTTGAGGACAACTACAACGCAAAAGAGGCCGGTATATCAACCAGCACCTACTGGAACTCCAGCAACTCCACCGTAGATGGCAACGCGAAGTCGTACGTCCCCGAGATCCCCTGGAACGACTCATGCGCAAGCTGGCTCATCAGCAATTACAACGGCTTCGCCACCCCTTACGGCACTTCGGGTTTCTGCAATAGCAGTACGGCCACTACCAATAATGCCTACATCACCATAAGCGGTGGTAGCGGCGGTCCGAGCGGCTGCGCCAATGGCGCCAGCACAAACGGATACGTCAGCGCAGGCTGCGCCGGTTACGCCAAGCCCTCGTGGCAATCAGGGATCTTCGGAAATCCGGCCGATGGTGTCCGCGACCTGCCGGATGTTTCGCTCTTCGCCAGCAACGGAGTCTGGGGCCACTTCTACGTCATCTGCTGGTCTGACACCGCTGCTTTTGGAACTTCTGGCGCCGTCGCTTGCACTAACCCTCCTAATCCCCTGGGTGCAACCCCGACCTGGAGCGGATTTGGCGGAACATCGATTTCAGCTCCAATGATGGCCGCGATACAGGCGCTGGTAAATCAGAAATGGAACATAAGGGCTGGCAATCCCAATCCCACCTACTACCAAATCGCCAAGGCAGAATTTGGCGCGGGTGGCAACAGTGCGTGTTACTCCATCAATCAGCCGCCGCGCCGGGGCATTTCCAGCTCCTGTGCGTTTTACGACGTAACTCAGGGCGACATTGATGTCGACTGCCTGCAAAACGGAACAAACCACCCCTGCTACATCCCGTCGGGAACAAACGGCGTGCTGAGCACTGAGCCTCTATCGACGGTCTCTGTAATTCAGGGTGGATCCGGATACACAAGCGTTCCCACCTGCACCATAGGAGCGCCTGCTACTGGCATGGCGTACCTTTCCCCAACCGGGGCGACCATCTACGGCGGCGGTTCGCAAGCCGCCGCCTGCACGGCGTCAATCAATGCCGGCAGTTTGGCTGAAGTCGGTACAATCGCGATCGCGACCGCTACTCCCTCAGTGAACGTAACTACAGGCTGGGCGGGCGCTACCGTTACGGTGGGAAGCACAACGTACACCTTTGTGACCGGCGCGCCCACTGCGGTCAACCAGGTCGAACTCTACACTTCGGGCAGCGCTTCGACCAATCGGACAAACACCGCAAGAAATCTTGAGGCGGTGCTGAATGCCAACTCAGGCCAGTGTGCCGTCGCCGGATGCGTCTTTGCCAGCCAGGCAGCCAACAGCAGCGTTACGGCTGCCGAAGCGACCAACACCGTCACTGTCACAGCTACGATAAGCGGCGTGGCGGGAAACTTCGTGCTGAGTGCAGCTAACAACCATTCCAGCGATGTCATCCCTACAATCACCGCTGTGGGTGCCGGACCCGGTTATGTTTCGTCCATCGCTTTCTCCGCTTCCGGCGCCGGATACGCGGGCGGCTCAGGCTGCGCGCTTACAGGCGGAGGAGGATCGGGTGCAACCTGCGCGGCAGAGGTCTCAGTTACGACCGCTCCTGCATCGTATGCACCTTCGTTTTACGCAACCCCGGGCTGGGACTTTGCCACCGGCATCGGAACTGTGAATGCATACAACCTGATTTTCAATACCGCGTGGTGAGAACACCCGGAGTATGAAAAACCTGCGAACTGCGTTTTTTCGAATTTCGGTTGCGCTGGCCGCTTTGACAGTGAGCCTGGTTTCGATGCCATCGCTGCAAGGGCAGGGCGGCGCTGAACACCGGGGGCTGGTCACGGGCTCGACTGCGGATGTAGGCCCTGGCAACGGCGTTGCCACAGATTGGACGCATCGCCACGTGATCTTTTCTGATCCAGGCACGGCGGACGAAGCATCGCAGAACGACGCGTACGACCGCTGGCTAAAGATTACAGGAGACCCACGTTACACAATGCAACAGTTGAAGCGCAAAGGAGCAGGATCTGGCCGATTGGCCGTGCATCTGCCCATTCGCGAACAGGAAGGATTCGCCCGGGGCGCGCGCATTTCCGGCGGAGATGAAGCTTCCGTCTGGCCGACAACCGCAGAAGATTTTCCTGGCGGCGAGTTGCCACGCGGAATCACGCGCGCTCCGGAACGGCCTCCATCGCCAAGCTCCCCTCTGAAACACGTATTCCCCCAGGCCGGCTTTCATCCGAAAGTGACGAGGACAACCAACCTCTTCCAAAAGGACTGGAGCGAGACGGTAGGAAACAACGGCACAACGGGTTTGGGCAACTTTCCGGCCACCTTCACCAGAACCTCGGCTAGTTGCGTTGACGATTTTGCCGTTTACAACACTGGATTAACCAGTTCATCTTCGCAGGCGAGTGTTATCGCTTACAACCAGCTGTACAGCGGCTGCAGTCCACGGCCTTCAACGTACTGGGCGTTTGACACCGGCGGCACTGCTAAGACTTCAGTCGCACTATCACTCGATGGCACGCAAGTGGCATTCATCCAGACCGACAACTCGACAGGGCGTGCCGATCTCGTTGTGCTGAAGTGGGCGGCAGCAAACGGGAGCCTCACCAACCCAAAAAGTTTGGCTTCGAACAGCTCTTTCCCAAACTGCACCGCACCTTGTATGATCTCCATCCCTTTCAGCGGAAGCCCTACTGATACCTACTCGTCCCCCTTTGTCGATTACCTTTCCGGAACTGCTTACGTCGGCGACGACGCTGGAGCGGTGCATAAGTTCACAAACATCTTCTCGTCCAGCAAACCGGTAGAATCCACCAGCACGTGGCCGGTGACGCTGAATACGTCCACTGACGCGGCGCTGGGTAGCCCGGTTTACGACTCCGTAAGTGGCAAAATCTTCGTCGGCGATTATCTGTCCAATCCGGCCTCGAACTGCCAGCCCGGAGTCAAGACCACTGAAGGTCAATGCGGCTACCTCTATTCAGTCAACGCGAGCACGGGCACAGTCGTGCGATCGGCTCAATTGGACTACAACCTCGGCATCTATGACAGCCCGATTGTCGACTCAAATGCCGGCATGGTGTACGCATTTGTCGGAGCTGATAACTCAACGAACTGTTCGAGCGGTCCATGTGCGGCTGTTTTTCAGTTGCCAACCGGGTTCTCGGGTGGCGCCGCAGGAACAGAGGCGACGGTGGGCGCGGGCTATCAATTACTGTTGTCCGGCACATTCGACAACCAGTACTTCACGTCGAGCGGCTCACCCAGCGGTCACCTCTATGTTGTGGGCGGCACCGGACCGCAGAACAATACTCTCTATGCAATAACTATCGCCAGCAATGTGATGACTTCGGGTACTGCCGCCGCGGGTCCTCAAGTTGCCAGCAACTACACGAATGGCTATTTTACGGCCGGCCTGCAGGTCACTGAGTTTTGCAATAACGGGATCAACGCCTGCACCGCGATCCAAGGCACCGACTATCTCTTCTTGAGCGTGCTCAGTTTTGGCAATCAGTTCACTTCGAATGCCTGCCCTAACCAAAGCCTTGGGAACGGCTGCA